>Ga0302134_10000910_pt1 | contig 13506 bp, 8 predicted proteins | sample CB9_SCM_MG_FD_203123 | JGI IMG/M metagenome (GOLD analysis project Ga0302134, IMG submission 203123) | Marine microbial communities from Western Arctic Ocean, Canada - CB9_SCM | ecosystem: Environmental > Aquatic > Marine > Oceanic | place: Canada: Western Arctic Ocean | collected 2017-09-19
ATGGGGGGAGGCAATCTTATTTCATTCATTTTCCATGAATTCAATAATAAAATTGGATTCCACCATCTAAACTCATCAAACTCTGACCTACCTGGGGGAAAAGTCGGTTCTAATTCTGCATTACTAATTTCTACATGAAAAAACTTATTTTTGAATCTGATTGGTGCAAATGGGGGAGTCACTCTTTCAGATATTACTTTAGCATCAAATTTACTTATTAGTATCTCTTCATTTTCAATATTTTTTGCCCAATTCTCTTTTTCTTTACAAATACTTTCTCTTATTTTATGATTAATTTTAATCATTTTTCCATCTTCATTAGGGGTAAATCCAACTTCTTCAACAAGTTCACGAAGTAAAGCAATAGCAGCAATTCTGTCTTCACCCATGGTGGTTAAGAAGTTAGGATGGTGTTCACCAAATTTAATATCTACTTTACTTATTCCTCCTCCGGGAAATGACCAAAAATCAGGGAACGACGGCATCTCTGAGACTCTATGCCCTAACAAAATCTCCTGATGATTATTTATGCTTCTGCTTATTACAGCCGAAGCAGATAATTTTGGTTCACTAACATTGGTTTTAGGCATCACAAAACCTTGTGGAGTCTCGCCCATGCTGTCTCGAAGTGGCGCCTAACTTCAAACCCACTACAAAAATGATTGAATAGGGTACCTCCTCTTCGATGTTTAGGGGAGATGTCTCATCTCTTATTTTTAAAATATCAACAATCACATAATTGAGAGGAATATACTTTGAAGCCACCCGAAACAATAGAAGAAGAATTAGCAATAATGGCTGAAGCAATTGAAGCAGGGATTGATCCATTCAAACCTCTAAAAAAACCTTCTAAAATAGGAAAATTAGCATTAGGTTGGTTCATGATTATACTTATGGTTAGTTGGGCATCCCAAATATTATATCATTCCCTTTGATGATGTACTTAATGCAAATGATTCTAGGTACTAACCCCTACAGGATACCATGGGGCGCCCCTTGGTTGCTATTGCATTAGTAACGTTATTTATTACTTCAGCCGCTCCTATTATCAATGCACAAGTAGGGCAACCTGACATTGTTCAGGAACACTGGTATCATACTTATGCCACTTTAACATTAGATGTTAACGAGTGGGCTGATGATTTTCCGACAATTGTTGACTTAATTAGTGCCGGACAAACTGAGATGGGCAGGAATCTCTGGGTCTTACGAATTTCTGATTGGAGTGTCGAAACGAAACCAAATGGGATGGACAAAGATGTAGTTTACATTGATGGAGGCCATCATGGTAATGAGCACCTTGGAACAGAACTAGCATTCCTAACTGCAGAATATTATATTGAGGGTTGGGCCGAAGGTAATCAAGAAGTAATCGACATTCTAAAAACAACCGAATTACATATCCTCATAATGCTAAATGCTGATGGAAATGATCTTGATACGAGATGGAACGTCAATCAGGTAGATTTGAATAGAAATTATGATCATTTTTGGAATAATTGTCCCCCAAACAATCCTACACAACCCGGAAGTAGCGCTTTTAGTGAATCTGAAACTCTCGCTAATTCAGTTTACATGAACACCGTAGTCCCCGATGCCGACCTATATGTTACCATGCATACTGGCGTATGGATTATGCTATATCCTTGGGGAAGATGGCCAGCACAGCCATCAGATAGGGAATTATTCCATTTTATCAGAGATGATGTTAATAATAATATTTCTGATATCCCTATTCAGAATGCAAATCAAGGACTTTATCCAAATTGCGGGACTAGTAGGGATTACGGTTACGGAGTAATGGGATATCCGACATTTACTTTTGAAACAGATGATGAACAATTTTTACTCGGATCAGTAGAAGCTTTATCTGATAGATTGGGCGAAGAATTGAATGTGATGAAATATTTGATACAGAATGTTTGGTATTGGCGCGCACGTTTAGTAGTAGAAGATATAGAAATTAAGGAAAACCTTCTCTCAGCTCGCGTTTCTAATCTTGGCCATTCAAGTACTGCAAATGCAACCTTTCACTATTCTGATATAACCGGTGAGTTATTGTGGCATTCAGAAACTTTTGGAGTAAATGCAACTAATGAATCAAATGTAATATTCAATGCTAATAATCTTACTTTGGTTGATGATGGCGTTTGGAGTATTCACTATCAAAAGAGAGTGATAAGTTCATCACAGTGGGTGGAGGAATTAATCGATGAATCAACCATCAAAGTCCAATCAAAAAGTAAAGTTTTCCTTCCAGCACCCTCTTTAATGATTTATGCAATATCAATACTAACTGCTGCAATAGCTGGTAGAAAAAATCAGAATACTCAAACGAAGATTAATAATTTTATCAATTAATCATTTTTTATTAATTCAATGCATTGGCTCGCTGTGGTTCGCCGCTGACGCTACGGTTTCCATCACTAAACGCATGGCGCCCCATCATATATACGAAGCAAAGGGTACCCTCTGTTTCGCTACACCATATCAATGCTCATCGCATTGGAGGGGCATATTGTAACCCTCCTTCTGATTCGAGAGCGTTCAAAGTACCACTCCTGGGCATGAGACAAGCTGACATAGATTCTGATCCACTATATCCGTCATAGCTGCCGTCGCAGAATGCATCATCGTAGGCCTCGCCGTAGTTCCCGACAGAACTCAGGACAGACTGCATCCAAGTGTTATCCAAGGGATTCAGTTGAGTTCCAAGGCCTAGATTCTCGTTCAGGAGCCTATCTATCGAAGGATTGCTAGTGTCCGCACTTTGATAGTTATGTGATGTGATTCCGAATTCTTCTGCAGTAACCATTCCGTACCATACCCATGACACGACCTCGTTCCACTCCGAATCATAGTCCCTAGTTACAGAAGCCAAAGGCTCCTTAGATATCACCTCGGGCATTATCGCCATTTCGAAATCCGCTGAACCATCCTGCTCGATTTGCCACTTCATGGAGACTAGGCCAGACATGTCTCCGGTAACGGCATCGCAATCCTCGTTCGCGAAGTCCGGTCCGTCGTTCCAGGAGCTTACCGCTTGGTACTCCATATCATTCTCCACGAAGTAGTCCTCGATGTTTCCTGCCGAGGTGCTGCCAATCGCTACACAAATACTCGCACCGTCCAGATCCAGTGCCGAATCCGCATTGGGAAACTCGTCGAGATTGACCATGATGCCCTGGCCATCGAAGAAGTTGATTGCTCCGAAGTCGAAATTCAAGTCGGCATCCCTGCTGGCTGTCCAAGTAGTGGTGCGAATCAGGACGTCCACACTGCCATTGCTCAGTAGTTCGAATCTGTCCGCATTAGTATTAATATATTCGATATCAGAGTCCGGATTGAATCCGATAGCGGCGGCGATGGCCATGCAATAGGATATGTCCAGGCCCGATAATTCTCCTGTATCTTCGTCATAGTAACCCATTCCGTACTGGCCCCCCTTGATCCCACACTTCAGAAAACCCCTCTCAATAACTACGTCCAGAGTGCTGGACCAGTTCACGGATGAGGGCGGTGAATTTTCGAGTTCTGCTATCGTCTCGAGGAGTCCAGAAATAGTCGAGTTGAGTGAGGCTGCAATTTCTTGGAGGTCCGATATCTCGTCTGCCGAGTTTGCGTTCGTGGCAACCAGTTCCTGATTGGCAACGGTCAGTGAGGCTACCTGCGCTTCGAGGGATGCCTTCAAAGTCTCGAGTGACGATATCTGAGAGGTCAGGGACGACCTGGTGGTTTCCAGGGCCACCACTTCCGACTCCAGGCTGGTCTTGGATTCGTTCAATGCGGATATCAAGGATGAAAGTTGATGTATTTCCATTGCCATGGAGCCATTCTGCTCGTTCAATACCGTGATATCGGAGATGTGCTGCAATATTTGACCATCGAGGCTTCCGATCTGTCCGTTTAGTGACTCGATCGTGGTGTTCAGCAGCGCCATGTCTCCCTGCAAGACATCTAGAGTCTTGTTGAGCGATTCCATCATTCCTTCGTGGGTCGCGGCCTCTTGCTCGAGTTGATCGATCCACTCTTCGCTTTCGTCACCCGCACAGCCCGCGAGAGCGGCGGTTACCACCAGTAGCATCATCAGCATAGCATTCGCTTTCATGACATTCGATGTGCGTGCCCCACCATAAACAAAGTCCCGGCACTAGAGCAGGGGCGATTCATACGCTACGGTTTCCATCACTAAACGCATTGGCACCTCATCCATCTTTATACGAATCAAAGGGATACTTCAAAAATCATAATGAACTAATATTATAATCGAGTGTAATTAACTCAACTAAATATTCTACTTCCTCACCATCATCAGTATTTGTACATCCAATTCCACCGCCTGATTGTGCAACCACATTTATTTCGAGAGTGTATATGCCTAATCCTGAATCTCCTGCGTTCAATCCTTTGTTAATATCTGATTCCGATACACCAGTTACATTTCCTATCATTGAACTGTTGTACCATTCAATCTCAACAAAGTGTGATGAAGAACTCTCTGCAGAATTCTGTCCACTAGATGTGTTATTGTTTTCGTCATGGAGTATAGTCCCTGTTATGGTATCTGGATCAGGATTAGATGCTCCAGGTACACTGCACCCTAAACCAGAACTTGTTTCATCTTCTGAATATGTTAGAGTTACTCTAACGCCTACAATATTGATATCTTCTAGGTTAGCTACAGAATCAGTGGTCATTTCGATTGTGAATGTTTGGCCGTCATTAATGTATTCTATTCCATCCGCCAACTTTTCACTATCAAAACTAGTCTCTACGAACCAAGATCCTGGACTTTTTACATCCTCCTGCAGAGAGTCTGGTCCTGCAATAATGTATGCAGTTTCACCAACGATTATAGGAGCAAAAATAACTAATGCGGCAATACCTAAAGTTTTGAAATCTGGAAATTCAAATCTACCTAAAGGTGAGATATGTGAAGTACGTAATTGGTTCATTATAAAATGAATAATAAATGCAGCCCCCATGCCAGGGACTGATGGAAATATATCATCTCCAAATCCACTAATAGACCATAAAATAACAGTGACCAATGCTGTCGTCATCATTGCGATAGTATGGTTTGAATCAGGCTCATATCCTGCCCATTTAATAATTAAAATTGGTACGAAAATTGATCCTAAGCCATATACGGCTAGTACAACCAAAGCAAATACCGAATCTCCGCCAGGAACATATAATCCAAAAATTGAGATTGATGTGGCAAAGACCGCAATAATTAGAGTCACTAATTTAGCTTTTTTATGGTCTTGGCTTATTTCTGGCATGATATCGTCTGTGAATGCAGCGGTACAGGCGAGAACCTGACTATCGGCTGTAGACATAGTAGCGGCAAAAATTGATGCTAATATCAAGCCAACCCAAAATGGGTCCAGTGTTTCCATAGCTAACATTGGTAATCCTAGTTCGGGATCAAAATCGGTACCTGTGAACACTACACGACTTGCCAATCCTATGATTACCATAATTATTAGGAATGGTATTTGCCACGCAAAGAACCAGCGCATGGCAGTCTTCCTATCTTCGTCTGTCCCTAATGTCATTACTCGTGAAACTACTTGAGGTTGCCCAGCAACGCTCAGTCCACCCAAGAAAAATGCGAAAATCCATAAACTGACTCCAAAATTAAGATCTGCAGGCACGACACTGGTCAGATTAGCATTTTCGGCGGCTAACCCCTCGTGTAATCCTGAAAAACCACCTACTTCTTGCATTGCAACATAGCAAAGTAAACTTGAACCAATAATCATCACACAGGATTGAGCTGCATCAGTCCATATTGAAGCACGTATACCGCCTGCATAGCAATAAGCAACTACTAAAACGAAACCAATCAAAATTCCAACGACTTCTGACCACCCTAACATAACATTGAGTGCTTTCCCTCCACTAGTCAATTGAGCAGCGGCATATACAGCGAGGAAAAGAATAGAGAATAATGCCGCTAGCTTCGCCTCTGGGGAACCAGTGACTTCAGAAACTAGTGATGAAAGTGATCGAACACCGCGCTCATTCGCAGATTGTTGAATAAATTTATACAACCAAATCCATGCTATAATTTGCCCAAGCAATGACCCAAAACCTATCCAAATAATTGAGTAACCCATTGTAAAAGTAAAACCAATAAAGCCGATGAACATGTATCCTGAATTCCAAGTACTTACAGCAGATAGTGCCGCAAGAGCAGGATGCATTCCGCGACTAGCAACGAGATAATCATCAGTAGTATCTTCTTTTACCCACATACTGGCTAATCCTACGCCCGCGAAAGCACACATGAATAGGAGGAACGAGGCTATTAGGACAAGGTCCATACAAATGGGGGGACGGCATATTGACTATCAATAATGGGGAGGCCTGATTTTACTTTATTGGTAAAAAATACAATTTGGATGATACAGGAGGAAGACTCGGAATCCAGAGACGGTAGCCAATGCCCATACAAAGGGCCACTAGGGCTTCATATTCGCTCATCTGGTTACATGGAGTATGCTTAGTAAATTAAGGTATTCTGTATGGGGAACAATTATAACTCCACAACAAGATTGAATAATATGGAGACAGGAGTAAACGGGGTAGAGTCAGCCCCATCGACAAGCATTGAAAATGACGCATTTGGAACAGGAACTTGGTCGATACAGAAGGCAGAAAAAGGCCTTGACATGTTCTTCTTGGGGTGGGCGCTATTTATGTTAAACAGCGTAACACTTTTCTTGGCCGTTCCCTGGACCTCGGTGATATACTACAACGCATGGTCAAAGAAGGTAAGCATCGATGGTAGATCCGTGAAGTTCACCGGAAATGCTGGGGGATTTTTCTTGATTTGGGTTAAGACTCTTGTCTTGAGCGTAATTACTCTCACGCTGTACTGGTTTTTCGTCGGTAGCGCAAACAAGGCCAGATGGGTCGACTCTAACCTTTCTTGGGAGTAAGTTGATTTCTTGACCTCCACTATGACTTCGCCCAATCAACTGCACAGTTCCGTACAGGGAAGAAAGAATCGGCTTTTGGTCTAGCAGAGATGGATGTATAATCCTCTCTTCATGTTAGATTGCTGATAATGATTCAGCAATAACTGATTACAACTCTTCAGAATTGCAGGAAATTGGTAGTCCCTCCCGGATTCGAACCAGGGTCGTGGGATCCAGAACCCCACATGATGGACCACTACACTAAGGGACTATAGCCTTCGGGAGATAGGCTGAGTTTTAATAATCAATTGATGTCACGAAATCTCTGATTAATCAAATCTAAACTTGCAGGAGTAGGTCTACCTTCTTCCAAACTTAGTTTAGACAATGGAGTATCTGTAATGCCAAGAGTTTCAGTAGCAGTAGGCAACTCTCCATTATAATACAGTAATCCTGTTACATGCTTATTCTGACTTTCAGCCCTATGAACTGCTCCCAATGCAGATACAATATCTGTTGTATCGTGTGATGAACCTATTGTTTCAAGAACAATTTTGGATCCATCAAACAATTCTATTTCTCTATACTGGCCTTCTGGTATATCCACTTCTTCAAGAGGGGAAAAATGCGAGATATAATCAACGATATGCAACACTTCATCATTTTCTTTCACATAATTATATGATCTATATGATTCATCATTATTTGCAAAAGTAACACAAGGCGAAATTACATCAATTATCGCCATTCCTTTATGACTCATGGCCGCACGTAGTAATGCAGTTAGTTGCTTTTTACTGCCAGAAAATGATCTCGCTACAAAACTACATCCAAGATTCAAAGCCATTGCGCATAGATCAATGGGATTTTGACTATTTATTGCACCCTTTTTCTTCTTGGATCCTTTCTCAACCGTGGCACTATATTGGCCCTTTGTTAGTCCATAAACACCATTATTCTCTATGATATAAACCATATCTAAATTTCTACGTATGGCATGGATAAATTGCCCTATTCCAATACTTGCAGTATCTCCATCTCCTGATACTGCAATAAATGACAAATCCTTGTTTATCATATTAGCTCCAGTTGTGACTGAAGGCATTCTGCCATGAACTGTATTGAATCCATGACTTTTACCTAGGAAGTATGCTGGAGTCTTAGATGAGCATCCAATTCCACTCATTTTAGCTATGCCTTCGGGAGGTAAACCATTTTCCCAAGCAGCTTGAATTATCACATTTGAAATCTGGTCATGCCCGCATCCAGGGCAAAGAGACGATTTACCTCCTTTATATTCCGATTTATCTAAATCTATTACATTCAATTTTAATATGGACATTATATTTCCTCCAATACTTCAAGAATTTTCTCTGAATATAGTCTTGCTCGAGGGGGCATACCATCGCTATATGCAACGCTATGAATTTTACTTAGTAATTCTAGAGGAAGCTCTTTTCTTAAAATTCCAAATAATTGGCCATCTCTATTCATTTCTAGAACTATATTTTTATCATGCTTAGAAATAAATTCTTCTAAATTGGAATGATATGGTAAAGCCCTGACTCTACAAGTACTGACAGATAAACCAGTTCTTTCTAAAATATCATCTATTTCTCCAATAGTATTTTCCATAGATCCATAAAATATTATTCCAACTTCCTTGATTTCTTCTTCAATTATGACTGGAGAGGGCAAATTATCTCGTGATCCCTCGATCTTTTCACGTAGTCTCATCATAGTTTTTTGATAAACAGCAGGATCTTCAGAGTAAACTCCATCTTCGTCATGCCCTGTTCCTCGATATAGGATGGGATCAAGTCCACTTCCTGGTAATGTCCTGTAGGGTATTCCATCTCCATCTACATCTCGGTATCTTCCATAATTCTCAATAGAATCTAGTTGTTCCTGGGTGTAAATAACTTTACCTCTATCCATTTGCTTATCTGGATAAACAAATCCTTCAGTAGACCACCTATTCATACCTAAATCTAAATCACTAAATCCGAATACCATGGTTTGATATCTCTCAGCATAGTCAAACGCCCTCCATCCAAATTCAAAACATTCATTTACAGTTCCAGGAATAAGTACGATATGCTGCGTATCGCCATGGCTGGCTTCGTATAGCATTGACAAGTCTCCTTGTTGAGTCCTTGTGGGAAGGCCTGTTGAAGGGCCTACGCGATTAACATCCCATATTACTCCAGGTACTTCAGCAAAATAAGACAATCCAATAAATTCTGACATCAAAGAAATGCCCGGGCCACTGGTGCAAGTCATACCTCGACCTCCTGCCCAACCAGCACCTATTACCATTCCAACGGCGGCTAACTCATCTTCTGCTTGGATGACGGCACAGGTAGTGCCTCCATCTTTTGCAGTTCTAAGTTCTGGTATCCATTTTATTATTCCTTCTGCAACCGAAGATGAAGGCGTTATTGGATACCAAGCTAGCATATTTATTCCTCCATATATAGAGCCCAAAGCGGTGGCTTCATTACCTTCTATTAGATAGGTATCGGGATTTTTTTCTATTTTTTCTACTCTAAATGTTGTTTTATTCTCCCAATTATCTTCTGCATGAGTGATGCCTTCACCAATTGCTCGCAAATTCATTTCAATTGCCTTTTCTTTACCTTTGAATTGAGAATGAACAGCCTTTTCCATATCTTTAATATCTATTCCAAGTAAATATGCAAGCCCACCAACATAATACATATTTGCCATCATTTTTGCGAATTTTGGGGCTATGCCTCTGGCCATTTTTGTCATTGGCATACTGAATACTATGCAATCATCTCTTTCAACGGGAAGTTTTACATCTTCATTGTAAATAACAACTGTACCTGGTTCCATTTTATCAATATCATCTTGCCAGGTATCTTTATTCATCAAAATCTGAATGTCAGTTTTGTCACCCGGGGCCTGATATCCGTATTCGCTAGCTCGAATTATGAACCATGTCGGTAAGCCCGAAATATTACTTGGGAACAAATTTTTACCACTTACTGGGACTCCCATTTCAAACATGCTGTGCAATATAATTAGATTCGAAGATTGGGAACCAGTTCCATTAGCAGTGGCGATATTAATTACAAAATTATTGACATCAGATTCCATCTTTTTACGTAACTCCACAACTTGTCACTGAACAGTCCCTTGTCCAGTAAGTAACTTGCGAGCATATTAAGTCTTTAGCCATTACCATTACTCACTTCTTTTGTCGCCTTAATTATAATATGTTTCCGTTGCCATTTTGAATGAGTAGTATCCCGCAGAGCATGATGTCCGTACCGGAGACTCTGCAAAAGGCATGGGATGATGCTAATACATTAATAGAAAAGATAGAGCCAGAAAAAGCTTTAGATATTCTTAGAGATGTAGCATGGAAAGAATGTAAAAGCGATGCGCAAAGAGCAAAAACATCTAGATATGCTGCAGATGCAGGATGCCTTTGGGGAGAAATAGACTCTAATTCTCAAAAGAAACGTTGGCAAAAAGCATATAATAATTATAAGGCCGCTTTAAATTTTGATCCCAAAGATAAAGAAACACGTAGACGTATGAATAAATTAGCATCCATGATGGATGAAAATTCTATTTCAATAAAAGGAGGATTCCAGATGTTTGATGAAGGTAACCCTACTCCTAGCGGAATGTTTGTTATTTTTGTTACGATTATGTTATTCCTTGTATCATTTAAAGTTATTACAGATACTGTCGATCCCGATGGAGTGGGCCTTTGGAATGCTATTAAGGGAGAAAATCAAACATCTGAATTATTAAATGGAACTGTTATGATGGAAGTATCTTACGTGGATTCTGATGGCGAACGCATTGATGCAACAATTGAAATTTTATTAAATTCTGATTTTGCGCCAAAACATGTTGAAAACTTCCTACAGTTAACAAATGATCTTAGATATGATAGTACGGAATTTCATAGAGTTATAGATGGTTTTATGATTCAAGGCGGCGATATAGATCACCTAAGTGGAATGGGAGGATATGCCGGTAAATGGTTCGGTTATTGTAATGGTCAAGCTTCCAATTCTCCAGCAGATTGTGATTCGAGTGAATGGACAATACCTGATGAAACATCCTCGGAGGCCCCTGGATTACTCCATGAATCATGTACAATTTCTATGGCAAAGACTTCCGCACCAAATACAGGGGGCTCTCAATTCTTCCTGATTCCTCAGGATAGTGAACCCCATCATTTAGATGGAGTTCATACGGTATTTGGGCAAATAATTAATGGTTGTGAGCATGTAACAGCTATCAGCAATATTGAAACCGATTCAAGTGATAAACCTGTTAATACAGTAATGTTGAAAAAAGCGTATTTAAAAGTTTGATTTTATTTTAATTTTAGTAGGGTTAAAAGGACCTTGCCTACTCGAAAGAATGTAGGTATCTTTATGATTGCTAATTCGCCCTTTGATTCGTTATCAAAATTTATCACTTCCGAAGGCAAAGAGTCTTACTACATGAGTTTGCAAGCATTAGAAAATAAAGGAATTTGCAAATTAAACGATTTACCATTTACCATAAGAATTCTATTGGAGTCAGCATTAAGAAATTGTGATGGTTTTCTAATATCCGAAGAAGATGTTCTGCGAATTGCTTCTTGGAGTCCCGATATGACGCCCAAGGAAATCCCATTCAGTCCAAGTAGAGTATTGCTTCAAGATTTTACAGGAGTTCCCGCAGTAGTAGATATTGCTGCATTAAGGGATGCAATGGTCGGATTAGGAGGCGATCCGGAAAAAGTAAACCCTCAAGTCCCAGTGGACTTAGTTATCGACCACTCCGTTCAAGTCGATTATTCTGGATTATTCAAAGATGCCAAAGAACGTAATCTAGATATCGAATATGAGAGAAATATGGAACGTTATAAATTTTTAAAATGGGGAAAAAATAGTCTTGATAATTTTCGAGTCGTACCGCCAGGAAGGGGAATTGTGCATCAAGTAAATTTAGAATGGATTGCATCTGTAGCAAGGAATGACGATGATGATATATGGTTCCCTGATTCATTAGTTGGCACCGATTCTCATACTACTATGATAAATGGGCTTGGAGTTTTAGGATGGGGAGTAGGGGGGATAGAGGCCGAAGCAGTTATGCTTGGTCAACCAATCTATATGTTATTGCCAAAAGTTGTAGGATTTGAATTAACTGGAAAATTAAATCCCGGAGTAACTGCTACTGATATGGCTCTAAGAATTGTTGAAATGTTACGTAAACATGACTGCGTTGGTAAATTTGTGGAATTTTATGGCTCCGGAATTTCTAACCTCAGCCTGCCAGACAGGGCTACAATCGCTAATATGGCACCGGAATATGGGGCTACTTGCGGATTCTTTCCTGTTGATGATAAAACATTAGACTACATGATTCTTTCAGGAAGGGACTCAACACATGTCGATAATGTAAAATTGTATCTTAAAAAACAAGGGCTTTTTGCGGATTCTAATACAGTCGCCCCTAATTTTACTTCCTCCTTATCATTAGATTTATCAAATGTTGATCCGGCAATGGCAGGGCCAAAAAGACCTCAAGATAGAGTCGATCTATCAAAAATGAAGGTACATTTCAAAAAATCACTGAATGATGATTTAGGCCCTCACGGTCATGGTATTGAAATATCTAGCAATGATGACATGGCAAAAATATCTGGGACCTCAGAATATTTAAAGCATGGAGATGTTGTTATCGCAGCCATTACAAGTTGCACTAATACTAGTAATCCAAGTGTAATGATGGCTGCAGGCTTATTGGCAAGAAATGCAAGATCAAAAGGGCTTAAAATTAAACCATGGGTCAAACCAAGTTTGGCACCAGGAAGTAGAGTAGTTACTGAATATTTTGATGCCGCAGAACTTACTGAAGATTTATCTCATCTTGGTTTTAATGTTGTAGGGTATGGTTGCACTACGTGTATTGGGAACTCTGGGCCATTAGATAAGGCCATAGAGGAAGCAATAGATGAATCAAATTTAATTGTTGGAAGTGTATTATCTGGTAATAGAAATTTTGAGGGAAGAATTCATCAAAAGGTGAAAGCTAATTATTTGGCAAGTCCACCTTTAGTCGTAGCATATGCTTTGGCCGGAACTCTTAATGTTGATTTTAGCCAGGATCCACTGGGATTTTCAGATTCTGGGGATCCGATAATGCTCTCCGATATTTGGCCATCAGATGAAGAAATCCAAGAAGTGATTTCAAAGGCTATAAGTCCAGAAATGTTTAGAGAAAGATATCTTGATGTATTGGAAGAACCAAGATGGGAATCAATACCTAGTCAAAATTCAGCACTATATGATTGGGATAAATCATCAACATATGTCCGTTTACCGACATTCTTTGAGGGAATCAAAAAAGAACCAGATCCAATAATTCCAATTACAAATGCAAGAGTTCTTTTGAAACTTGGTGATTCAATAACTACTGATCACATAAGTCCCGCTGGAGCCTTTCCTCAATCCGGGCCGGCTGGTGTTTATCTAATCGATAAAGGAGTAAATCCAAGGGACTTCAACTCATTTGGAAGTAGGCGTGGAAATCATGA
>Ga0302134_10000912_pt1 | contig 13474 bp, 8 predicted proteins | sample CB9_SCM_MG_FD_203123 | JGI IMG/M metagenome (GOLD analysis project Ga0302134, IMG submission 203123) | Marine microbial communities from Western Arctic Ocean, Canada - CB9_SCM | ecosystem: Environmental > Aquatic > Marine > Oceanic | place: Canada: Western Arctic Ocean | collected 2017-09-19
TGGGATGCATCTATGCTCGCACCCCTGATTAACCATTGCTTGGATGTCTTTGGACCAGACCGAGTTGTATTTGGCGGCGATTGGCCCGTCTGTCTCCTCGGTGATAGCTATCGAGAATGGGTCAGTGCACTCAAGACGGTCATCGCGAACCGGTCAGTCACGGACCAACGCAAACTCTTGCACGACAACGCAGATCGCATCTATCGTTTGTCCTAAACGAATTTTAACATTCGTGTTAAGTCCTGCAAATTCATGGTTCGATAATTGATATTGCCGCCGTGTTCGTAAAAAAGTTATTCTGCCTCGTAAATAAACGCAAATCTGCTTTGCGTGTTTTATGGCCAATCAAAGAATAACCAATTAAGCGACACCAAAAGATGACTGATATTCGAACTGTTCCCTTGCTCGATGTGCCGCGAGGTAATGCCCCGTTACGTGATGAGATCATAGCAGCGATCACTGTCGTCGTAGATTCTGGCAGATTTTTGTTTGGCCCAGATGTTCAAAAGCTTGAAGCCGAATGCGCTCGTTGGTCCGATACAAAACATGGCATCGGTTGTGCCTCTGGTAGTGATGCTTTGTTATTGTCCTTAATGGCACTGGACATCAAACCTGGCGACGAAGTGATTTGTCCGAGTTTCACGTTTTTTGCAACCGCTAGCCCAGTGACTCGCCTCGGAGCCACACCCGTTTTTGTGGACATTGATCCGGTCACTTTCAACATCGATCCTGCGGCACTTGAAGCTGCGATCACACCCAATACAAAAGCCGTTATTCCAGTTCATCTTTTCGGGCAATGTGCAGATATGCCACGAATCATGGAGATCTGTAATCGCACTGGATTGGCCGTGATCGAAGATGCGGCTCAAGCCATTGGTGCTAACATCGAAGGCCGCGCCGCTGGTTCATGGGGACAGGTTGGTTGCATCAGTTTTTATCCAACGAAAAACTTGGGTGGGTTCGGCGACGGTGGAATGCTAGTAACCAATGATACTGATTTTGAAGACCGGCTCAGATTGTTTGCTGGACACGGAATGCGACCACGTTATCACCATCAAGTGGTCGGCATCAATAGCCGCCTCGATACAATTCAAGCAGCAGTCTTGAATGTGAAAATGAAACACCTTGAGTCCGCGAATATCGCCCGCCAGAAAAATGCACAGCTATACGCAGCATTGTTTAATGATGCCGGACTTGAAGCCGACATCACCTTGCCTCGCTCGCTCTACGGTACCGGACACGTTTGGAATCAATATACGGTGCGAGTGAAAAATGGTCAGCGTGACAGCTTGAAAGAATTCCTAGCGGAACGTGACATCGGTGCGGAAATCTATTATCCAATTCCAGTGCATGCTCAAGAGTGCTATCAAACCTGTCCGAGTATCGATATGGATTTAACGGAAACAAATCGCGCAGCGGATGAAGTTCTGAGCTTGCCTATTTTCCCTGAACTTGAAGACGCCGAGATCCATGCAGTCGTCGCTGGCGTGACCAGTTTCTATTCGATGCCGCAAAGCCAAGCGGCTTAATACTAATTGTCCGCCGCGAATGTTCGCTCGCAAACATAAAGGATCAGCCGGTCTCGATGCGCGCAATCCATCTAATCCGCATAGCCCGAACTCAGTGCATGCTACAGGCTGGCTATTCCGTCGAGCGGTAATAATAGAACTCTACGTAGAGTATTATCGTATTAATATAAATACATTATCTAAGTACTTTTTTGTTTAAAACTGATGCCAGATCGTTCAACCATTCTTGTTACCGCTTGCGGATCTTCTATTGGATTAGAAGTCCTGCGCTGTCTCAAACTCGCTCAACTTAACGAGCGTATCATCGGTACCGAGGTATCCGCATGGGGAAAACAGCTGGCATTACCATATTGCGACGAAGTGCTTATTCTGCCACGCGGCGATGATCCCGATTACGTGAACAAACTCAAACATGTATTCGAATCCGAAAACGTCGCGTTAGCATTTATTAATACGGAACCAGAGCTCGAAGCAATTTACCCCGTTCGTGCTCAAATCCAGACCATGCTCTCCTGCCCCGCTCAGTTTGGACTTACCGCTTGCCTAAGCAAGCAAGTACTGCATGATCGACTTAACGGTGCAAACATCACCGCCAAAACCATGGTTGTTGATAACGCTCGCGATCTCGAAACGGCATTACAAACATTCGGATCCCCCGTCTGGCTCCGGTGTGCCGTCGGCCCGCGAGGTCGCGGTAGCATTATCATCAAAACTGCAGATGAAGGTGCCTTTTGGATTAATTATTGGCGCGGGCAAAACACCGGTGATTCTCAAGACGTCTGGTTAGCGCATGAATACCTGCCGGGCCGCAACCTAAATTGGACTTCTGTGTGGAACAACGGACAGCTTGTCGCATCAGCGGCTGGAGAACGCCTCAAGTATTTTATGGCGCAAGTCGCCATTAGCGGCGTTACCGGAAACGTCTCACACTGCCAACTGATAGATAGCTCCGAAATTCAAGACACTGCGATTCAAGCGGTCACGCTCGCCGATGACCACCCGCATGGCATCTATGCCGTGGATCTGCGGGAGGACGTCAACGGCAAAGCACTAGTCACGGAAATAAATGCCCGCAACGCATTTCGGCCATTACTGTATGCCACCGGTGGAGTGAATTTTCCGGCAATCTTGGTTGCCTCACTTTTAGGTACTGCTGGCAACAATAATTTTAACTGCAACCAAGTGACACTCGGTTTAGAAATGGTTCGCGGCATGGATTTCGCTCCAATGTTTCGTGAAACAAGTGACACTCCGTGGAGGGCCCTGTCCTATGAGTAGTTGTCAACACACACCACTCGTTTCGATTGTGGTTCCTTGTTTTCAAAGCAGTCAGTGGCTGGCCCAACTGACCTCTGAAGTTAAACAAGCGATGACCGAAGCTGGATTCTCGTACGAATTAATACTCGTAAATGACTGTAGCCCCGATGATACTTGGCACACGATTCAAGACATCGCTGCCAATGATGATAACGTACGTGGCATCGATCTCGTTTTTAACACTGGGCAATATCGTTCCACCTTGTGTGGTCTATTGCAAACGCAGGGTGAGATCATTGTGACAACGGATGATGATCTGCAACAGCCTCCGAGAGAACTACCAAAGCTCATTCAAATGTTGCTTGACAATGACGCTACGGACTGTGTCATTGCTGCCTTTGGGAACAAAAAACACAACCTATTACGTAATCTAGGCACTGGTATTATGGATTTGCTATTCCGCGTGATCTACAAAAAGCCGCGTGGCATTCGCAGCACCTCGATGCGTGCGATGAGACGACCACTGGTCACTGCCATTAGTGAGTATTCGACCATCAATCCCAACATCAACGCACTCATTTTCCAAACGACCAATCGGATTAAAAGTGTTTCCGTAGAGCATCAAGAACGAGTAGCCGGCAAAAGTGGCTATGGTATCCTGCGGCTCCTGACACTGCTGATTGACAATGTTGTCAGTGTTTCTACACTGCCATTGAAATGCATCAGCATGGTTGGCTTTTTGGCAGCATTCGCCAGTTTCATTTTAGGGGTGTTTTACGTTCTGCAATATTTTTTCACCGAGAATATCGCCGCTGATACCGGTTTCATGACGCAAGTCTTATTAATCATCTTCTTTGGCGGAACGACGCTGTTCGCTATTGGATTACTTGGCGAATATATAATTCGCATTTTGGAAGAAGTGCGGGGACGACCGCGATTCGTTATCAGACAAGCAACCAATGTTGAATCGCAAAACGATTCCGCAGCTGAAGCATAGCGGAGAATGTATTTTGAATTCCCGCACACCTGAAATAGAAAATTCTGCATCGCAGCCTTTATCGCCACAACGACGACTGTCGAGACGATTAGGAATCTGGCTGTTAGCCGGAGTGGCTGCCGGATTTTTGTTTGTATGGATCATGCCTGTAACGTACGAAGTCGCCGATGATATCGGTGCGCAAATGATCCTCGCTGGTGATGACGGATTCGCAGCGGCCGCCGAAGTACCGTTCTTATCATGGACGTTTAACCACAGCTTTTATCTGCTATACCAAGCCGCACCCGCTGTTCCATGGTACGGAATTTTACTTGTTACAACTCAAGCCCTGGGATTGTCGTTACTTGGATTTTGCCTCACATCTTCAATGTCCCGAGAGCGTTGGCTGGTCTGTTTAGTTCCGTTCTTTTTGGCTTTCGCCTATCAATCGCTGCTTACGTTAACATTCACCAAAGCAGCACTGACATTGGAATTCGCCATCTTTGCCTTCCTGCTACTACAACGATTGCACCCACTACAATTTGATAAAAACAAATGGGCTCATCAACGGTTGACGTTAGGACTGCTCGTTCTGGCATTACTTTGGCGTTGGAAACTAGGACTATTATGCTTTGTTTTCGCCGCACCGCTGCTGCTATTTACGTCCCAGCAACTACGACGTGTACTTATCATTAATCTCTTGCTGGTATTGACCGTCGTGGCAATCGATCGCGGCCTAGATCGATTAACACGACCACCCGCCTGGCAAGAGTACATGAGTTTTTATTCCCTGCGAGCTGAATTGTTTGATATGCCAGGAGGCCGAGTGGGCGCGCTGCCTGCGGATCTTGCTGAGGTGGCTGCAGCGGCGAATTGGACAATCGACGATTATGATTTGATTCGCAACTATTGGATGCTTCATGATCGACGGTTAGCGAACAGTCCTTCGTTCCAACGTTTCCTAGCGGCTGCGAAAACCGCCGATTCATCATCGTCCTGGAAGCAAATTATTGGGCATCTCCGAGACAATAAACTGCTGTTATTTACATTTTTACCACTGATCTTAGCCGTTGTGCTGTTACCAGGTCGTGACGCTCTGGCCGATCCGCTATTGGCTAAAAAACTATGGGCTGCATTGCTGCTTGGGGCACCATTCTTGTTTCTCACATATTTTCGCTTAGTACCGCGAGTCACAATGCCAATACTGTTCTATATATTGACCGTCTTTGCGTTGCTAGTGCGATCGAGTGAACAGCAATCAAAACCGTCACTGCAATCATGGTTGAGTGGCAGAGCGAATGTCATGCAAGTCTTAGCCATTATGTTACTGACATTAAGTGCCTGGCATTGTTTTCAATTGTTACGAGTTCAGACAAATAGCGTCTTAGTGCGCCGCGGCAATTTACTAGCGGGAGCAGTTGTTATTGGTGAATTAAAGAAACCAGTCACGTTGATTCGCATGTCACCAGATGCGCTGCCCGGATGGGAAGGTTGTCACCCGCTACGACGAATCAACTCAAATCCAAATTTACGCATCGTCCCTGCCGGCTGGCAAATAGGTTCACCTCGTTACAATTCAATACTTGCCGATCTAGGTTTTGAAAGCGGCAGTGAGATGTTGAGCCGCTGGGCTTCCGATCCCAGCGTCGGACAATATTTTGTACGACGAATCAACGCCGGATCAACACGTATCACACCACTGAGCCCTGCCTGGAAATCATATTTCCAGCGGTGGCATCCACAACGCTCACTCGCTGATCAACACACCACTTGGATCAAAATGAAAAACAACGATCAATTGGCGATTATCCAATTACATGAGGGAAATTAAACCGCGAATTACACGAATTCACACGAATAACCGACTACAAAAACGCTTGCACTTCCGCGACAATTTGGTCTTGTTGTTCGGCCGTCAATCCCGGATAGATCGGTAAACGCACCAGCCGCTCACTACATGATTCCGTGACTGGTAGCGCTGGTTGCTCGCTATTCAATGCAATTCCCATCGGCGAGGAATGCAACGGTACGTAATGAAATACAGCATGAATTCCCTGTTCGTTTAACCGACTGATCAATCCCTGTCGCTGTTCTGGCGTCGGTACAAGAATATGGAACAAGTGGTAATTACTGCGACAGCCATCTGGAATCGATGGCAGCGTCATTTTTCCCGCCTCCGCTAAACCTTGCAGCGATTCCATGTATCGGTGGTAACACTCGCGCCGCTGCTGAGTAATTTTATCGACAGCTTCGAGTTGGCCTAACAAAAAAGCTGCTGTTAACTCGCTCGGTAAATAGGACGAACCGACGTCGACCCAAGTATATTTGTCGACAGTGCCCTGTAAAAATTGGCTGCGATTGGTTCCTTTTTCTCGAACAATCTCCGCACGTTCAATCAATGCTTCATCGTTGATACACAACGCTCCACCCTCACCACAACTAAAGTTCTTGGTTTGATGAAAACTATACGTTCCTAAGTCGCCAATGGCTCCGAGCGTCTGCGAATGATGGAAAGCATTAACCCCCTGCGCTGCATCTTCAATCACGCGCAAATTGAATTCTGCGGCAATCTCCATAATTGTATTCATGTCACAGCCCACGCCCGCATAATGCACTGGAATTATTGCTCGAGTTCGTTCGGTGATCGCCATTCGAATGCAAGCTGGGTCAATGTTAAGAGTGCGGCAATCCACATCCACAAACACCGGAGTTGCTCCGGCACGCACTACAGCATTGGCCGTGGAAACGAATGTGAACGAAGGCATGATCACCTCATCGCCAGCACCGATCCCCAAAATCATGATGGACATCTCGAGAGCAGCAGTACAAGACGGCGTTAACAATACTTTTTTAATACCAAATTGTGCTTCAAGCAGCGTTGAGCACCGCTTAGAAAATTCACCATCTCCAGAGATATCCCCCGCAGAGACAGCTTGTGATAAGTAGTCCAGTTCATTGCCGCTTCGAAACGGCTTGTTAAATGGTATTGCGTAATCCACTCATTCTCCTCTGGCCCCCCGTACATCTTTTAGGGCCATTTGAAAAGTAACTTTTACTTCGTGTAGGTCATATACACCATATAAGAGTATACTGTTATCTTGTCACAACCATGACAACCCTCTTTATTTTGTAACCGTTGTCACCATGTTGTCATCATGTTGTCCTATTATAGTCTGACACATTTTAAATCCATACCATGCGAACAACTATCCAAACTGTACTGACACTTGCCATATTCACAGTAAGCAGTTTCTGCTGCACTTTGGGCTCGGCCGCCGATCAAGCTCCCGCGGAGATCAAGATCGCAACGTGGAATCTCGAGTGGTTTTTTGACCATGACCAAAGTGACAATAAATCGCCGCTCGCTAAAAAATTATCCGCTCCAACCGCTGCCGATTGGCACTGGAAACGCGACGAGGCGGCGCGCGTCATTGCAGAAATGAAACCAACTATTCTCGCACTACAGGAAATCGAAAATGAAAAAGTAGTGCAGGAACTTGCGGAGGTACTGAAGACTAAATATGGCCTTGAGTATCAGGTTGCCTTTATTAAGGGTCGCGATACGTTCACCGAACAAGACGTCGCATTTATGTACACCAGTGGATTCGAGAAATGTGAACGCCGTGAACAAACTAAAACAATGTATGACAGCAAACAATACTACAACCTTTCCAAACATCTGTTTGCCACTTTTCGCTGGACGACACCAACCGGGCAGCAGACATTGACCATTTGCAACGTACACTTACGAGCCGGACAGCGTGGAGCCGCACCTCGCTTGCGCCAATGCCGACTATTGCAACATTGGACAAAACCGATGATTGCCAACGATGAGAACGTAATCGTCATTGGCGATATCAATACCTCGTGTGTTTGTGACAACGTCTCGGCTGAAGATGACCTCGCGTTACTGTGTGGCACGACAGGACTACCAAGTAGTTCGTCGCTCTTTGATTTACATTTGAAGCTTCCCTCCTCTCAACGACCAACCCATATGGCCGGGAAGCAATTTGACCACATACTCGTCAGTCCAGCATTACTCGCTGACACTGACAGCAAACACGACTTAATTTTTAGTAGTATCAAATCTGCGAAACAACTGGTCATCAATGGCAAACAGGACACCGACCACTACAACATTTTTTATTCGATACCCAGTCACGAACGTGATGTCAGTGACCACTATCCAGTCGTAGCAACCTTCCAAATAAAATAACTCTCACCTTCAAACGCTGATCCCATACAACCCATGACTGACTCCAATCCCACAGATGACTCGCCTCAACCCCCACCTCCTACAATTCGCCTCGACCATTTCTTGAAACTCATGAATCTCGTTGAATCTGGTGGCCAAGCTAAATACATAATCCAAAGTGGTTTAGTAACACTTAATGGTGAAACTTGTACCGCCCGCCGCAAGAAACTCATCGACGGCGATCTCGTTGTATTCGATAGCCAAGAATTAGTTGTGGGCATCGATTAACCCCCTCTTTCGTCGAGCGAAAAAACACTCCCACAGCAATGCACTCAACTGAAATTGTTTACGCACAGCACTAAAAACATTATAATTCTAGTCGACATTGATGAGTCAAACAAACTTTACCTACAGAGAAATTCGATGACTTCGTTCCTTGCTAAAGTCTTTCTGCTTAGTTGTTTACTATCTGGTACTGCCGCATTAATTGCAGAAGAACCAAAGCCAAACGACAGTAAACCTGCAAAAGAAGTTTCAGCGGACACCAGTGACGCACCGGAAGGCGCCAAGGCCACGGATGAAAATGAAGACAATACCGCTGGTCCCTTAGCTGGGCACTCTTATCATGGCGAAGCATTTAACGAAGGTCCTCGCCAACAGGCGTATCTTATTCCCGGAATGTCAAATGTTGATTTCCCGGTAACTACAGAGAGTGAACTCGCTCAGAAATTCTTCAACCAGGGCATCTCTGCTCTACACGGATTTTGGTATTTAGAAGCAGAACGTGCATTTCGACAAGTCCGCAAACTTGACCCCAAATGTGCAATGGCCTATTGGGGAATGGCAATGGCGAACAAATCCAATAGCAAACGGTCCAAAATATTTATGGAAGAAGCCACCAAGTTGACCGAAGGCATTACCGATACCGAACGTCGCTTTATTGATTCGATGTCAGCGTACGTTAAAGCAGATCCGGCTAAACGAAAAGAGCGGGTGGATGCTTACCTTAAAAAGCTGGAACAACTCTGCATCGACTACCCCGAAAACCTTGAGGCCAAGGCTTTTTTAGCCGTAACGATGTACAGTAACCGCAGCCAGTCCGGTGGCACAGCTAGTTATGTGGCCCTGGACGCAATCATCGGACAGATCCTCGCAAAAAACCCCATGCATCCTTGTCACCACTATCGTATTCACCTCTGGGATACTAAGAAACCGACGCTCGCGCTGAAATCCGCAATTCTATGTGGCCAAAGTACACCAGGAATTGCTCACATGTGGCACATGCCCGGCCACATCTTCTCACGAGTCAAACGCTACAACGACGCCGCTTGGCAACAAGAAGCGTCCGCTCGAGTGGACCATTCACACATGATGCGTGATCGCGTACTGCCTGATCAAATTCACAACTACGCGCATAACAACGAATGGTGCACTCGCAACTTTTTGAATATTGGCCGAGTTGAAGACGCAATCGCATTGGCACAAAACCTGACCACCCTACCACGACACCCCAAATACAACACACTCGCGCGGCGTGGCAGCAGTTCTTATTACGGTCGAGCGCGCCTGTTCACGACACTCTACATGTACGAACGCTGGCAGGACATGATTACCCTTGCTAACACCGCCGTACTCGCACCGACATCGATTGAAGCCGAACAAGTCAAACGCCTGAAGTATGTCGGTATCGCTCATGCCATGCTTGGACAAACCGCACAAACCGACGCATTCAAAATAGAGCTACAAACCTTACTTAGTCACAACATCTCGGAACGCGATAAGGCTGGCAAAACGGCGACGACCAAAGCGGAAGCCGAACAAGAAAAAGATACGAAAAAGAAAGAAGCGGACAAGAAAAAAGCGGTCACCAAAGCTACGACTGATGCCCGACGCTCTTGGGATAAAAAGGTCCACGACTGTGAGCAAGCTATTGCCGCGTTAACCGGTTACACGCATTTGAAAAATGGCGAGCACAAAAAAGCACTGGAACTACTACGTAAAGCTGGTTCCGTTGACCGCATGACGCTGGCTAAATGTCAACAAGCCAGCGGTGACACCGACGGCGCTATTAAAGCAGCGGCAGATCACGTCAAATCGCATGCCCAGGAAGTTCAACCGCTGGCGTTGCAAGTCGAAATCCTACATGCCGCTGGAAAAACAAAAGAAGCGCAAACCGCATTTAAAGAGTTACAAGCAATCTCTGGTTCGATCGATATGCAGTCACCAGTGTTTGCGCGCATCACCACAATTGCCGCTGATCTGGGATGTGATGGCCAATGGAAAGAAGAGCTTAAACTGCGCGATGACATCGGCAATCGACCTGACCTCGATACACTGGGCCCCTTTCGCTGGCAACCTTCAGCAGCGCCCAAATTCATACTACGCGATCACCGCAATCGAAAATTTTCAAGCATCAAAGAGTTCAACGGAAAACCCACGATCGTTGTTTTCTACCTCGGGCATGGTTGCCTCGCCTGTGCGGAACAGTTGCAAAAAGTCATCGATAACTATGACAAATTCGTCGCTGCTGGATTCGATATTTTAGCGATCAGCTCCGATGACAATGAAAATCTCAAGCAATCGATCAAGCACTTTGATGGCGAGCTTCCGTTCACTATCGTGAATGATCCAAAACTTGAAATCTTCAAAGAATATCGAGTGTATGATGACTTCGAAGAGCAGCCTTTACACGGTACGTTTATCATTGATACCGACGGTATGGTTCGCTGGCAGGACATCAGTTATGAACCGTTTATGGACACCGATTTTTTACTCAAAGAAGCTGCCCGTTTACTGGATGTCAAATAGAACTTCCAAAGGTCACCGCTAAGTGGCAACAACCACCTCATCCTCTCTTCTACTGGGTGTTCCATTCTCTCTACAAGGTGTCCATTTTCTCCCAAATAACAGGGTGGATTCTAGGATTACACGTTGATTTACCGATATTCGTAGTGCATTAATATAGCGTTATTCGGTAGAATTTGAAAAGTTCCAAAGAAGCGATTCTTTGAACACTTTCCTTTTTCAATCTCGGTGAGCAAGATGAACCGCAGCAAACTGCTTACACTATATCGTACAATGCTCATTGCACGAGAGATCGATCGCGTTGAGCAGCAGATTGCAAGTCGTGGCGAAGCGTTTTTTCATCTATCCGGTGCCGGCCATGAAGCAACCGCCGCACTCGCCGAATACTTAACCCCAGACGACTGGTTACACTGCCATTATCGTGATCGAGCTCTACTTGTCGCACGAGGAATCTCACCGCGAACATTTTTCGACAACTTACTGTGTAACGAATACGCACCGGGTAGTGGCCGACGCATGTCAGCGTTTTTCAGTGACCCGCAACTCAATGTATTGAGTATGGTAACGCCGACTGGAAACAATGCCCTCCAAGCGGCCGGAGTCGCTGCGGCCGTAAAAGAACAAGACAACCATCCCATTGTTTACTGCGGCGTGGGCGACGGGACGACTCAACAAGGAGAATGGTTAGAAGGAGTGGCGGAAGCCGTACGGTCAAACCTACCGGTACTGTTCATTGTGCAAGACAACCGCTGGGCAATTTCCACCAATACCGAAGGTCAAACTTGTTTTTCACGCGCTGACGGTCAAGCCACTGACCTGTTCGGTTTGCCAATTCACTATGTCGATGGGCGCGACGTATTGTGTGCCGATAAAGTGTTCTCTCAAGTTGTCACCGAGATGCGAGAGCAACGCAAACCGGCGATGATTGTTATGCAAGTGGAACGCCTCCGTAGCCACACCAATGCCGATGATCATTCCATCTATCGCAGCGAAGAAGATCTAGCGGAGGGTCAGTTGCATGGTGATCCAATTACAAATCTAGAAGAACATTTAACGGCTTATGGAATGACGACCGCAGAATTAAAAACGATTCGCGTTCAAATTGACGATCAGATTGCCGCCGCTGAAGAAGAAGCACTACAAGCCAAAGATGCACCACCTGCCTTTGACGCCTGTATCCAACACCCCGTTGAACTAACACACCCAAGCAAAGAGACCTTTGGAGTGCAAAAGGGTGATACCACAGATACGGCCATGCTCAATATGAAAGACGCCATGCGGCAGGTGCTGTTGAACCACTTGCTTGTCGACCCGCGCGTAACTTTGTATGGCGAAGATATCGAAGATCCCAAAGGGGATGTGTTTGGCGTAACACGGGGATTGAGTACACGATTTCCAGGCCGAGTCATGAATTCGCCGCTGTCGGAGTCAACCATCATCGGGTCATCCATTGGTCGAGCGCTCACTGGTCAACGCCCAGTTGCGTTTCTACAATTTGCAGATTTCATGCCCACAGCCTATAACCAAATCGTTAATGAATTGGCCACGATGCACTGGCGCAGCGATGGCCAGTGGTCAGCACCGGTCATTATTATGGTCGCCTGCGGCGGATATCGACCAGGACTCGGACCCTACCACGCCCAAACCAACGAAAGCGTATTGGCACATTGCCCAGGCATTGATGTTGTGATGCCCAGTTCCGCGCATGACGCTGCCGGACTACTCAACGCAGCATTCTTATCTCAACGCCCCACCGTTTTCTTGTATCCCAAAACCTGCCTTAACGATTCCGAGAAATCCACGTCCGACGATGTTCACGAACAATTCGTGCCGCTCGGCGTCGCTCGTAAAATACAATCAGGCCACGACCTCACACTGGTAGGCTGGGGAAACACGGTCAGCATTTGCGAACAAACGGCGGCCACTCTTGAGCAAACGGGAATCACAACGGATGTCATTGATTTACGTAGTATCTCACCGTGGGATCAGAAACTCGTACTTTCTTCGGCTGAAAAAACAGCGCGTCTCATTGTAGTGCACGAAGACAACCAAACTTGCGGACTTGGTGCGGAAGTTATTGCGACCGTCGCCGAGAAAGCTAAATTACCAATTGCCATGCGGCGAGTCACTCGATCCGATACACATGTACCCTGTAACTTCCCCAATCAAACTCTCATACTTCCCGGTTTCAAACGTACGTTGGCCGCGGCAGCCGAGTTATTAGATTTGGATCTCAAGTGGGAAAAGAAACAATTGCCCACCGATGGCAACACTTTTATTGAAGCAATTGGATCAGGACCGGCGGACGAATCGATCGAAATTGTGGAGCTCTATGTCGACACTGGACAACAACTAAAACGAGGAGATGTAGTTGCCTCTGTTGAAGCGACCAAGAGTGTCTTTGACATTACCTGTAGTATTGATGGTGAAGTAGCAGAAATTCTGTGTGAAGTTGGGGACACAGTCAACGTTGGCGACAACATGATCCGTTTGAAAACGGCAAGCGGACTTCAAGCTAAACAAGCCGTTAAAGAAGCCTCCGGGAATCCGATACTCCACCGCCGTAAATCTAAGAACACACTTATCCTTGCCCGCGAACCGAGTGGCCATCGCGCGTTTGATGTGGGAATGTCAACCGTGGAGATTGCCAAAGGAAGTCGACTTGTCACCAATGAAGAATTGCTGGGTGCCGACAATCCAATGACCAGTGAA
>Ga0302134_10000916_pt1 | contig 13449 bp, 6 predicted proteins | sample CB9_SCM_MG_FD_203123 | JGI IMG/M metagenome (GOLD analysis project Ga0302134, IMG submission 203123) | Marine microbial communities from Western Arctic Ocean, Canada - CB9_SCM | ecosystem: Environmental > Aquatic > Marine > Oceanic | place: Canada: Western Arctic Ocean | collected 2017-09-19
TCATAACCTACGTATCCAGGCGGAGAGCCAATTAATCTAGAAACATTGTGTTTCTCCATAAATTCTGACATGTCTATGCGAATTACATGGTCCTGTGATCCAAACATAAACTCACCCAATTTATTTGCTAAGTAAGTTTTACCAACTCCAGTTGGTCCTAAGAAAAGAAAAGTACCAATAGGCCTACTTGGATCTTTTAACCCAGCTCTAGCTCTTCTTACTGCCTTTGAAACAATCTCAATTGAACTATCTTGTCCAATAACTTGATCTTTTAACTGTGCTTCCATTTCTTTTAATCTTGCTATTTCTTCAGCTGCAATTCTTGTTAAAGGAATACCTGTCCACATCGAAACTACGTCTCTAACATCAGATTCTTTTACTGTAGAAACAGACAATGAATCAGAACTTACATTTGTATCCATGTCATTCAATTTTAATTTAAGTTTAGATTGACGTTCACTTAGCTCTTTAGCTAATTCGTATTCTTGATTGTCAATAGCTTGTTCTTTTTCTCGCTCAATAGCCTCTAATCCAGAATTGATTTCAGTCACAGAAGGAGGCAAGGAATATCTTCGTATGCGAACTCTTGCAGATGCCTCATCAATTAAATCAATAGCTTTATCAGGAAGAAACCTATCAGAAACATACCTAGAAGATAACTCAACGGCTGAAACAATCGATTCATCAGAAATTGTCAATTTATGATGATCCTCATATTTACTCCTGACACCCTTTAAAATTTGAATTGTTTCGTCATGGTTTGGTTCATCCACTCTAATTGGCTGGAATCTTCTTTCAAATGCAGCATCTCTTTCAATATGTTTATGATATTCTTCAAGGGTTGTGGCGCCAATTGCTTGAATTTCTCCTCTTGCAAGAGCAGGCTTTAAAATATTAGCTGCATCTACGGCACCTTCAGCAGCTCCAGCTCCAACAAGCATGTGTAATTCATCAATAAAAATAATACAATTCTTGGCATTTTTAATTTCTTCGATAACTTTTTTTAAACGTTCTTCAAATTCACCTCTATACTTTGTCCCGGCTACTAAAAGTGCTATATCTAAAGTTAGCATTCGTTTATTAGCTAAATTTTCAGGAATATCACCGTTGGCAATTTTTTGAGCAAGTCCTTCTGCTATAGATGTTTTACCGACTCCAGGTTCACCTATTAAAACAGGATTATTCTTTGTTCTTCTGGATAAAACTTGAATTGCTCTTTCAATTTCAGAATCACGTCCAATTACTGGATCCAACTTGTCATTTTGAGCTGCCTTAGTCAAGTCAATTCCAAGCTGATCCAATGTTGGAGTTTTCATTTGTCTTTTAGTAGTTTTAGATTCAGTAGTTTCAGTTTTTTCCAATAAACTAGATAATTCATTTCTAACATTATCAAGATTTACTCCTAGGCTTTCCAAAACTCCGGAAGCAATCCCTTCGCCTTCTCTTACTAAGCCTAATAAAAGATGTTCGGTGCCTATATAAGAATGTCCTAACTTTCTAGCTTCATCTACAGCAAGCTCTATTACTTTCTTTGCTCTAGGTGTTAGTCCAATTTCATTAGCATTAGGCCTCTCGCCTCTTCCGATTATAAATTCAATTGCCGATCTCACTTTATTAATTTCTATATTTAAATTACCAAACACTTTAGCAGCTACACCATCATTTTCACTAATTAAACCTAAGAGTAAATGTTCTGTGCCAATATAATTATGATTAAATCGCTGCGCTTCCTCTTGTGCGAGAGTTAAAACTTTTCTTGCTTTTTCAGTAAACTTATCAAATCGATTACTCATATTTTTATAATCCTCTCATACATATTAGGCTACCATGTGGAATTAAACGGATCGAGAGTTTTTAAAGAATATAAAGAATAATATTCTAGAAATAATGTTTTTATTAAGACTGACTTGCTGGAGATTCATCTGCTGGAGATTCATCTGCTGGAGATTCATCTGCTGGAGATTCATCTGCTGGAGATTCATCTGCTGGAGATTCATCTGCTGGAGATTCATCTGCTGGAGATTCATCTGCTGGAGATTCAGAATTATTTTCTTTCCAATTTTCATTCTCGTCAATTCTTGATTTTAAAATATCAATCATAGTTTGATATTCTTGAGGAAATTTATCTTGAATAGCTTCGGGAATAGTTATGATTCTTCCTAAATGATCAAAGTTCCAGCCTTCTGCTTCAGCTTTCTTTTTTCCACCAATCATTGAAAGAGCAAGCCTGTGTCGTTCAGACTCTATTTTAACTATTTTTACAGGAACAATTTCTCCTTCAATTAATATTTGATTAGAATGGGATATTCTTGTTGCAGTAATTTCAGACAAATGAACCAATCCCTCAATAGGTCCACCGATTCGCACAAAAGCGCCAAATGGAACTAATTTGGTAACAAGTCCAGCAACCATATCACCTTCAGATAATTCTTTTAACATCGATTCCCATAATTCTGGTCCTGCTCGTCTTGTGGACAAAGCAACTTTCTTGGATTCTAGATCAATTTTCATAACATAAACTTCTATGTCGTCTCCCACGTTATACAAAGTAGCAGGATCAATAACTTGTCGATCCCAGCTTAATTCTGAATGATGCACTAATCCATCTGCTCCGCCGATATCGACAAAAACTCCGAATGGTCTTATTGCAGTAACGGATCCTTTAAGTATGTCTCCTTCTGATAAATCTTTTAGTACTTGTTCTCTAAACTCAGATCTGTGCTCTTGCTGAGCAGCTCTCTCAGATAAAATTACTCTATTTCTTCTTTTATTAATTTCAATGACCTTAATAGTCATTTTCTTTCCAATTTGCGAACTCAAAGATTCAGATCCAGTACCAACTAATTTAGTCCCGACAATTTGAGATATGGGAATAAAGCCATTTACTCCTTCAATGTTAGCTAAAAGTCCTCCTTTATTAAAAGAGGTAATTGTTGCTTCAATATTTTCTTCATTTTCAAAAAATTCTTGTAGGATGCCCCATCCTTCTTCACCTTTAGCCTTGTCTATCGACAAACCAATTTGGCCATCTGGAGTTTCGGGGTGTGTAACTACAACCTTTATTGTATCTCCAATATTAATGGTATTTTCAGGATTAGGTCCAATGGAATGCATTTCTTCTGAGCGCACAATACCTTCAGATTTTCCAGCTAAATCAATAACAAGTCCTTCTTTTGAAAAAGAAATAACAATACCTTCTGTTAGTTCGCCTCTTTTGAAATTTTTAGCATCGAGGCCACCTGATTCTTCAAGTAGCTGAGCCATAGTAAAGTCATCATCACCTTGATCATCCGGAATAACAAGATTTTCATCAATAGAATTATTAACCATTATATATTACATCCAAATAAATTTTATTAAATTCGGCGGTGGCCTATTTTCCACACCCAGTCACCCAGGAAGTATCGTCGGCGCTATGACGTTTCACTATCGTGTTCGGAATGAGAACGAGTGGTGCCGTCATGCTCTAACCACCGAATGACTATTATCAACGATATTAGAGCATAGGAACAAGAGTAAAAAAAAAAAAAATTAAAATACTATATTCTTATCTAAAAAGCTTCCAATCTAAAATAAAAAAATGTCTAACATTAGACAATTTTTTATATCAATTTTTTTAACTCTTAATCCTGTTAATTAAATAAATACATACTTATGTAAAGTTGTACAGTGTGTATTAATTACAAAATAAATTTTACATTACAATTGAATCAAATTAGCATAAAAAAACATATCATAAAATTAAAAATACTTTTGAAGATATTACTTTGTGTGACAATCCAGAAATTATTAATAAAATGAGATATATAAAAACAGGATAAAATATATTACTAAGTCAATTTTATAATAGTAAATAACTAAGCAAACAACATAGAGTCATTTTAGATGATTATTAAAGGCAATAAAGTCCATGATCTTAAGTTAGTGTTAATTAAAAATTTAGATTGAGATAAAAATTACTAAAAAATTATACATTTAAAAAAACATATCGTCATCAAAAAAGATTAAGGTCGTTATCTTAATAAGCTGAATTAGCATACTCAAAGATAAAATTTTAAATTATCTAAGAATTATAAAATATCAAATGTTGTGCATCGTAAATCTTATATATATATATATAATGGACAACATTTGATAAATAACTTCTCAAAAATCATAAAAAAAAGACATTGAATGCCTTAATTTTATTTATTGGTAGCGGGAGTTGGATTCGAACCAACGACCTTCGGGTTATGAGCCCGACGAGCTACCACTGCTCCATCCCGCGTTGAAAAAATTGAAAAATAAATCTTAACAATTGAAATTTTTATAACTAGAGGATAATTAAAATAACGAATTAATTATAGTCTCAGAATAAAGGGTCAAGCCCTCGACCATTAGTACCAGTCAGCTAAATACATTACTGCACTTACACTTCTGGCCTATCAAACGGGTAGTCTTCCCGCGGTCTTACCTGGTTACCCAGTGGGAAATCTCATCTTGAAGTTGGCTTCGCGCTTAGATGCTTTCAGCGCTTATCCATTCCGAACTTGGCTACTCGGCAATGCCCTTGGCAGAACAACCGATACACCAGAAGTTCGTCCACCCCGGTCCTCTCGTACTAGGGGTAGATCTCCTCAAATTTCCTGCGCCTACAGCGGATAGAGACCGAACTGTCTCACGACGTTCTGAACCCAGCTCGCGTACCGCTTTAATGGGCGAACAGCCCAACCCTTGGGACCTGATACAGCCCCAGGATGCGACGAGCCGACATCGAGGTGCCAAACTCTGCCGTCGATATGAACTCTTAGGCAGAATAAGCCTGTTATCCCCGGGGTAGCTTTTATCCGATAAGCCACGGCCCTTCCACTCAGAACCGTAGGATCACTTTGGCCGACTTTCGTCCCTGCTCGACTTGTATGTCTCGCAGTCAAGCTCCCATATACCAATATGCTCGAAAGGTGATTGCCATCCACCTTGAGGGAACCTTTGCACGCCTCCGTTACTCTTTAGGAGGCGACCGCCCCAGTCAAACTGCCCACCAGACGCTGTTCTCGTGCTTGCACACAAGTTAGGAGGATAAACGTAGAAGAGTGGTATTTCACTAACGGCTCATTAATAGCCAAAACCATTAAATCAAAGCCTCCCACCTATTCTACGCATCAACGTCCAGCCTCCAACGCCAAGCTGCAGTAAAGCTCCACGGGGTCTTTTTGTCCAGCTGCAGGTAGTGCGCATCTTCACGCACAATGCAATTTCGCCGAGTCCTTCGTTGAGACAGTGCTCAGATCGTTACGCCATTCGTGCGGGTCGGAACTTACCCGACAAGGAATTTCGCTACCTTAGGACCGTTATAGTTACGGCCGCCGTTCACCGGGACTTCAGTTCAAGCCGTTAAGCAATCCCCTTAATCTTCCGGCACTGGGCAGGCGTCAGCCCCTATACATCCCATTTCTGGTTAGCAGAGACCTGTGTTTTTGTTAAACAGTCGCCTGAGCCTGCTCACTGCGACCTTCAATAGCTTACATAGCAAGTATGATCACCATTAAAGGCGCTCCTTATCCCTAAGTTACGGAGCTAATTTGCCGAGTTCCTTAACGAAGGTTCTCTCGATACCCTTACGATACTTATCGTCGCCTACCAGTGTCGGTTTTCGGTACGGACACCATTAGCACTAACAACGAGATTTTTCTAGCCAGCATGGATTCAGCACAGTCGCTTTGACTAACGTCTCCACTTCTCTCTAATCCTCCGCTTAACCTGAGAGTGGATTTGCCTGCTCTCAGACGCCTACGATTAAAGAACGAACCATGTCCATTGGTTCGATACACCTATCCTCCTGGGTTATCCCTTTGTATCAACGCACTATTGGTGGGGCAGGAATACTAACCTGCTGTCCATCGCCTACAGCTTTCGCTCTCGGCTTAGGCCCGCCTAACCCTACGCAGATTAACTTTACGTAGGAAACCTTAGGCTTTCGGGCGCCAGGTTTTTCACCTGACTTACGCTACTCATTCCGGCATTCTCACTTCTGTTTTCTCCATCAGGAATCACTTCTCTGACTTCAGCGCAAACAGAACGCTCCCCTACCCATCATGTTGTAAACAACAAAATGTCTTAGCTTCGGTACCATGCTTGAGCCCCGTTACATTGTCGGCGCTCGATTACTTGACCAGTGAGCTATTACGCACTCTTTAAATGATGGCTGCTTCTAAGCCAACATACTGGCTGTCTGAGCGATCAAACATCCTTTCCCACTTAGCATGGATTTAGGGACCTTAGCTGAAGATCTGGGCTGTTTCCCTTTCGACCACGAAGCTTAGCCCTCGTAGTCTCACTCCCAAGTTCTGGAGTAATGGCATTCGCAGTTTGGATGGATTTGGTAAGCATTATGCCCCCTAGACCAACCAGAGCTCTACCTCCATTACTGAACACTTGAGGCTGCGCCTAAACGCATTTCGGGGAGAACCAGCTATCTCCTAGTTCGATTAGCATTTCACCTCTACCCACACGTCATCCCAAAGCTTTGCAACGCTTGGAGGTTCGGGCCTTCACGAAGTTTTACCTTCGCTTCACCCTGCACATGGGTAGCTCACTAGGTTTCGGGTCTACAACTAGCGACTTAACGCCCTATTAAGACTTGCTTTCGCTTCGGCTCCGCAATTCACATCGCTTAACCTTGCCACTAATCGTAACTCGCCGGATCATTCTTCAATAGGCACGCCGTTACTCAATAAATGAGCTTCGACTGCTTGTAGGCATATGGTTTCAGGAACTATTTCACTCCCCTTCCGGGGTACTTTTCACCTTTCCCTCACGGTACTTGTCCACTATCGGTAATCAACAGTATTTAGCTTTAGAGAGTGGTCTCCCTAGATTCCCACAGGATTTCACTTAACCCATGGTACTCAGGAACACAGTTGGAGTCAGTTAAATTTCAATTACGGGGCTTTCACCTTCTATGGCTATTCTTTCCAGAATATTCATTTATATAACTGATTTGTAACTCCGTGTAACTGGTCCTACAACACCGCTTCGTAAACGAAACGGTTTGAGCTGATCCCTTTTCGCTCGCCGCTACTAAGGGAATTTTTTCTTTTCCTCGCGGTACTTAGATGTTTCAGTTCCCGCACTTACCTCATTCTAACCTATGTGTTCGGTTAGATGTAACTCGTCATTACACGAGCTGGGTTCCCCCATTCGGAGATCCCCGCTTAAGCTTGCTAGACAGCTATGCGAGGCTTATCGCAGTCTTACCACGTCCTTCATCGGCTGTTGATTCCAAGGCATTCACCATACGCCCTTATTATCTTGACCCTTCATCATGAAACTATAAAATTATAATTCCGTTACTTAATTATCAATATCAACAGTAGTAATAAAAAATTATTACTACTAACTATCTCCAGAATAAAAAATTATTCCGAAGGACTCTAGTTATAAAAAGTTATTTAGAAACTGGGAAGTTTCTAAATATATTCAATTGTTAAAGATCTATTTGCATTTCGCAGATGTAAGAATATTACATCTTTAAATTAATTTATTAATTTATAAATTAATTTAAAGAAATAATATTTAAGTCAAATAAGAATAAATGGTGGAGCCGGGGAGGATCGAACTCCCGACCTCTGCAGTGCAAGTGCAGCGCTCTCCCAGCTGAGCTACGGCCCCAAACTAAGATCTGGTGGGCCATCCTGGATTCGAACCAGGGACCTCAGTCTTATCAGGACTGCGCTCTAACCAGCTGAGCTAATGGCCCTCTAATCGAATCAAACTTAATTGTTTGATTCCTGGATCTTATTGACAGTTGAATAGTATGCAGAATTTGATTGAATTCCTCGCTAGAGTAACGAGACTTCATCCTATAGTCATTTAGAGAAGTGTCTATAATAATGACTTGTAACCGACCTAGATTAATGGACATATGTCCAAAATCTGCTCCTTAGAAAGGAGGTGATCCAGCCGCACCTTCCGGTACGGCTACCTTGTTACGACTTCATCCCAGTCGCAAGTCCCACCTTGGGCAGCTGCCTCCAAAAGGTTAGCATACCGACTTCAGGTGTTACCTACTCCCATGATGTGACGGGCGGTGTGTACAAGGCCCGGGAACGTATTCAACGTAGTAAGGCTGACCTACGTTTACTAGCAACTCCGGCTTCATGCAGGCGAGTTTCAGCCTACAATCCGTACTGAGGGTGACTTTCTCCGATTAGCTCCACCTTGCGGCTTAGCAACAGTTTGTATCACCCATTGTAGCGTGCGAGTAGCCCAAGGTGTAAGGGCCATGCTGATTTGACGTCATCCCCTCCTTCCTCTGGGGTGTTCCCAGCAGTCTCGCCTGAAAAATACAACAGACGACAGGGGTTGCGCTCGTTAGGGGACTTAACCCAACACCTCACGGCACGAGCTGACGACAACCATGCAGCACCTGTGATATGGCCCGAAGGAGACCGACTTTCATCAGTTGTCCATATCATGTCAAACCTTGGTAAGGTTCTTCGCGTAGCTTCGAATTAAACCGCACGCTCCGCTGCTTGTGCGGGCCCCCGTCAATTCCTTTGAGTTTTAATCTTGCGATCGTAGTCCCCAGGTGGAGTACTTAACGCGTTAGCTTTGTTACCGAGGGGGTCGATACCCCCGACAACTAGTACTCATCGTTTACGGCATGGACTACCCGGGTATCTAATCCGGTTTGCTACCCATGCTTTCGCGCCTCAGCGTCAGGTGTTCCCCAGAGAGTCGCTTTCGCCACTGGTGTTCCTATCGATATCTACGTATTCCACCACTACACCGATAATTCCACTCTCCTCTAGAAACCTCAAGATTAACAGTTTCACCAACATCCCACAGTTAAGCCATGGACTTTAATTAATGACTTGTTAACCCGCCTGCGCGCCCTTTACACCCAGTAAATCCGGACAACGTTTGGCACCTACGTATTACCGCGGCTGCTGGCACGTAGTTAGCCGTGCCTTATTCGTAAGGTACCGTCAGATCTTCTTCCCTTACAAAAGGAGTTTACGACCCTAAGGCCTTATTCCTCCACGCGGCGTTGCTCCGTCAGACTTTCGTCCATTGCGGAAAATTCCTTGCTGCTGCCTCCCGTAGGAGTCTGGGCCGTGTCTCAGTCCCAGTGTGGCTGACCGTCCTCTCAGACCAGCTACAGATCGTCGCCTTGGTAAGCCATTACCCTACCAACAAGCTAATCTGTCGCACCCTCCTCTAAAAGCGCCCGAAGGCTTTAGTCTTTCGACAACATGCGGTATTAGCTTCGGTTTCCCGAAGTTGTCCCCCACTTAAAGGTAGATAGGTACGTGTTACTCACCCGTTCGCCGGTTTCAACTGGCCGAAGCCAGATTCGTCCCTCGACTTGCATGCATTAGGCACGCCGCCAACGTTTATCCTGAGCCAGGATCAAACTCTCCAACAAATAAAGACCTAAGTCTTTAGTTCATCGAAATTTTGAAAATAAATTTTCAAAAAAAATCCCTTATCGATATAAGAAATATCGAAGGCTCTAATTCGAATTCTACAAATTCTACATACTATTCAAATGTTAATGTCCAGGTTGCGTCAAAAATGACGTATAGCAGAGTTTAGAGCCATTCTAAAGATATGGTCAATCAATTTTAATTAAATTAATTGCTTAATTGTTATTACTGACTTAGAGATAGTTGCTTCTGCTTTCGATAGTTTGTAAATTGAATCTTTTTTATCTTTTAATACCCTTAAATGTTCAATTTGATCACTGTTTATTTCTATTTTTAAGTAATGACAGCCTAAAATAATTACTCTGCTAATCATTGAATTAGAAAGTTTAGATAGCTTAGATATATCTATTTCTACACTTGTCCTTTTTTCAACCACAATTTTTTTATAAAATTTTTTTGCCAATATATGTAAAGTGTCATTATCTTGATTAGCGATTTCAGCAAATCGAGCTATTGATTCAATAGCCTTGGGATTAATTTTTTCTAACCCAGGAATAATCTTTTGTCTAATATAATTTCTACTATATGCATTATCAGTATTACTAGGATCATTGATAGCATCAATATTTAACGTCTTTAAATATTTCTCTATTTCCCATCTAGGCACATCTAAGAGTGGTCTGAATAAAATAATATCTTTTTTTAAAAAGATATTATTTTTATGATTTTCAGATAACTTGCTAATTATTTGCATTGATTTAATTCCTTCTAATGATGTTCCTCTTGTTAAACGAAATATAAGTGTTTCAGCCTGATCATTAAGATTATGAGCAGTCAATAAATAATTAATGCCCTGCTCCGAACATATTTTACGTAACCAATCATACCTACTAATTCTAAGAAAATTCTCTGATTTTTTTAATTTAGTATTTATATTATTCCCTTTAAAAATTTCAATGTTTAAAATATTGCAAATTTTCTTTAAAAAAACAAATTCTTTTTCATGCTCTAATTTAGATCTAGTACCATGATTAAAATATGCTACTTTAATATTCAGATTTGACCAAATTCTTGACATTGCAAGCAATAAAGATGTTGAGTCTGGTCCGCCAGAACAAGCAAGGAGTAGTTTTTCATTTTTTTTTAAATTAACATTTACTTTTGTAAATAATCTACGTTCAAATGAATCAGAAAATCGATTATGCGGATAAATATCATTCATTAACTATTGCTCATTTTAATTAGTTTCTAAATTCACGACGCCACCAATTAGATGGGTCAGCATTATTCATATTTTGCTGCTTTGGGAAATCAATATCAATCACTTGTTCATTTTCAAAACTATAACCTAATTTAATTGCGGCATCATATATATATGCTTCGGTATTTAAATATTCACGTAATAAAATTAATTCTTGTTTTTGAATATTTAAATCAACAATTGAGTTTTTCAAAACCATTTTTTGCTCCATTGCTTCCATGGTTTTATGATAACTAGTAAATGGAAATGGCAAAAAAAGCCATGCAAGCAGAAAAAAAATAGCAAAAAAAGGTTTTTTTGTGATTAAGTTATGCAAAAAACGAAACAAGGTAATTCCTTAAATTCCCGCCTAGTAAAAGATTATCAAATTATTCCATTGACCACAAGATAAATTAAATTCTTATCAATCAATTAATAACAGGCAAATTCATGTAACTTAAAGTCCAACCAGTATTATGCTCATAAGTTAACTTTGAAATATTACCTAAGTTAATTTTTAAAGTATTTGATATATCAAGTGATTTTGTTAATGCAGTGGATATTAATGATTTGATAGTAACAAAATGACTTACTATAAGAATATTTAATTGTGCATTATTTTTATTTGTTATGTCTTCTAAAAAACTGCTCACTCTTTTTTCAAGATTAAGAAAACTTTCACCATTAGGAATGTCAACTAATTGAAAATTCCCTAATTCCCATTGCTTAAAAACATTAGGATAGTCCCTTCTCAAATCTTTAAAAAACTTACCTTCAAAATTGCCTATATCAATTTCATTAAGTCGTGCATCAATTTGATAATCTAAATCAAAAAAATTTTGATAAATATCTGCTGTTTCCTTTGCTCTAAAAATATTACTTACATATATTTTATCTATCTTAATTTTATTTGAAGCATTAGCTATTTTAATAATAGATTCTTTTCCTTCTTTAGTTAAAGGCACGTCACTTAATCCTTGAAATTTATTATCTCTATTGTAAAGAGTTTCGCCATGTCTAGCAAAGTATAGGTTCATTATTAACTAATTTCACCCATTATAATTTCAGCTGCAGTAATAGGGTCAGTTACTCCAGATGCAACTTCAGTAATAACTTTGTCAGTAATCTCATTATTTTCAATAATCTTTAATAAATTATTGTACGACATAGATTTTATTAAAGACCTCACTTGATTTTTTGCCATTTCTTTTCGATGTATTAACCAATTAGTTTCTTCTCTCAAGTAACTTTGATGCATATCAATTGCATCGACAAGTTCCTTAATCCCTTGCTCTCTTCTAGCAATTACTTTAAGAGAAATTGGGGTCCATTCAAGATTTGTGGCAAGAGATATTAATGCATTAATATAAGCTAAAGCTGCATCGCTTCCTGGCAAATCAGATTTATTAACAGCAAAAATTTGACCAATTTCCATTAATCCCGATTTCATAGATTGAATTTCGTCACCAGCTGAAGGGTTAGCAACAATAATTGTTGTTTGTGCAATATTAGCAATGTCAACTTCATCTTGCCCAGCTCCAACAGTTTCAATAATAACAACATCAAATCCAGCTGCATCAAACAGGTTCATTACATTAACTGAAGAAGATGCAAGTCCACCTAGTCCTTTTCTTGAAGCCATAGATCGAATAAAAACTAGTTCATTGTTAGTTAAATCTTGCATACGAATTCTGTCACCTAAGATAGCTCCCTGTGAAAAAGGAGAAGAAGGATCGATTGCTATTACTGCAGTTTTTTTCTTTCTTAAAATTTGTTCTTTTATAACTGCGCGTACTAGAGTTGATTTACCAACTCCAGCTGAACCAGTAAAACCAATTATTTGTGCTCTGCCAGTAGATGAATAAATATTGGAAAGAATTTTTTTTCCAGTTTCTGTTTCTGATTCAATTTCAGTTATTGCACGAGACAGAGAGCGTTTATTGCCATTTAATATATTTTGTGACCATTCAGAAATATTCATTAATTTCCTTAGGAAAAAAAATCATTAATAAATTTAATAATATCTCTCGTATCAGATCCAGGGCCAAAGACTCCGTGAAATCCCATTTTTTTAACTCTTTCGACATCTTCGTCTGGAATAATGCCGCCACAAAAAAGTAAAACTTCATTAATATTTATATCTCTATCTTCCATTTCTTTAATAATCTTTGGAAAAATTTCAAGATGAGCTCCAGATAAAATAGATAGCCCAACTACATTCACATCTTCTTGCAGAGCAGTTTCAGCTATCATTTTGGGCGTTTGTCTAATTCCGGTATAAATAACTTCCATGCCAGCATCTCTTAGGGACCTGGCAACAACCTTTGCACCTCGATCGTGTCCATCTAATCCAGGTTTTGCTATTAAAACTTTTACTGCTTGATTAAGTTTCATTTATATATCCAAATCTTTATATCTATAGGTTAAAATTCTAAAAAGATAATGTCCATACCAAAAGAATTTTTAGAACTAATAGTAATTTGATCTTTAAAGTTAATATGAGCAACATCTTCGTCTTTTCTTTTTTTATATTGTATATTTGCTAAATTTAAATTATTTTTTATTTGGACTAAATCATCAGTAACTAAAACTAATGATACATCATGAATTTTATTTTCATCTTCATTGGAAAGCCTCTGCTTAAATTCCAACTTTGGATTAAAGTCTGTTAAATTCTTGTCTAATAATTCGTCTTTCCAAAAAGCATTTTCACTAGAACACCAAAAAATGATTCCATAGACGGATAATTGCGAATCTACCTCAATTAGTTTTGTTGGTTTTGCAATTTCTACTAAAACA
>Ga0302134_10000921_pt1 | contig 13428 bp, 11 predicted proteins | sample CB9_SCM_MG_FD_203123 | JGI IMG/M metagenome (GOLD analysis project Ga0302134, IMG submission 203123) | Marine microbial communities from Western Arctic Ocean, Canada - CB9_SCM | ecosystem: Environmental > Aquatic > Marine > Oceanic | place: Canada: Western Arctic Ocean | collected 2017-09-19
CGGAGGCCAATGCTCTATCAAGGCATAAGCGCAGTTCATCGGCTTGCAGTAGATACCAAAATGGGCCGTGTGCCCACACAGTACCCACAGCGAAAACCTCGGCATTCTGCGGGTTTGGTCAAATGCGGGCTTGGTGTGGCTGCCTGGTGAGTGTTTTTGAGGCCCAGGTTCGGGTTCGTCGAAATCGAGCCTAAAGAGGGCCCTTCTCACGCTGGGGCGGTTACGGCCTAATGTCATTCTTGACGGAAAGTGTCCTGCCAGCGCCGACGTCAAATCATGTCACCGGCTCATCAGTGCGAGGAGAATCCTTCCAGAAATTTGTTTCCTACCACCAGTTGACGGTCATTCAAGAATGAGGTATGTTTCGTGAGTACCAAATGTGAGGTGGTCCTGCCGAACAGGAAGTATGATGAGAAAATTGAAGACCATTGAACACACCGGTTTCAAAAACCCGGTGTGTAATCTAGTCAATCGAGCCTCTGCCGGCAGGACCCGTCATCTACCTGAGTTCGGTAGCGCTAACCCAGGAGGAGCCGATCGATGAGCACAGTAGAACCAACCAATGGGGATACCGCCCAACCAAGTCCCGATGACCTGTCTGTAGAGTCCGAGGAACCGAACCGCCTCCGCAAACTACGGTCGAGTGTTCCCGGAGCGCAACACTTTGGATTGATCGGAGCGTTGCTTGGTGTGGGTTTCATCGTGTCCAGGCTTACTCCGTTTTTTTGGGGGACGCAGAACCTCCTTAACGTTGGCACGGCCGTTTCGTTTACCGGGATCGTTGCTGCTATTACCACAGCTGTGCTGATTGGCGGTGGGCTGGACTTGTCCATTGCCGCAGTAATGGCGTTCAGTGGGGCGATTGTTGCCGTCACCCTCGACAATGGGGCCAGCGCTCCTGTCGCGATCGCAATTGCGTTGGGCGCGTCAGCATTGGTCGGGTTCGTCAATGGTGTACTTATCAGCTATGGCGGTATCAATGCCTTTGTCATCACCGTTGGGATGCAGTTCCTCGTTCGTGGTTTTGCGTTTCGAGTGACAGGCGGCAGGGTTGTGCGGGTCGGCAGCAGTGATGTGAGATACCTCGGTCAGGGCGATCTCTTAGGTATACCGGTACCGGTTTGGTTCATGCTGGCTGTATTCGGTCTCGTCGGATGGCTGCTTCACACAACTGTCTGGGGCCGGCATTGGTACGCTATTGGGGGTACGCCGGGAGGAGCCATGGCGCGACTTGCCGGTATCCCCGTCAAGCGACGAAGGCTGCAACTTTATGTGCTCAGCTCTCTCGCCGCTGGATTGAGCGGGGTCCTAGTCGCGGGATTCACCACGGTCGGAGACGCCAATGGCCTTGCCGGATTAGAGCTGTCAATCCTTGCGGGTGTGATTCTAGGCGGCACTGCGCTCATGGGTGGCCGAGGAACCGTTTTTGGCACACTCCTCGGGGTCCTTCTCATCGGAGTGATCGACAACGCCATCCAGTTGCTTAACTACGGGATATCCGCACAGTTCTTGTTCCTAGGAACTGCTCTCTTGCTCGCTGTCATCTATGACCATATTCGTACAGAAGGATGGGGCAAGTCATGAATTCAGATAAGCCAGCCTTCGAAGCACGCAATCTAAGCAAGCAGTTCGGTCATATCGAAGCGGTCGTCGACGTGGGGGTAACCTTTCATCGCGGTGAAATTACCGCGATTGTGGGCGACAATGGCGCAGGAAAATCGACTCTGGTCAAGATGTTGACTGGAGCGCTTCGACCAGATGAGGGTGAGATTCTGCTCGACGGCGAAAAGGTCGTGCTCAATGACCCACTCGATGCTCGGCGTAAGGGTGTCGAGGTGGTTTATCAGGAACTTGCATTGGCACCCAACCTCGACGTCACCGCCAACGTTTTCTTGGGACGAGAACTTCGACGGGACGGGATCTTCGGCTTCAACCGGTTAGCAAAGAAACAAATGATCGAAAGCGCCCGAAAAGAGCTCTCCGGTTTAAGCATCAATCTTCCCAGCCTTACCGGCGATGAGCTTGGTTCAATGTCTGGAGGCCAGCGGCAATGTGTGGCTGTCGCTCGGGCAGCGTATTGGGCTAGCAGCGTTGTCTTGATGGACGAACCAACATCGGCGCTTGGCCTGCGAGAGTCTCGGGCCGTACTCGATTTGGTGAAACGCATTCGAGACTCAGGTCTCGCGGTCGGGATCATAAGCCATGCCCTACCCCATGTAGCTGAACTGGCTGATCACCTTGTTGTTCTGAGACATGGCCGAAAGGTATCGGACCTTCGGCACGGCGATTTCTCGGTGCCGCAGATCATGCAACTGATCCTCGAAGGAAATCCGGCGGCGACCGTTGGCGTGGAAGCATGACGCGTGTCTGTGAGTTGAGTGGAAATGAGCGACGACAAATGAGTAGGAGAGATGTGTAATGGATGATTTAACTGCATGGCTAGACGGGGCGACTGTTCTAGTGACCGGAGCGACTGGCCGAATCGGAGGTCGGTTGACTACCGAGTTACGTGGCCTCGGTGCCAGCGTCCGCACCGTTGTTTTACCTGACGACGCCAGAGCCTCTGCGCTGCCATCTGACGTCGACGTCATAACAGGCAGTCTGTCCGACACAGCAGTCGTAGAACGGGCAACCAGGGGAGTGGACGCCGTCGTCCATCTTGCGGCGTTGATGGATTGGAACCCTGAGGCCAACGCGGCGCTCTTTGAGTCCAATGTTCAAGCGACGTACCTGCTGCTGGACCACGTCGTTCAACACTCTCCAAACCTGAGGCGCTTTGTGTTGGCCAGCAGCGATGAGGTCTATTCGGCACTCGACGTGAAAGAGCAGATCATCGAAGATCACCCGATCGTGCCGTACAGCTTCTACGGCCTAACCAAGCAGCTCGATGAAGTGTTGGCTGAGTTCTATCACCGAGTCCATGATGTCCCGACGAGCATCGCGCGATTTTCACTTACTGCGGAAGCAGATGAGATCACTCGTCACGATGGATGGTCGGGCCGCTTGTTCTTTGCAAGCGGTTTGCGAGCGATTCTCGACGCTATCGGCCGGCCCGACGCTGTCTCAGCAATCGATGCGGCCGTCGACGATGCAGAGCACACGTTGGTCTTGGCTCGAGACACGGACGGCGAACCGTATCGATTCCAGTTCTGTGATGCCCGCGACTTGGTCAGCGGACTGCTGTGCCTCCTAACCGCTCCAGGGGCGATAGGTGAGACATGCAACCTGTCTGGGCCAGAAGCCTTTTCATATGCCGACGTGGTCCCGCGCCTGTCCGAAGCAATCGGCGTCCCGTACGTCGACCTTCATTTGGAAGGCGAGCGTATCGATTTAAGCACCAGCACCGAACGAGCAAGAAAGGTCGCAGGTTTCGTACCAGAAATCGGGATTGAGGAGATCCTGGCACAAGTCACACGTACTGCCAACGCAGCCAGTTGATGATTCCCAGTTTGGGCTCACAACTACCGCCATCAAGAACTACAGAGAGTGAATCAGATTTCATGGATCGAACGATTGAGCGAATAGTCGGGGTTCTTCCCGTTGTACAAACGCCGTTCGCGGAAGATGGCTCGATCGACGTCGGTGCCCTCAATGATGAACTTCGCTGGGTTCTTGAACAGGGCGTCGATGGCCTGACCACGGGAATGGTCAGTGAGATCCTGCGGATGACGGGTGACGAGAGGCGGCTTCTCACCGAGCAGGTTTGCGCAGCCGCCGACTCAAGTGGAAAGCCCTCAATAATTAGCTGTGGTGCGGAGTCTCTGCGAACTGCCATTGCCCACGCTGTCCACGCACAGGGGAGTGGAGCGACGGGATTGATGGTCAACTCCCCGTTCACCGTTGCTCTTAGCGACGTCGAGCTCTACGGGTATTTTGCGCGAATTATTGAGTCCACCTCGCTGCCTGTGGTTGTCCAAGACGCCAGCGGCTACATCGGTCGCCCACTCAGCATTGATGTGCAGGCAAAGCTGTTTGTCGAATTCGGCGGACGCATCGCCTTCAAACCCGAGTCACATCCGATTGGACCGACGCTGTCGATGCTGCGAGACGCAGCCGGTGCGAATGCCCCCATCCTTGAAGGATCCGGCGGTGCCAGCATCATAGACAGCTATCGCCGTGGCATCGTTGGGACGATGCCTGGGGCCGAGGTGTGTTGGGCTGTTCGAGCGCTTTGGGATGCTGTTTGTTCGGCGGATTGGACGCTGGCATATTCGATCAGTGGGCCCCTCAATACATTGGTTGCGATGCAATCCACTGTCGACGGATACGTAGCAGTTGAGAAGCACATTCTTTGGCGCCAGGGTGTCCTGCCTCAGAATACCCGACGCCCGCCGACCGGATTCGCGCTTGATCCAGAGAGTGCCGACGAGATCGATCGCCTAGTGGACCAACTTGCAGATGCAATAGGCAGAGAGCGCTTGCCGTCTGCGGCTGGACTTCAACGATCCGAAAGCAAATCATGATGACGGAAAAGGTTGAACCCAGTCCCCCCGACCATGTCCACCTTGGTGACTCGATGCAAGCGCTCGTGTACGAAGCACCCCGCACGATGAACATGCAGACACTGGACACTCCAAAGCCAGGTCCTCATGACGCCGTGATAGCGGTTGAGTATTCGGGAATTTGCGGGTCTGAACTTAGCGGATTTGTCGGTGAGAGCAGTATTCGTCAGGCTCCGCTGGTCTTTGGGCACGAGGTTTCTGGCACGATCGCTGCGCTTGGCAACGAGGCCGCTGCGATGGGCGACCTGCGCGTGGGCCAAGCGGTCACCGCCAATCCACTGGTGAGTTGTGGACACTGTGACTATTGCATTCGGGGTCGCTTCCAGCTCTGTCCGAATCGACTGCTGCTTGGTGCGAGCCTTCCGGGCTCGAACGCGGAGTTCGTTGGGGTGCCCGCGCGCTCAGTTCTTGTGCTGCCGGAGAACATGGATCTTGCACGTGCGGCAACGGTCGAGCCGATTGCCTTTGCCCTTCATGCTGTCGAAGTGAGCTCAGTTACGCCATCAATGTCGGCTCTTGTGATCGGGGCTGGCGCCATCGGGCTATTTATTCTTCAAGTCCTCGCTGCATCGGGGGTGGAGAATCGATTCGTCGTAGAAAGAAACCGCGATCGCAGAGCGCTCGCTGAGGCAATGGGGTGCGTCGCTCTTGAGCCGGGAGATTCCAGCCTCGCCGATGCTGTTCAAGGCGCGACGCGCGGTAGCGGAGTAGACGTAGCGTTCGACGCAGTCGGATCGCCGGTCACCCGCCGCGATTGTCTGTTGGCCTTGCGTCCCGGCGGAACACTGGTGTTGGTTGGGTTGCACTCCGACGAAACGTCGCTTCCCTTGAACCTCGCAGTTCGCAACGAGCTGACCATTGCCGGTGCGTTCGCATACTCGCCCGCGCACTTCCGCCAGGGACTGCAATGGCTCGCCGAGGGTCGTGTCGGTTTACGCGACGGTGTCGTAATCGACGCTCTGCAAAACGGACAATCCTGGTTCGAACGATTGGTGAGCGGCGACCCGGCAGCGAAGGTGTTGTTGCGACCCGGAAAGTTACACAGTGCTGCCAGTTCCAACAGATAGGTTCCGCGGAGTGTCGACAATCAGAGCGAATCTGCCTCGGTAGAGATGAAAGCGGCTCGGCAGTTCTGGCGCTCTTGCCATTTATCCATTGACCGCCCCGTTCAACCTCCTTGCTCGTTTGCTCGCTAGGCGGAGGAATGTGAATGTCATCGAAGGGCTCCGACAGAGTATTAGCGGCCATGACAAACACATTCGGTTCGTCCGGAATTTCCAGGCCCAACTCGATCGCGTGCTGTCGACAATTAGGTCCGATGCAATAGATCTGCCCTACGGATGCGAGTGGTGTGGCGAATCGCACCGTTTCCACGACCAGCCGTCGATGGTGTGAGAGGTCATGCTCTCTGAGCCGACTCAGCCTGCCGGTTTAGAAGGACTTTGGACTGCAGTCGTCGACTTGATCAGACACATCGACAACGGCGTCATCGTCGATCACAGCGGGTCGTGTCTCGCCACCGTTGTGGAATCGTGCAAGTTTCATCGGCGTCCCCTAACAGAATGGGTTTTCGAAATACGGTGATTTTGCAAAAGATTCATGAGAGTACCTTTCGTTGGCGGTGGTCAAGACCGCCCGATGACTGGCTCGATGAATACTGGCTGGCCGTCAGTGGGCGAGACGAGGAAGTCGAGATCGCACCCGCTTGTCGCGTCGCGGACGTGCTGACGGTACATGGCCGGCCAGCCCCGTTGGTGTGGCGATGGTGTGGGTGACCACGCGGCTTGCCGCTGGGACATCACCTCATCATCAACCAATAGGTCGATGCGCCGTGCCTGCACGTCCAGCTCGATGATGTCGCCGTCTTGGACGAGGGCAAGCGGACCGCCCCGGTTGGCTTCGGGAGTGATATGAAGCACGACAGTACCGAAGCTTGTCCCACTCATTCGGCCGTCGCTTACTCTCAACATATCGGTCACCCCTTGATCGGCGAGTCGCTTCGGGATGGGTGCCATGCCCCATTCCGGCATGCCAGGGGCGCCTGAGGGGCCGCAATCGCGAACGACGATGACCGAATCAGACTCGATCTTCAGGTTCGGATCATCCAGGCGCTGACGCATGTCGTGATAGTCGTCGAACACGACGGCGGGTCCACTGTGATGCAGCAATTCGGTTGACGCCGCGGCCACCTTGATGATGGCCCCCCCGGGCGCAAGAGAACCAGACAACATGGCGATGACAGGGGCGGCCGCTACTGGATCAGCGATGGATCTGATGAACGGTGAGGTTGAGCGTTGGCCCGAAATGACTGCCGACCATGGCTTGCCGTTGGCGGCTACGCAGCTTTGGTCGAAGAGTTCACCTAGTGCGTAGACGAGAGCGGGGGTGGTGCCGGCATCGTGGAGATCTTGTGCGAGGCCGGCGCCACACGGTTCAATGTCGGCGAGCAGTGGCACTCGGCTGATCACCGCGTCGACAGCATCTGGAGTAAGGCGAAGGCCTAAGCGTCCCGCAATCGCTGCGAGATGAATCGTCGCGTTGGTTGAGCCACCGACCGCAGCGAGCATCGTGAGTGCATTGTCGAACGCACTCTTGGTCATGTTCTGCGATGGCCGATCATTGTGCTTGACCATTTCAACGACTCGGCGACCCGTCATTCGAGCAGCTTCGAGGATTTCGTCGCCACCGGCTTGCATTGTGGTCGACGTAGGTAGCGCCATACCGAGTACCTCTGTGAGGAGACCCATGGTCACGGCGGTCCCCATGACGTTGCAGATACCGGGGCCCACCTCTCCAAGAGACTGTTCAAATGCCGCCCACTCTTCATCGTCGGTCTGGCCCGACCGGCGGCGCTCGAGTTCGCGCCAAACGTCGGTTCCGGCTGCTATCCGGCGATTTCCAATTTTGCCGGGTCTGCGAATGCCAACCAGGCCAATCAGACTGGGAATGTCCGCGCTAGCGAGTGCCATCAGGGCTGCGGGCACGTTCTTGTCGCATCCGGCAAATATGACGAGACCGTCGATCGGCGACGAGCGGATGGTTTCCTCGAATTCCATGGCCAGCAAATTGCGGTACATCATTGCTGATGGTTTCATCAAGTCTTCGCCCAATGACATGGCGGGGAAAACCGCGGGGACGCCCCCGGCGTCCTCGATCGCTGTTGCGGCCGCGGACACGAGCCGGTCAACATCACCATGACAGGGGTTGAATGCACTGGAAGTAGCGGCGATCCCAATTACTGGATGCCCGCGTCGGTAATTAGTTTGTGCCAGTGCGACACGATGTAGCATCGCAACTTCGTCGTCACCGTCAAACCAAGCTGCGCTACGTAGAGGAGTCATTTGGCCCTACTTTCCTGTACGGGTCGTTGATTTCCGTTGAGCAGCGCCGACGTCCAAGCACCGTCAATGACAATCGTCGTCCCGGAGATGAACGAAGCCTGCTCCGAAACTACAAACGCGACCGCATTAGCGATTTCGTCCGGGCGACCGATCCGACCCAAAGGGCTCGATGCCGCCAAGCGGTCCGATGAGGCCTGTGGATCTTCTGAGGCCTCGATCGAGGCTGTGAGCGCTGGAGTTCGAATTGCTCCAGGCGCGATGGCAACCGCCCGGATACCGTCGGCTCCGTATGAGACAGCGATACTTCGCGTCAAGGCGTCAAGTGCTGCCTTTGTCATTTCGTACACGGGGTAGTGCATAGCGGAGTGTGATGCGTGGACCGATGAGATTTGCACCAGGACACCAGGTGTGCCTGCTGCGCGGAATGCCGTGACGGCCTCTGCCGCACCGAGGAGGGCCCCAACCTGATTGATGTCGATGATCCGACGTGCGGACGGTTCATCCAACGAGTGGAGCTGATGAGTGGCCGTGATTCCGGCAACTGATATCCACGCGTGTAGAACGCCGGCCTGGGCTGCCTCCCCGCGGGCTCGGATGTGCGTGGATCGCTCGGTGACGTCGCCGAGAACTGTTGTAACTCCTTCATGCTGAGAGAATTGCGCGAGTCCGTCCGCGTTGTTGTCGACTGCAATCACGGTCCAGCCATCGAGGAGCAGTCGTATAGCGATAGCTTCGCCGATTCCCGAACCCGCACCCGTGACGACTGCGGTTCTCATCGTGTCGACTCAACGTCGACGTCGCGTGGAGTGGCTAGCTTGCTGATTGCGGCATCGACCGCGTCAATGACAGCTTCGAGAGCCCCGGCGCCTAGCAGCGTTTGCCAGACCTGATATGGCAAACGCTCGTAGGCCGAACGTTCCGGCAGGTACATGAATCCAGGTCCGTTGGTGCAGTTCGCCACGACGATGCAGCGGTCGGAGTGTCGTCGTCGGAGCTCGATCTGCATCAACGAGTACGCCTCGCCGGGGTGGGCGACAATGACGGCATCACCAATCTGCATTATCCAAACTGGGTGGCGCGCTTCGCTCTCGTCTACGTAGCCCTTGCGAAGCCCCATCGCCCGTTGCACGCGCTCACGAGCTGGAGTTTCCCCGAGGTGGCGCCAGCGTTCAGTTAGCTCTTCGGGCGAGAGCAGCTCCTGTAAGGGCACGGGAACTCGGATGACCTGCGTACGCAAGACATTGGAGGACTGGGCTTGAACTTGTTCCCAAGTGCCGAGGGTGGCGCCGGATTCGACGACTCCGGTGAAACGCACGACGCAGCCTGGCCGCGGCATTGCTTCAAGGGTCGACATTGCCGCGTGACCTAGAATTCGTCCATTGCGCTCGACGACATCGATGTCGCCCGTGTACTGGTCTCGTGGTGCGAGGTCACCGGAAGCGCCTTGAAGGAATAGGCATGGAGCCGATGTGGCCGTTTCGACTATGGCCCGTGCCGGGCCGACGTAGTCGGGTGAAAGCAGTGGGTTTTGCCACGCCAGCGTGGTGGGGTGGCAGGCGTAGTTCACCATAGTGGCCACCATGTGGCCATCATGGTCTGTAACGCGCCCAACCACGAGCGTGTTGTCAGCAATCACGTCGGGATTGAACGCGACTATGTCAGAATCTCCGCAGGGGAGATCTCGCACTGTTGCGAGAGCGCAGGACCCGAGGCCCCACGTAATGTGGCACGGCTGAGCCGATGAGCGGGCGTCGACACATGCGGACGTGATGGTGTCTGACACATAGCGGAGATAAGCGTCCACCAAATCGCCACCCGGCTCGAGTCGCTGCGACCGAGTCGTGCAAGGGCCGGCGTGAGTATGAACGAGGTGCAGCAATAGTTGCGATTCATCAATACTCAACGCGTCCAGAACCGGAGTTCGCACCGACAGTTCATCATCGATGTTGCGCCACCAACCCAAATCCGCACTAACAACATAGGAGGTCGCCCCAACATCATCGGTGAGAGCCAAGGCAGTCACTGTGAGAGGCTGATGCACCCCTGTCGCCACATCATGACGACCGTACGCTCCCCAGTTGGCGGTGCGTATACCGATTGGTGGCGTTATGTCGTGGCGACTTGACCCTGCGATGAGGTCGCCAGCGAATGGCGCCCACTCTGTGGTCGTCGGCTCCAAGCTAATCCCAGTGCTGGGCTGACTGCTAGACATCGCACTGACCTCGGCACTTGGCCACGAGATGGCCACTTCTCCAACAACCTGTAGCGCAATAACTACGTTGATGATTCATTAATTGACGTCGCATATCCTACCAATGGTTGGTCCTACCGAACAGAGTTCGGCCAGTACGAACAATACTGCGTAGATCGGCCTAGCGTCAAGTCAAACCCCTACCTCGGGCGATCTCGCCGATTTCAGCGGCAGCAGCGCGTACCTCCCGCCCGACGCGTCTTGGCTGACGCAATAGTGGGTCTGCTTTTAGACCAGTGACACTCACGGCGCCGATCGCACCGCCTGGAAGGTGACTTATCGGCGATGCAATGCAGAGTACTCCTTCGACGTCTTCCTCGTCATCGAGGCAGAATCCGTCGGCATCTGCCCGTTCAAGTGCAGCAAGCAGCACCTCTACATCAGTAATAGTATTGGCGGTCTTCTTTGGCATGCCGAGTCGTTCGACTATTGACCTGACAGTGGCTTCGGGCAGCGTGGACAACATAGCCTTGCCTACCCCACTGCAATGAGGCCATTCCTGGCGCCCCATTCCAAGATCTAAGCGGACGGCGGTTCGTGCGTCTACGCGTCCGACGACGACCGCCCATCCGTCATCAAGTACCGCCACGCGGGAGGTCAAACCCGTTCGCTCCGAGAGATCGCGTAGAGTTGACCGCGCAAGATCTGTGATCGAGTTCTGCGCAGATGCTTGCTGGCCGAGCCTGACCAGGGCCAACCCCAAAGAGTATTTGCGGGTCGAACCTTCGCCTCGATCGCTGACGAACCCATGGCTTGTTAGCGTGTAAAGCGTTGCGAATGCTGCACTTTTGGAGATCCCAACTGTCTTGGCAATCTCGGTTACGGTTAGGCCGTCCTCGTGCGAATCTTCTAGCGCCTCGAGTATGGTGATCGCCCTCGAGACACTCTTGACTACATAGCGACTGTCAAGTTCGGTCATCTGTTTCTCCCTCAATTTCACGTTCGGTAGTACCGAACACCGTAGTGTACTGGAGGCTAGCTGGTCTGGATGGACAACTGATCTCGAGGACCGCAAAACGCGTCAGCGGACATTTACTATTTGGTATTCGAGATGACGGGGCGGCAGTGGGCCCGGCGATACAGACTTCAAGCTGTCCACATATAGAGATCGTCAACTGCTGGTATGCCCGGTGCCGGTGAGGGTCGATCTCCTGGGGTCCCGTGATTTGTAGGCCTTGACGAATCGACTGTCGGGTGTATATGGTGTTCTGTAATAGAATTTGATGTTCGGCAATACCGAACAGAGGGAAGGATAACAATGTTCAACCACCGAGGGTGGCGAGTTGCTCTATCGATTTTGGTTGTCGTGGTATTTGCTGCAAGCTGCGGATCCGACGACGATACCGATACCGCAGCAGACGAAAACACGAGCGCTGATACCACAGAGGTCGAAGCACCGCCTGAAGAGGAGGCAGAAGCGCCAGCAGAGGTCGAAGCACCGCCTGAAGAGGAGGCTGCCGTCCTGTGGACCGTGCCAGCAAATGGCAACAACGACGAATGGGTTACGTGGGACCAGGCAACCTGTGCCTACGTAGCAGCCGCAGACCACCCCGACACGTGGGAACCAGCAGCCGTATCATCGAATGGTGAACTTGTTGTCGGGTTTGGCACACAAGATACGGTGAACGAGGTCAATGTCACCATGAACGAAAGCATGGATGCCGCGGCAGAACTTGCCGACGTCACCCTCGCCGTTGCGGATTATCAGTTCCCGAGCACAAGCGAACCAATGGCGGCAGCACAATCGATCGTTGTTCGTGAGCCGAGTGTTGTTATCAGCAACAACCAGCTCGATGATGTTTTGGACAGCGTGAACGAAATTTATGTCGATGCGTGTGTTCCTGTCGTGCAGGTCGTAACGGCCTCCGCGGGAACCGTCTTGTTTGGGCCTAGCAATGCAGGAATGGGTGAGCTCGAAGGGGCGCGACTCGTCGAGGTGGCGACGGAGCGAGGATGGACTGCCGACAACACGACGCTGTTCACAACGTTCTTTTCGCCCGCTGGTCCCGAGGTGGGTCTCCGGGCATCGGTGTGTGCAGATGTAGTCAAAGCAGCCTTCCCCGGCATTGAGTCGGTGGAGCACGACACGACCAGCACAACATCGCTGGACCTTCAGAACATCTTCACCGATTTGTTGACCGCTAATCCTGATGCGGAGAACATTCTCAGTTGCACAGTTGCCGACCTATGGGCGCTCGCAAATGCTGAAGCGTTGAAGGTAGCGGATCGCCAATCGACCGCTGCGGTTACCGGTGTCAACGGCGGCTCTGCGGTACTCGATGCCATCATCGAAGGTGACACGGCTTTGGTCGGGTCGGTAGATCTCGGGGCAGCACGATGGGGTGAGTACTGGATTCCGTTAGCGCAAGATATTGCGGCAGGAGTTCCAGTGCCAACCGAGGTATATGCCCCGATCATAATGTTGCCCGAAGAGCTACCTGCGCAATAAGCACACCGACCGATTCAAAGAAGATTGAAATCGGCAGCAGAGTGATGGTCGGACCTGGGCGCATGCCCTCCAGTGACACCAGTCCCGACCATCACCTTTGCTACCGAGACTGTTATCTCCGAAACCTGGTGCGACGCATCAACTAGATCGGACAGGCGGGCTGGGTGTGATGTGGCCTCAGTATCTGCAAGGTCAAGGAATGTGCTCAACCTGGACGCTCCCGCTCCGGTGCGTCCCGGGATCACTTGATTGCAATAACTTGATTCCCGAATAAGGTCTTCAACTGTGTCTACGTGAGGTGCCCTAAGTTGTTGATTGCCTGACGCGACCTAGACACGGTTTAGACGATCTGTTCTGGGCCAGATGGACAGGCGGTGGCGCCAACGAACATGGCGCCCTTGGCAGGAGTCGAACCTGCGCACATGGCTTCGGAGGCCAATGCTCTATCCACTGAGCTACAAGGGCAAGGGTGATGAGCCTAACGCCCGCCACCGAGGTCTTGCTCTACTTTGGGATGTCCTTCCAGGCAGCACCGTCGGCCCGTGGTTCTTTGGGCAAGCCCAAGACCATTTCGCCAATGATGTTGCGCTGAATCTCGGAACTGCCAGCGTAGATAGTGCCGGAGCGGGCCCCAAAGAACGTGTCGACCCACATCATGGAATCGCCAGGTGGCGCACCCATTGACTCGGGACCGAAAACGGACCCAGCCATCTGGCCCTCGGGAGCCATAGCTTCGGGACCGAGAATTTTGACAGCAAGTTCGGTTACCACCCGGTGATATTCGGAGTGGTAGAGCTTGGAGAGACCGGATTCGGGGCCAGGCTGTTGCCCGGCCAAGAAGGCGGTGAGGGTGCGCATGCCGTTGTAGCGCATGATCTCGACCGC
>Ga0302134_10000925_pt1 | contig 13414 bp, 14 predicted proteins | sample CB9_SCM_MG_FD_203123 | JGI IMG/M metagenome (GOLD analysis project Ga0302134, IMG submission 203123) | Marine microbial communities from Western Arctic Ocean, Canada - CB9_SCM | ecosystem: Environmental > Aquatic > Marine > Oceanic | place: Canada: Western Arctic Ocean | collected 2017-09-19
AGATACAGTCTCCATTCCCAGAGACGCTGCAGCCTCAGCGATTCGTATCGCTATTTCGCCACGGTTGCATATCAACATTCGGTTAAGACGCTTCATTTATCTCTCCTTTTACAACAATATTTCGATACAACATTTATACACAATCACAAAGCCTCGACAATCTCTTGTTTTTCCCAGCATAATCAGACCATAGCCCACTTAATCATAGACCACAGAGAATTCATTTATGTATGACCTGATTATTAGAAACGGAACGATTGTTGACGGCAGCGGAGCACAGCCAGTAACCGCAGATATCGCTATTAGCGCAGGTATTATCGCTAAAATTGGCGACCTGGATGACGCTGCTTTGGAAGAAATCGACGCAAAAGGCCATGTCGTGACGCCCGGTTTTGTTGATCTACATACCCACCTGGACGCGCAAATAGGCTGGGACCCTAGCCTCACGCCCATTAGTTGGCACGGCGTGACAACGGCGTTGATGGGAAACTGCGGCGTTACCTTCGCGCCTTGTAAACCCGAAGACAAGGATCTATTAGCAGCCATGATGGAAACTGTCGAAGATATTCCACGCAAGGCAATACTCGAAGGTCTTCCCTGGTCCTGGGAAGATTACGGCGGCTACCTTGATGCCATCGAGGAAATGAACCCTGCAATTAATGTTGCTGGCTTAGTGGGCCATTGCGCCGTACGTTACTACGTTATGGGTGATCGCTCGATCACCGAACAGCCGACAGCCGAGGAACAGGCGCAGATCGTCAAAATTGTAGGCGACTCTGTTCGAGCCGGTGCGGCAGGGTTCTCGACGAACCGATTTCTAGGTCACTACATGCCAGACGGCCGCCACGTGCCTGGGACCCATGCCCTTCACGAAGAGGTAGAAGCCATAGCAGCAGAAGTTGGTGCTGCCGGTGGGCTCATGCAGAACGTGCTAAACCTTGGTGGTAATTTTGAAGGTGAAGCAGAGCTATTGCGCAAAGAAGCCAAAGCAGCAAACGGAAGAATTTTGTTTAGCATCACCGCCGGCGCAAAAGATTCCTCTGGGCAGCGCGTTAAAGATTTGCTCGAAGAACTGAATGCTGATGGCCTTGACGTTAGTGCGATTTCTGTCCCCAGAGGTACTGGCTTTATCACCGGTTTACAGTGCGGTTTCCCGTGGAAGTCAGACTCATGGCACCAACTGTCGGACATGGATCTTGCCGCAAGAATTGTCGCGATTAACGATACAGCATTTTGCGAAAAGCTGGTCACCGAGGCTTCTGAAAAGCCTGGTCTACCACCGGAAGAGCTATTCTGGATGGGTACCGAATCGCAACCCGATTACCTTGGTTCAAAAAGCCTCAGTACAATGGCAGAGGACGCAGGAGAACATCCAGCACAAACCTACCTGAGGCTTGCCCGAGAGACTAACGGCCTTGGTCTTTTCACCATGCAATTTTTTAATAAAAACCTTAAAGCATTGGCAAACCTCTTTTCGAGCGATCACTGTTTACCCGGTCTGGGAGATGCAGGCGCGCATGTCAGCCAGGTAATGGATTCTGGGTGGTCAACCTTTGTGCTGACGCACTGGCACAAAAGAGCACAGCTATTTTCTTTGCCTGAGGCCATTCATAAGCTGACAGCAGCACCAGCCAGAATTTTAGGCTTGAGTGATCGCGGCCTACTCCAGGAAGGCATGCGAGCAGATATCAATGTCATAGACATGGACCGACTGGGTGAAAAGATGCCGCGTATTGTGCACGACTTCCCATTCGGTTCGCCGCGGTTCATCCAACAGGGACAGGGGTATATGGCCACCATCTGTAATGGCACAGTCATCTTACGAGACGATGAACTTACCGGGGATCGAGGCGGCCAGGTCATTCGTAATTATGGCTAACAGAGCACTGAACTGATTGGCTTGGTGCTGCAGGCGCAGCACCGGCTGCATTTCAAGACAGAGTTGAAGATCAGGAATCCGCTCAAATAGCGGGTATGACCTTGGAATGTATTGGTTTGTTAGTTCACACTAATTTAGCCTCCGTTGGCGTTATTCAAAATCTTGCCGGGGGACTAATGCTTACCATATGGAAAAACTACACTGTTGAGTAGCAGCAACAGGAGTGTTTGGATCAAAGGATACAATAGTAACTCCCGCTTATATTGCTTATAAAGACTGGGAACACAAATAGCCGGTTAAAAATAGAGCCTTTTAAAAATTTCTACCTGAAAGTGGCCTCGGTGCGATTTATTTGGATGTAACAGGACAAGTATTTGAATGGCAGGGTATTCGCGTTGGCGTTTTAATGGGGCTACCGGCCTTTAAACAGCCAGGATGGTGGTTACATCGGTTTTAATCACGACGCCATTGCGCTACTTATTTAGGGCCGTGCCGTGTCTGGATTACTTGTAATGCAACACCCGGTACCGGCGGTCACAATCAACATGCATCTTCGTTAGACCTTCAGTATACTCTGCCCAACAGGACCATTACGGTCCCTCGAATCCAATCTATTACAATAGAACAATAGCCAAATAAGGTAGTGCCGTTATGGAATGTCCGAAGTGCCAAGCGAACATGGAAGAAGTCACCTACGGTCGTAATATGACCGTAGACCGTTGCACCAATTGTAAAGGAATCTGGTTCGACATTGGTGAAGCTGATGTATTAAAGGGCAAGTGGATGTCCGAGTTCGTGGATAGTGGCGACCCTGAAATGGGCAAGGAATTCAACAAAATCGTAGACGTTGATTGTCCTCGATGTGGCAAGAAAATGGATAAGATTGCAGATCCCAAGCAATCCCATATCTGGTACGAAGCCTGCGAAGAGCATGGAATGTATTTCGACGCTGGGGAGTTCACAGATTATAAATACGAGACACTTCTGGATAAGTTTCGAGACCTTATTACAGGTAAACGAAGCTAGCGGGTTACATGCTAGTCACCTTCTATGGAGTCCGCGGTTCTATCGCTGCACCGGGCCCTAGAACGATAAAGTATGGTGGCAACACGTCTTGCGTGCATGTACGACTGAATGACGGCAACAATATCATCTTTGATGCAGGCACCGGGATTCGCAAACTGGGTATTAGGATGGTTCAAAATGATGAGCCCCTCCTACTTCTTCTTAGTCACGGTCATTGGGATCATATTCAGGGTTACCCGTTCTTTGCACCAATCTATCAGCCAGATCGTGAGATCAGGATTTGCCAGAGTATCGACAGCAACGAGGTTTCACTCAAAGCCATACTTGAACAAATGGATGGTTCGACCTTCCCGGTTCGCTCCGAGGATTTACCGTCAAAGATCACAACGGTGTATCGGGTTGATGAATACCTGGAAGCGCAATCGTTTCAGACGACCAGAACGCCGCTAAATCATCCGGGAGGCGGAGACGCCTACCGGATCGAAGAAGATGGCGTCTCCATCGCCTACATCACCGACAATGAACTAGACCCACTGGCAGCACCCCAGACAACGTATGCCGAGTGGGTGGATTTTTGTAAGGGTGTAGATCTGTTGATTCATGATGCCCAGTACACCGAAAAGGACCTGCCTGCCAAACACGGCTGGGGACATTCCCTGATATCCCAGGTACGCCAACTCGCAGTCGATGCCCAGGTTAAAAACCTGGCGATGTACCACCATGATCCGGAGCGCACCGACTCAGAACTGGACGAGATCGCGATAGAATCAACAAAGTTTTTTAAATCCAGGAACAGTGTGATCGGATCCTATATAGCCTCTGAGGGACTGGTGTTTGAACTAACTTCCAGGAAAGACCCCAGGGTCACCTCCATCGACCTCCACGAAATCAGCAGGTAACGCTATCAAAATCGTTTCTTTTAATGTAAACAGCATTCGCGTAAGGCTTAATCAGCTAGAAGCTGTTATCAAAAAACATAACCCGGCTTTCATCGGCTTGCAGGAAACCAAGGTTACGGATGAAGACTTTCCGGTTGAGCAAATAAACGACCTGGGATACGACGTCGCGTTCCATGGCCAGAAAACCCACTATGGGGTTGCCCTCCTCTACCGCCTTGACGCAACTGACATCCAAAAAGGATTCACCAGTGACGATGAGGATAGCCAGAAGCGGCTGATAAAAGGCTCGTTCACGACAAAAGACGGACGCCCCCTATCGGTCATTAATGGCTATTTTCCCCAGGGGGAAAGCCGAAAGCACCCAACAAAGTTTCCTGCAAAAGTGAAATTCTATTCAGATCTGCAGGCTGACCTCGAAAAATCATATGATCCAGATGAACTGCTGTTTGTTATTGGGGACATGAACGTTGCGCCTGTTGACCAGGATATTGGAATTGGTCCGGACAATGCCAAGCGCTGGCTTCGGGATGGAAAAACCAGTTTCCTGCCGGAAGAACGAGAATGGGTTGAGCAGCTAAAGGGCTGGGGGTTACATGATGTCTACCGACATCACTATCCAGATGTCGATGACCTGTATAGCTGGTTTGATTACCGTAGCCGTGGGTTCGAGCGGGAACCTAAAAGAGGGCTGCGGATAGACCTGATTATGGCTTCAACAGGCGCGCTTGGATACTCAAAGGATTCCGGCATAGACTATGACATCAGGTCCATGGAAAAGCCCTCGGATCATTGCCCGATCTGGGCAGAATTCGATATCGACTTATAAGTATTAGCTTTACGACTCGATCTTCACCAGTCTCAAATCAAAGGTAACAGGCACCATCAGGTCTATTGATTGCAGGCCTGCGATCTTCCTGAGCGATTCCAGGCCATCTGACAAAGCAAACTGTGACGCGTGAATAATAATAGGGCCAAGGCTGGTGACTTCATAAGCGTTGTTTGAACTCCGCGTAACCTTGACCAGCACATTTTTCGATAAATCCGTTCCGTGAAGGTTGACGCCAAGGAGTATGGTGTCTGTCTTGCTTTCGCCCAGCCCAAGACTGGTGAATTCATCCAGATCGAGGTTGGCGGTGACGGTCACGTCGGGATACTGCACCACCTCAAACAGTATTGCCTGCATCCGGTCATTTCGGATAGGTATCAGTGTTTCCACACTCGCCAGCGCAATGACTATGCTTGCGTCACCTGAATCCTCTATGGCGCCTGTAATCTGCGTAAAGCTGTGATTCTCAGCGATCAGGTCATTTTTCACTGAGGCGAAACCGACATAGGATCCTTCCGGGTCAATCACCCATCCTGCAAGCACATGAACCGAGGTCGTTAAGCAGATTACGAGAAGTAACACATATTTCATTTATCAGATTCCTTTCAATTTTCCTGGATTAGTTGCTGTATCGATTTACTTCATCCCTGGTTTCCAGCGCGACTTCCCTGGCTTTTTCGGCGAAGTCTTCGCCCTCGCCCGCATAAAGGATCGCGCGCGAAGAAGAAACCAGCATACCGCCGCCTTCCCCTGCAACCACCATTTCTTTTACATCAGCGCCTTGGGCGCCTACGCCGGGTAGTAAAAACGTCATATCGCCACAAATTTCGCGAATCTCCCGGAGTTCTTCAGATCTCGTTGCACCAACCACGAGCCCTACGTTGTTATTGGCGTTCCAGTGATCACGAGCTTGCGTGGCGACGTGTTCATAAAGTGTCTGACCGCCTTCCAGCACAAGGTTCTGCAGGTCACTGCCACCGGGGTTTGACGTTCTGCAAAGTATGAACACACCCCTGTCTGCATAGTCCAGGTAGGGATCCATCGAATCCTTACCCAGGTAAGGATTCACGGTGGTCGCATCTGCATCGTATCGCTCAAATACTTCCCGGGCGTACATCTCTGCGGTGCTTCCAACATCGCCGCGCTTGGCATCAAGAAGGACCGGCACATTGTGATTTTTGACGTATTCAATGGTGGCGAGTAATTCGTCTTCTGCTGCTTCGCTGGCGTAGTGCGCGATTTGCGGTTTGTAGCAGGAAGCCAGATCGAGCGTGGCATCGATAATCGCCTTATTAAACTCAAATATTGGCTGCGAAGACTGTTTACAGACTTCAGGGATACGGCTGAGGTCCGGGTCCAGGCCAATACAGAGCCTTGACCCAACTGACTTCTGGCGCTCCAGCAAACGGTCAAAAAATGTCGTGGATGTCTCAATGGCGGTTGCGTTAATAGTTTCCTACCTTCTTAGTTCGACGCCAGTTGTCCTGATGCCCTGATAAAATTACATTGTTTAGCGCACTTAATAGTCACGGCCAATAGACGCTCCAGGTGTGACGACGTCACACAAGGTCAGTGAAGCGACGCGCGTAGACCGTAAGTATAGCCGAAGCATGGACGTGGATCGAGCAAAAAATGTCCATTAAGTCATTGTTTTTAAACGTTATTGCGGATTTTCAAAGAGTTGCCGCGAAAATCACCGCTACTCGTATGAAGTAGCAATGCAAAGCCCAGAAAACTAACCGGCTAAAAACACCCAGGATTAGCGCGCTTTGCAACGGCGGGCATGGTGATGCGCAATAAAATAAACCTGGCTCGGAAGATAATCGAAGTGAAAGCAGGCAAGGTTTCTACGATGATCGAGGCCGGGCTGCAGGATGGGCTGGTGACTGACATCAAGATGTTAGAAGCACGTCCATTAGCACTAGGGAGCAGTTGAGCTGTTATTTTCACTGATTGATCGGCTTTTGCTTAGTCCAGTGTCGAGATTTTAGCGCCGCCGGGCGTATCCTCGATGGCATATCCCAGCTTATTAACAGCATCTCGGAGTTCATCCGACCGTACCCAGTCTTTGGACGCTCTGGCAGCTTCCCTGGCTTTAACCAGTTCCTCGACTTCGTCCGGTACATTAACCTGGTCCATTGTCCAATTGGCAATATCCAGGCCTAGAATTTCATCACATCGAAGCAATGTCGCTTTCTTCACATCGTTCGGAAGATTTGATCGAACCAACTCCCAAATGACCGCCAGCGCTCTTGGCATATTCAAGTCATCATTCAAGCAGTCAAAATAACGCGTAAGAGTCTCCTCGTCTGCTGTTCCAGGCTCACCCCAGGCAAAAGCAGTTTCATACAACCGGGTGAGCGCTGTCTTCGCTGCGTCAAGACTCTCCAGACTAAAGGACATCTGACTTCGATAGTGAGCCGTCAGGCAAAAGTAGCGATAGACCAGAGGGCTGAACCCCTTTTCGCCAATAACATCCAGCGTCAAAAAGTCACCTGTCGATTTGGACATCTTTGATTTATTCATCTGCAGGAAATAACCATGCATCCAGAAGTTAGCCAGTCGAGTGCCTTTAGAAGCTTCGGTTTGAGCTATTTCGTTCGTATGATGAATGGGAATGTGGTCTTCACCCCCACAGTGGATATCGAAATAATCACCGAGATACTTCGCGGACATCGCCGAACATTCGATATGCCAACCTGGAAACCCCCTGCCCCAGGGGCTATCCCATTCCATCTGGCGCTGTTCTTCCGGCGGTGAAAACTTCCACAGCGCGAAATCAGTCACGAACCTCCGCTCGCCTAACTTAACCCGTGCACCTGCCTGCAGGCCTTCGACGTCCAGACGGGCCAGGTGGCCATAGCTCTTGAGCTTTCTTGAGTCGAAGTAGATTCCGTCACTGGTCGCATACGTATACCCCTTCCGTTCCAGATCCATTACAAACTCGATCTGTTCCGGGATGTGGTCTGTTGCCTTACACCAAATAGAAGGTGCCAGAATATTGAGCTTTTCAAGGTCTTCCTGGAACGCGTTGGTATAAAATTCGGCAAGTTCCCAGGCTGTCATACCGGTTCGTTTTGTGCCCAGCTCCATTTTGTCTTCGCCCGTATCCGCATCGGATGTGAGGTGGCCGACATCAGTGATGTTGATGATATGGTTGACGTCATAGCCGTTTGCGACAAGGACGCGTATCAGAAGGTCCTCGAAAAGGTAGGTACGCAGGTTTCCAATATGGGAAAAGGTGTAGACAGTTGGTCCGCAGGCATAGATGCCCACCTTGTTGTCGACAAGGGGTTCAAACGGACGAACTTTTCGTTCGTAGGTATCAAATAGTTGCAGGTTCATCACAATATCTATGCCGAGCAATGGCCCGCATCATAATGGTTTATGCCATGATCTCAAGCGGCAGGGGACTGCTTGGGGAAACGCTGTTCCATAATTCGTTCGACGGTCTCTACAATCACCTGGGTCTGCGACTCTATTTCTATATTGACAGGGTCCCCGGCCTTCAGCAGGGCAAAGTTCGTTCGCGCCAAAGTTTCAGGAATAAGGTTGATGGCAAACTGATGCTTTTGCCTATCCAGGGCCGCCACGGTCAGGCTGCAGCCATTAACAGCCAGAAAACCCTTTTCGAACACAAATTTCAGCCAATCCGGGTTGCCTTTAAAGGTAAGCCTTTTGTTATTTGAGCTCTCTTCTATCGATACGAGTTCAGAGGTCCCGACAATGTGCCCGGACAGAATATGCCCCCCTACTTCGGCACCAGATTTGGCGCTACGCTCGATATTGACCTGGGTCCCAGCCTCGATGAATTGAATGTTAGACAATGCCAGTGTCTCGGCAATCGCATCAAAAGACACCTTCCTCTCCTCAATTCTGGTAACCGTGAAACAAACGCCATTGACCGCAACGCTCGCGCCGGTTTCAAGTGCTTGAAGCAATTCGTCAGGGAACTCGATTGTAAAAGTATACAATCCTTCCTTCTTTTCAACAGCCCCGACAGGGCGGCAGGATTGTACGATGCCGGTATACATGGGTTCTCCTAGAAATCTGGATAGTACTCTTGCACAGTTCGCAGGTAGTATTGCAAAGAGGATGCTGCTGCCGGCTTGACACTGGCAGCGTATTTGACCCTGACCTCATGAAAATGAAGCAGGCCATAGCGTCCCCGCTCAGCCTGATCGAGACCTTGCATACAGGCCATAAAGCCGCCTTCTTTAAGGTGGGACTTAGCGTGGCGCTTGATCAGGTTCAGGTCTGGTAGTTCTTGATTGTGCATGTGCGAAACGATAGTCAGGGCCGCAGGTTGTGTCAATGATAAACCAAAGGATAATATGCATTAAAAAACATATCTATCTAATTGATAAATAAATATTTATTATCACATTCATTTTAATATGGGCAGCCATCACATTGATTGATCTAAGAAGCGATACGGTCACCCAGCCTTCTGTAGAGATGCGGCAGGCTATGGCGGCCGCCGAGACCGGCGATGACGTCTATGGCGAAGACCCAACAGTCATCCAGCTTGAAAAACTCGCTACATCGCTGACAGGAAAAGAGGCCGCCCTGTTTGTGAGCAGTGGTACCCAGGGCAACCTGCTTGCCCTGTTGAGTCACTGTGAACGCGGCGATGAGTACATCGCCGGCAATGATGCCCATACCTACCGCTTCGAGGCGGGCGGTGGTGCGGTTTTGGGTGGTATCCAACCCCAACCGATTCCCTTCAATGAGCGTGGTGAACTAGAGATCGAGGCCATCAGGCAGGTGATCAAACCGGACGATTATCATTTTGCGAAAACGAAGCTGGTATGCCTTGAAAACACTACCGCCGGGAAAGTTTTGGCGCTCGATTACCTGTCTGAATTTTCAGATTTTGCTCTTTCCCAGGGGCTAGGCAGGCACCTGGATGGTGCGCGGGTGTTCAATGCCTCCGTGCAACTCGGGGTTAATGTGAAGGAAATTAGCCAGTATTTCGACAGTATGTCGATTTGCTTGTCCAAAGGTCTCGCCGCCCCGGTTGGTTCACTACTGGTAGGCAGCAATGAGTTAATTTCAAAAGCCCGGCGCTGGCGAAAGATGGTGGGCGGTGGTATGCGACAGGCGGGTATTCTTGCAGCGGCAGGTATCTACGCTCTGGAACATAATATCAATCGACTTGCTGAAGATCACCAACACGCATCAGCGTTGGCTAAAGCACTTGCCCAGCTGTCTTCATTCAAGCTTCATTCAATGCCAGTCACCAACATGGTGCTCCTGGACCTTGAAGCAGAACGATATAAATCCCTGCAGCAGTACCTCGCAGACAATGGTGTGAAGACGTCTACCCAGCGATGGGTAATGCACCGTGATGTATCCAGTGCCAATATCGATCAGTTGATAGAGCTTTGTCGCAATTTCGATCAACGGGTCTGAACGGGATATCCGCATGAAAACTATCATCCTGGTGACCGGCAGCACCGCCATTGACCAGACCGGCATCTATGACGGCTCCTTCGAGGACTATCAGGCTAATTATGCTATCAAGGCGTTCAACATTTCCTTCCAGCTTGCAGATATGCGGACCAGCTTCGGGGGTTGCGCGCCCAACATTGCTCACGGATTAACTCAACTGGGTATTGATGCCATTCCGTTGTCATCCGCGGGACGTAACTTCGTTGACCAGTACAAGGCCCATCTTATTAACCTGGGGATTAATATTGATTTCATCGCGGTTGCTGACGATGTCGCAAACTGTGCCAGTTGCATGATGATTAACGACGCCCACGGAAACCAGGTCATCGGTTTCTATCCCGGACCGGATAATCCCAGGCGTCAATCACCGGAAACGCTGCCGTTCATCGATAATATTGTGCTCACTATTCTTGGACCTGAGAAACCTGAACTAACCCTTCGACAGGGCAGAATTCTGTTTGAACACAATGTTCCCCTGATGGTAGACCCAGGACAGGTCATTTCTGCTTTTTCCAGGGATCAGATTCGCGAACTGCTGAAGCTCGCGCGATATCTTGTCATTAACCATCATGAATTCGAGGTACTGAAGACAAATGGTGGGTTGACCGACAAGGAAGTCTTTGGCCAGGTGCCGGAAGTGGTTTTGACCCGTGGCGATAAAGGCGTAGCGATTTATTCCGGTGGAGGTATTTGCCACGTGGATGCTGTGCCTGACGTGAAGGTTAATGAAGTCACTGGATGCGGCGACGCATTCCGCGCGGGCTATGCCTACGGAATTGTGAATAATCTTAATCTGACAGAACGCGCCCAGGCTGGTTGCATCATGGCTGCCCGAAACCTGGAAAACCCAGAGACCCAGCGCTATAGAATTACAGCGGCAGAGCTCGACGCACTACGAACAACAATATACGGCTAGTCTACTGCCCGACCGTTAGACGTGTATTTATCGCTGCTACAACTGCGGCAATTGAATTGGGTGGAACGTCTTTTGTCATAACGAAGCCGACGCCGGTCTGGACGTTGCCCCGCAGGTTTCAAGCCAGATCATCGATAACCCCCAGCCATTCATCCTTGAGCATAGCTTGAGCACAGCATGTGAAAAAAGTAGCGGTGGGGCTGGCGCATGGCCTCTCTGTATGCCAGCATTCGCGTTCTTTGTTACAAACCACTGCCTTTAAAACACCAAAAATAAAAAACCACATGGGCATCTAATGGCTTCTGGAACCATCATATTTCTTAACGGCACCTCGAGTGCCGGAAAGACAACACTAGCGTACGCACTACAGGAACGATTGGAAGAACCCTTTCAACATGTAGCACTTGACCAGTTCCGTGATGGACTTCCGGCAAAGTTTCGCGGCCTTAATGCGCCCGCGGGAACACCGGGAGAGCGTGGCTTGAACATTGTTCCCGTCAAGGTCGCTGGCGATAAAGCCTATACCGAGGTCAGGTTTGGCGAGGTGGGCCAAAAGTTGCTTAAGGGTATGCGCAGGGCAATCCTCACCTTGGCGCTGGAAGGTAATAACATCATTATTGATGACATCATTCTTAATCAATCTTTCCTGGACGATTACCTGGATGTAATGGCCAACGAGCAATTGTATTTCGTTGGAGTCCGTTGCCCACTTTCGGTCATCGAACAACGTGAGTCACAGCGACTGGGAAGATTTCCAGGGACAGCAGAAAGTCATTTTATCTCGTGCCATGCTCATGACACTTACGACGTACAGGTCGACACCTCTACCACCTCGCCTGAGGCGTGTGCTGAGCTCATCGCCAAACGAATCGCCACCGGTCCCCCTGTAGCATTCAGGCAGCTTACTGGTTAAGCAATGCTGGCAATACCTCTGAAGTTATAGGTCGCGATTCGTGGACCTTCAAGGTAACCCTTCTCGATTTCATCGAAGTTAAAACCGGATCCCTCGTAGAGTGATTCGATTTTTCGATTCAGGTGGCAGCCACCACCGATCACATTCCAAACCGGGTTTATACGCGCCTGCCACTTTGCGATGTTAACGTCGGGCGCCTCGCCATGTTCTGCAAAGATAACCTTGCCGCGAGGTTTTAGTACCCGTTTGATTTCCATCAAAGCCTGTCTCGGGTCCGGAATGGTACACAGCGTCCAGGTCATCACAACGGTGTCAAAACTGTTGTTGTCCGCCGGGATTTCCTCGCCGCTAAGGCCGATGAAATTTACATCTATGCCCTCCTTTTCAGCGACTTCTCGCGCATAGGCTTGTAGTTCGAGGGAAGGGTCGAGCCCAGTGACATGAACAGATTTTTCGTAGAACGGCAGGTTAAGACCCGAACCAATGCCTACTTCGAGCACTTTACCCTCAGCCAGCGGTACCAGGCGTTCCCGCAATGCTTTCATCGCTGGTGCTTTCATCGCAAGATTCAGTAGTTTAGGCAGGAAGTACTTTTCGTAGATACCCATTACCGGATTCCTCTGTGGCTGTCTCAGGAACGGTTACTTTGCCAAAAATGAAGAATCTTTGACAGATTGGTTTGGAAATCAAGGGGGAGTATGCTCGATAACTGCCCTACTGGAGATGGCTATGAATGATACTCGGGTACCGGATACTGTCGCAGCACTTCGTGAACTGATCCACACCAGCAATAACATCGTTGTATTTACAGGAGCAGGAATTTCAACAGAATCCGGCATCCCGGATTTTCGCGGCCCGAAGGGCGTCTGGAACACGCAAACCCCGATAGATTTTCGTGATTTCGTTGCCTCGGAGGAAGTCAGGCGTGAGTCGTGGAGCAGGAAGTTCTCCGGTGAGATGAAGCTCGAAGATGCTGCACCGAATGCAGGCCACCTTGCTATAACTTCCCTCGTTAAGGCCGGTAAGGTTAGTCACGTCATTACACAGAATGTTGATGGCTTGCATCAAAAGTCAGGCACACCGGACGACCAGGTCATAGAGTTACACGGAAATGCCAGTTATGCGTCCTGCCTTTCCTGCGGCAAAAGATTGGAGCTTGAACCTATAAAATCAGTTTTTCTCGAACACGGAACATTACCCTATTGCCCCGACTGCGGCGGCATCGTTAAGACCGCCACCATTTCGTTCGGCCAGTCGATGCCCGATACCGAGATGCAAAAAGCTGAAGCTGCTTCATTGAGCTGTGATCTGTTTCTCGCCATAGGGTCTTCGCTAGTGGTTTATCCCGCGGCAGGCTTTCCAAGGCTGGCCAAGGAAAATGGTGCGGGGCTGGTCATTATTAACGAACAGGAAACAGACCTGGACCCGTTCTGCGATCTGGTATTACATGAGCAGATCGGAACAACCCTATCCCGGGCTGTTGGCTAGCAAGATTTCCGTT
>Ga0302134_10000933_pt1 | contig 13374 bp, 8 predicted proteins | sample CB9_SCM_MG_FD_203123 | JGI IMG/M metagenome (GOLD analysis project Ga0302134, IMG submission 203123) | Marine microbial communities from Western Arctic Ocean, Canada - CB9_SCM | ecosystem: Environmental > Aquatic > Marine > Oceanic | place: Canada: Western Arctic Ocean | collected 2017-09-19
CCGTCGCGCCGCCGCCTGTATATTCCAGCACCACACCGAATACTATCGCCCCAGAACAGCCCCCTATAAATCCACAAATCGTGTGAACGGCCAGGGTTGCGCCTTGCCGACCAGGCGGCGCGGCTTGCAACGTGCCGGTAGTCAACGCTGCGGATTCGCCTTGGACGAAGAGGATGTAGACAAAGGTAAACCCTACCAGCACCCCATATGACGTATCGCTGACAAACCCCGTTCCACACGCCATGACTGCTGAAATCGTCATAACAATTCCGATAACGCGACGGCGGCCATAGCGCACCGCCAATTCACCACCAATGACACTGGCGCCAATCGCCAGCAACGCGCCCAGCGCCGCCGCGTGGGTCGGGACAAACCAACCGCCGTCATTAAGCGCATAGCTGAACGCCAGGAAGGCCACGATCCAAGCGCGCAATCCCAACAATTCCCAGGCGTGTACGCCGTAACACAGCACGTAGCCCATGACCATTCGGTCTCGCAGCACCGGGCGAAAGTCGAGCAAATTCGACGGAGTTTCCGCTCGCGTTGGCTTTACCGGTCGCAACAACACCGCGATCAACGCCGCCGCCAACACCGCCGCACCCGCCGTGGTCCAAAACACCAAGCGCCATCCGAAAAGCGACTGCACTTCGCCCGCCGTCAAATAGGACATGGCGACGCCTAGGCTGAAACACCCGGTGTAGCAAGCAACCGCACGCGCCTGGTTCGATCCGTTGTACCGGTCGACCAACACGCGCAACCCCGGCATATAGGCACCCGCAAACCCGGCACCCGCTAAAAACCGGAACAACATTGCCGTCCAGAATCCTTCCGCCAACATTGCAAAGCCAATCGAGGCGACCGCTATGGTCAGCGCGCCGCCCATATAGATAGGCCGGGCATCGATGCGGTCTGTCAAACTGACCAACACAGGTACCGCCAGCGTATACCCCGCGAAGAAAATGCCGGATACCCACCCCAAATCACTGCTGCTCAAGGCCCAAAGTTCACCAAAATGGGGCAGCAACGCCGCGAAAGCGAAGACATCCAGGGTGGCCAGCACTTCGCACAGACACATCAGCGCGATCAATGCGAGAGGACTGGCGACACGTGGCATTAGCAGATTACCAATTTATAATCACCAATTGGGGAGCCGTTTTTCGTTGAACGCGTTCAAGCCCTCCTGCGCATCCTCCGTCGAGATAATGTTGCAAATCGCCTCCACTGTGTTTTCGATGCTGCGGCGGTAGTCCGTGTCATTGGCGCGATGATAAGCGTCGCGCGCCAACTGCATTACCACCGACGATTTCTCAGCATACCCTCGCGCAATGCGCCGCGCTTCCTCCAATACCTTATCGCGAGGGACGGCCTTATTGATTAAGCCCAACCGTTCCGCTTCAACAAAAGAAATCGGATCACCAGAAAACAGTAAATCAAACGCCTTGTGACGCCCAATCTGCCGGGGCAAGTGGACAAAATGCATCGCCGGTATGACGCCGACATTGATTTCCGGATAGGACATGTCCGCATCATCGGCGGCGATCAACACATCACAAGACACCGCCAAGGTAACGCCCGCCGCTCGTGCGGGCCCGGCAATCGCCGCAATGGTGGGCTTGCCCATGCGGTATTGGGCGTCATGCATACCCATATACAGCTTCTCCAAAAACCGGCGCAAATCCAATCCCGAGCGGCCTTGGATCATGGCGAGGTCCATACCCGCGCTGAACGCCTTTTCACAACTGCTGGTCAGAATAATAGCTCGCACGCCAGGATCTTTCTTCGCCGCCGCATAGGCTTCGAGCAATTCATCGATCAGTTGATGGTTAATGGCGTTGACGGGTTCACGCTTCATCGTAATTTCCGCGACACGGTCGTTAATCCTGTAATCGATAAGGTCTAGATTTGGTTGCATGGCGAAACTCACTCTCTTTGACGTCAATAAATAGGCCGGACTTGTGGCGTTCAATCGCGTCTGTCAATCTATCGACGCTCAACATGTTTTCAATACCCTAACCCTCATCAGGACCACCCGTCATGAGTTTCAACAAGGTGCTTGTCGCAAACAGGGGCGAGATCGCCGTACGGATCGTCCGCGCCGCCAATTCGTTAGGCCTTGGCGCAACAGCGATCTATTCCAAGGACGATTCCGCATCATTGCACATAAAGGTCGCTGATGATTCCATCGCGTTACCGGGACAAGGCGTCGCCGCCTATCTGGACGCCAGCGCGATCATTACCGCCGCGCAATCATCCCAATGTGACGCGGTCCATCCCGGCTACGGGTTCGTTGCTGAAAATGCCGAATTCGCCCGCGCCTGTAAGGCCGCCGGTCTCACCTTCATTGGACCAGAACCGGAAACCTTGGATTTGTTTGGCGATAAGAGCGCGGCGCGAACGCTGGCGGCAAAGCTGGGCGTCACGTTGTTACCGGGACTCAACGAAGCTGTGAGTCTCGCCGACGCGCGATCCTTCCTGAGCAGTCTTGGCGACAATGGCGCGGTCATGATCAAGGCTTTGGCGGGCGGCGGCGGACGGGGTATGCGCCCAGTCCTCAACGAGTCAGAATTGGACGAAGCCTTTAAAATTTGCCAGAGTGAAGCGAAGTCCGCGTTTGGTGACGACCGTGTGTATGTGGAAAAATTGTTGACTCACGCGCGTCACATCGAGGTTCAAATTGCAGGGGACGGAACGGGTGCAGTCTGTCATTTCGGCGACCGTGATTGTAGCCTCCAACGCCGCCGTCAGAAAATTGTGGAAATCGCGCCCGCGCCGAATCTCAGTGACGATTTGCGGCGGCGCTTGAGTGAAGATGCATTGAAACTTGCGCAAGCGGCCAAGTACAAAAACATCGGGACCGTGGAATTCCTGGTTCAGGATGACGACTTTTACTTCATCGAAGCCAACGCCCGGCTGCAAGTCGAACACACGGTCACCGAAGCGGTAACAGGCGAGGACCTGGTCAATCTTCAATTTGCGTTGGCGTCGGGTGACACCCTGGCGAGTTTAGGGTTAACCGACGGGGCCATCGTGCCCCGGGGCCATGCGATCCAGGTTCGTGTCAATATGGAATCGATCACCGGTGACGGCAACATCCGCCCCTCCGGTGGCACATTAGGCACCTTCGATATTCCCGCCGGGCCCGGCATACGGGTCGACACTTTCGGGTATGCAGGATATCGGACCAATGCCAACTACGATTCGTTATTGGCCAAGGTAATCGCCCATGGCCGCAACTTCGATGAGGCCATGCGGAAAACTCAATCCGCACTGGCGGCGTTCAAAATTGACGGCGTCACGACCAATATCGACTTTCTTGGAAACATCCTGGATCACGCCAGCTTCAAGAACGGCGATACCCACACCACATTTGTCGACGCCAATCTATCAATTCTGGCGACGCCGTCGGCGCGGGCAAAGCGTTATTTCGAAGCAGATGTGACCGCGGAAGCATCACCAACTGCAAAAAGGCTGGATGCGTCCGACCCTCTTGCGATTCTTGATCATGGTAAATTCAACAGTGACGCTTCTGCTACAGCCCCACAAGCCGAAATTCCCGATGGAACCGCCCGCGTCGCCGCGCCCATGTTGGGGACCATCGTCAGCGTCGCCGTCAGTGAAGGCGATACAATACACGAAGGCCAGACGGTGGTTATCCTCGAAGCCATGAAAATGCAGCATGTCGTATCCGCCACAGCAGACGGTTATGTCCGCAACGTCTTGGCCGGCGAAGGCGATACCGTTGTAGAAGGCCAGGCACTCCTCCACATCGAAGAAGCCGAGATCGGCGACGCAGGCGAAAAGGAAACCGTCGCCATCGATCTGGACGAAATTCGCCCAGATTTGGCGGAGGTGATCGCGCGACAATCCATGACGCTTGACGCGCAACGCCCCGCCGCCCTTGAACGGCGCCGCAGAACCAATCAACGAACCGCGCGTCAAAACATTGAAGATTTGTGCGACGATGGATCATTCGCCGAATACGGATCGCTGGTGCTGCCCGCCCGCCGATCCAAACATTCCATCGAAGAGCTGGTTGAACGATATCCCGCCGACGGGCTGATCACCGGATTAGGCCGCATCAACGGCGACCGGTTTTCAGACGAAGACGCGCGTTGCATCGTCATGTCATACGACTATACCGTCTTGGCCGGGACACAGGGCAAGAAGAACCACCAGAAAAAAGACCGCATGTTTGAATTGGCGGAAAAATGGCGTTTGCCGATTGTTTATTTTACCGAAGGCGGCGGCGGGCGCCCCGGCGATACGGACATCCCCTTTGCCGCCAACCTTCAAACGCCTGCGTTTAATTTGTTTGCAAGATTGAGCGGCTTAGCTCCATTGGTCGGCATCACGTCCGGGCGTTGTTTCGCAGGCAATGCAGTCCTGCTGGGATGTTGCGATGTGGTTATAGCGACCGCCAATTCAACCATCGGCATGGGTGGCCCAGCAATGATTGAAGGCGGCGGACTGGGTGTTTTCACACCAGAGGAAGTTGGGCCCATGTCGGTGCAAACCCGCAACGGCGTCGTCGACATCGCGGTTGAAGATGAAATCGAAGCCGTCGCCGTCGCCAAAAAATATCTCTCCTATTTTCAAGGCAAGATCGAGGATTGGGATTGCCCCGACCAACGTCTGTTGCGGCGCGCTATTCCCGAAGACCGACTGCGAATTTATGATGTCCGCACGGTCATCGACACTATGACTGACACAGATTCGGTTCTGGAAATCCGCAAGGATTTTGGACTGGGCATGGTCACCGCCCTCGCCCGCATCGAGGGACGACCCATCGGCATTGTCGCCAATAACCCGTCCCATTTGGCGGGCGCGATTGATTCTGACGGCGCGGACAAGGCAGCGCGATTCCTGCAACTCTGCGACGCTTATGACATTCCACTCGTCTTCCTCTGCGACACGCCGGGCAACATGGTCGGGCCGGAAGCCGAAAAAACCGCGCTGGTGCGACATTGCTGCCGACTCAACGTCATCGGCGCAAATGTATCAGTGCCGACCTTCACCATCGTGTTACGCAAAGGCTATGGTCTGGGTGCCCAAGCGATGGCGGGTGGTGGATTCCATTCTCCGTTCTTCGCGATATCCTGGCCCACGGGTGAATTCGGCGGCATGGGGTTGGAAGGCGCAATCAAGCTTGGCTTTCGCGACGAATTACAAGCCATCGAAGACCCGGAAGAGCGTATGGCGCGGTACGAGGAATTGGTCGCGGGCATGTATGAAAAAGGCAAGGCGATCAACACTGCTAGCCTGTTTGAACTGGACAACGTCATCGACCCCGCCGACACCCGCGACTGGATCACCAGTGGCCTGCGCGCGGCACCGCCCGTCCCCAAACGCGAAGGCAAGAAATTACCTTGGATAGACAGTTGGTGATCGATAGCTGCTAATGCTTAACGGGTGAACAGGTTCATAGCGGCGGCGGTGGGCACGGAATCTTGGATAATGGGTACAGCTTCATAAGCGCCGACCCAGGCGGCTAGGCTTGGGTAATCGGACCGCCAATGTGCCGCCAATTCGTAAAAATCTAAACTACCCATGGCGACCGCAATGCAAAGGTTTTCGTACGTCAGTGCAGGTGAGCCCGCTGGTGCCTTCAAAATATTGTCGAAATGGGCAATCATCCGCACCACTTGCTCTTCTTCCACCTGTAACAGGAACGGTGAGCGTTCATCTTCGCTGCGCCTCAATTCCCGAGTCCATACGGTAACCGCGTCCAAAAACGCCAACGCTTCAGCTTCCCGCGCCACGGCCGGCCAATCGCCATACGTCGCCACCTTGGGCGCGACGCCCGCCTTCTCATCGAGATACGCACAAATGTGCCGGCCTTCGGACAGTACAAGGTCGCCATCGGTCAACACCGGCACTCGGCCCATCGTCGAAAGGAGGATCAGCGTACTGGTTGTGTCTCGCAACGGCACGCGCACCAGTTCAAGGTCGTTGGTCAGACCATGGGCGTCCGCCACGATGCGGCAAATGCGCGCGTAGGGAGAATTTGGCGTATAATAAAGTTTCATTGGACGATCATCATTTCAATTAAGGGAACAGACATGCCAGAGGCCATGGACATTGCCCGCGCCCTACGGGAAAATCCACTGATATTTAGAGTCGGCGACTAATTCAAGGAGTGAACAAGATGACGGTATCCATATCGCCTATATCCGACGCGCTGGGCGCGGAGGCGAACGGGGTTGATTTGACCAGACCATTGATCCAGGCTGAGCAGGACGTGCTGCAACAAGCCGTTGTTGAAAATCTAGTTCTCGTCATTCGGAACCAGCATTTAAACCCGGAGCAATATCTGGCCTCCGTCCGACTGTTCGGGGACACCATGCCACAACATCTCACCGAAATGTTGATGAAGGACCACCCTGAAATCGCCGTGCTCGACAGCCGGAACGCCGGGGCAGATGCAGATGGAACCGTTTACACAACAGGATCTCGGGATTGGCATACCGACCATACGAACCACGCCAAACCACCCAAATTCACCGCGTTATACGCCATCACCTTGCCCAAATCAGGTGGCGGCGACACCGGATTTGCCAATATGCGTAAAGCCTTCGATAATTTGCCGCCGTCCCGCCAAGCAGAATTAGGCACGCTACAAACAATTAATAAAATTGAAGACAAGGCCTATGTCAGCGCAGCGGACAAAAAGAAATACGGCATGTTACAATCGCACCCTTTGATCCGCACACACCCAGAAACCGGGCGCAAGGCGATTTACATCCATCCCGGCAAGGTCGCTAAAATCGAGGGTATGTCGGAAGAAGACAGCAAAGGGTTCGTCGACAATCTGATGGACCAAATTATTCAACCCGACGTCACCTACCGGCACAAATGGCGGATTGGCGATTTTGTCATCTGGGACAATCGTGCCGTGGTCCATCTGGCGCATCGAGACTACGATCCCACCGAGGGTCGGGTCATGCAGCGTGTATTGGTCCAGGGCGAGGCACCACGTTAAACGCTACGCAACTTAGCCGTCGCAGCCACATCAACACCATCGTCATTGATCACTACGCCATAAGCCGTGCGCGCGTGTTCTAATGAGACTTTTTCCTGACGCACATCTTCCAGCACAGCGTCTACATCGCGCTTAAACGGATAGCCATGTCCGCCAGACCCCGGCATTTCCCCTCGAAACACCTGACCACGCTTCATCGTGCCGATGAATTTTGACGGCGTTGCCACTTCGTCGTCGGTCGCCGGGTCCATGATGCATTTCCCCAACGCCCCGCCGCCGCCGCCCTGCAATCCCCAGGGTTTGTGCTTTTGCCGGTCAGAACGGACCTGAACCGTCGCCTTTTCCGCCAATAATCGGAACTGCCGCACGATGCCCAGCGCGCCGCGATGGGTTCCGGGACCGCCGGTATCCGGCAAAAATGCGTATTCTTCCACCATGACCGGGCTTTCCGCCTCGATCACCTCGACGGACACATTCGCCACATTGCCCAGGCAATAAGGGCCGGCTTCCTGTCCATCCATGCGCGGCCCGCCGCCAAGGCCAGTCATGTTATGGAATTCCAACAACAAAAACGGCGAACGATCCGGATTATAGCCCGCAAACACTATCGCCATTTCAGACCCGCCCGGACAGGCGGGCATTCGGTCCGGCAGCAATTGCGCCAAGGCACCCAGTACCACCGAACGAACCCGGTACGCTCCTTGACCGCGCGCGCCAACCGGCGCCGGGAACAACGGATTGACGAAGCAGCCTTCTGGCGCGATCACCTTGATCGGTCTAAAGAACCCGGCATTGTTGGGAATATCACCATCCAGAACCGTGCGTATTGCAGCAAAGGAACACGACGCGGTAAACCAGAAGTTCGGATTGAGCGCACCGGAGGTCTGCGGCGACGTGCCGGTAAAATCGACCGTCATTTCATCGCCTTTGACCGTCAGACGAACTTGAAATTTAACCGGACCACTCCCAGCGCCGTCATCATCGTTCCAATCTGTGAAATCGACCGACCCATCCGGCAACGCTGCAATACCCGCGCGGGTCAGCCGTTCAGAATAATCAATCAAATCGGACATATATATTTTCAAATCTTTGGGATCATAATCGTCGAACAGCTTGACCAACTCCCGTTCCGCAACCTGCAATGCGGAAATTTGCGACCGCATGTCGCCGATCACCATATCAGGCACGCGCACATTGGTTTTTATGATGTTAAAAAGCGTCGGGTTCGGTTTACCCGCTTCGTATATCTTGCTCGGCGGAATGCGTAGGCCTTCCTGAAATATTTCGGTACTGTCCGCCGCATTTCCACCAGGCACTCGCCCCCCCATATCGGTATGATGTAGAATTAGACACACAAAAGCGATGCGCACTCCGCTGGCCGAATAGACCGGTGCGAACATGAACACGTCATTCAAATGGCTGGCTCCGGAATACGGATCATTGCTGGCCAAAATATCCCCAGAATGAATGTCGTCGCCAAAGAAATCCATGCAACCCTTCAAGGCGGGCATCATGGCACCCAGATGAGCGGGTAACGCTAAACCTTGCGCAACAAGCTGTCCCTCGGAGTCGCAAATACAGGATGAAAAATCGAGATTGTTCTTCACCACGATGGATCGCGACGTCCGGATCACGGTGACGATCATATTGTCGGCGATGGTGACCAGCGCATTGCGGATCAATTCGCGTTTGATCGGGTTTACGGTGTTTGACGCTTTTTCAGTGTCCGGCATGCCGCTACTCCCGTTCCAATACGATGTTGTTCCATTCATCCAAATGTGCGGACCATCCAGGCCGCACAACCGTCGTCGTGTCGTATTCCTCGATAATCAACGGCCCGGCCCGTGACGTTTCACATAACCCTTCGCGTGGCAGCACCGGTGTGGGGTGCCAGCCCAATTCAGGTCCAAAATAGGCCTCCCGCTCGGCCGTCGCCGCCATGGTTTCGCCGACTCTTGCGACCCGGTCCGGCAGGCGCGGCAGTGTCGACACCCCTCGCCCGATCAATTTCAATGCGACAATCTGCGTTGGCTCCTCATCAGACCGGTAGCCGTAATTTTGGTCATGCGCGGTGCCAAACGCCTCCAACATCACCGCAATTGAGTCTTCAGTAACGGGATAGCCCTCAAACACAATAGGGAGCGCCCAGGACTGCCCGAAATATTTAACTTCGGCGACCAATTGCAGATCGCGTTGCGCCGGGTCACCGAAACCTTCGTCAATCAACAGTGTCTCGGCTTCCGCCACCAACTCTCCCGCCGTTTCATTAACCCTGGCCGCGTCAATATCACTGACAAGATGATAGAATCCGCGCACCAGATGGTGCTCGACATCGGCGAACGACAGGCCCATGGCGCTAAACAAACCTGCGGCTGGCGGCACGATAATGCGTTTTATGTTCAACGTGTCGGCCAAGCCCGCAGCGTGCACGCCGCCGTTACCGCCAATAGTCAACAAATCAAATTGCGAGGGGTCCCGGCCTTTTTCCGAGGTCACCCCGCTCAACGCCCTGTACATGGTGGCGTTGGCGATCAAATGGACGCCATACGCCATTTCGGTGCGTTCCTGGCCCAGCTTGGCGCCGATGTCATCAATGGCCGCCGCCGCCTTGTCAAAATTAACCGGCAGGTCGCCGCCTACCAGCACATTCGGATTCAGGTAGCCCAAGATCATGTTTGCATCTGTGACTGTCGGTTGATCGCCGCCCTGATCATAACACACGGGACCAGGTATCGCCCCAGCGCTACGCGGGCCCACATGAACGCCGCCGCCCCCATCAATCCACGCGATGCTGCCGCCGCCGGCACCGACTTCAGCGATATCGATCGTCGGTGCCTGAATCGGATATCCAGCACCTTGAATCAGCCGGTTACCCATTTGCGACATGCCAACTTCGGCCCCCGGCATGATCGTGATTTCACCCTTTTCGATGATTGACGCCTTCGCCGTGGTGCCGCCCATGTCCAGAACCATCAGGTTGGGTATGCCCAAATGCGCGCCCAACCGTTGCGCCCCAACGACACCTGCGGCGGGGCCGGATTCGATTATATAGACCGGATTAGCGCCCACCAGCGACGCGGGCAACACGCCACCGTTCGACTGCATAATCATCAGCGGCGCGGTTATACCAATTTCACGGATACGATCCGACAACGTGCTAACATAATGTTCCACAACCGGTCGCAAATAGGCGTTGACCACCGTAGTGCTGGTGCGTTCAAACTCCTGAATTTGCGGCAAGAGCTGACTGGATGTTGAAATCGGCGTGTTCGGCAGGCGCTTTTGCAAATGCGCCATGGCGGCGTTTTCATGGTCCGCGTTGACATAGGCGTTGATGAAGCAGATCGCGACGGCCTCGATGTCGTCCGCCACGATTCTTTCAGCAATGGCGTCCAATCCCGCGACATCGAGAGGTTGAAGAACATTTCCGTCGCCGCCGATACGTTCGGCAACTTCAAACCGCAAACGCCGTTCGACTAGCGGTTCGGGTTTGCGGAACTCAATGTCGTACAGATGCGGCGAGCGAAACCGGGCGAGTTCCAACACGTCGCGGAACCCCTGCGTGGTAATCAAGGCAACCCGCGCGCCCCGCCGTTCAATGATGGCGTTGGTCGCGATGGTCGTGGCGTGCGCAACCTCTGCAATCTGGCCCGGAGACACGTCATTTTCAGCCAACAACGCCTGGACGCCTTCACCGATGGCGCGGGAGTAATCATCCGGCGTCGACAGCACTTTCTTACTCAACAGCGCGCCATCTTGCGCCAATAAAATAATATCTGTGAAGGTCCCGCCGATATCGGCGCCCAGCCTATACGTGGTCATAAAATATCCCGATGTTATGGCGTGATACTTGAAAACGCTTCCATGGCTTCGCAGCGTGCGGAAAACGCGGCAAGATTTGGGAACTTATCCGCCACCTCCAACCGAGGCCTCGCCAGAGCTGCGAAGCTGAACGCAACCGATCCACTGATGTCAGCCTGGCTCATGCGGTCGCCCCCGGCGAACCAGCCGTCGCCCGCTGCCTTGGCCAGGCCATCCAGGTAACCAAGCCCACCCAACGCCTGTTCCTCATTATGTTCGACCCAGGGCCGATGGATTTTTTCCTTGGGATGAAACCGGCCCTCATACGCCGCCCATACGGTCTTATCCATCGTGCCCACGGCAATAGCAGCCATTTTCATGATTTTGCGCCGTTCCGGTCCGCTGGCGGGAATCAGACGTTTGGCGTCACCTGCTATTTCATCCAGCGCATCAAGAATGGCGTAACTTTCGACCAGTGACTCGCCATCGTCGAGAATCAGTGTCGGCACCCGGATCAACGGGTTGTGCGGGCGGACATCATCCTGATTATCAAACACCGCGACCGGATCATGTTCATACGCCAAGCCCATAACGTTGAGGCTGGCCGCCGTGCGGCGGACATAGGGTGAACGATAACTGCCCATGAGTTTCATGATTAGGATTCCCTCTCATATTCGGTTGTGTAAACTCTATAACAACATGATACCCGCAGGCCCCGCCATGAAAAGCCAAACCTGCTCAATTTCTTTGGAAATAAAACACCCGCACAAGATCTGTGAACCACAGCGAATGACGCAGATGTTTTGGAGGCTAGGACACCGCTGGCAGCAACGTTACCCCCGCAAGCGCGGCAATACATCCGTGGACAACGCTTTCATGAGCGCATCAGGCCTAGCCCAGGTGCCTTCGTCGCGCCACCATATAGCGTCAATGCCAAGATCAATTAGAGATTGGGCATGCGCGGCGACATCGGCGGCGGGTCCGACCGGCATCATGGCCACGACTGCATCGTCGGGAATCCACTGAGACACTCGTTTCGCTTCTTCCCAATCCACCGCATGCCCAAGATCGGGGTACGGGTCGACGGTCTCCACCGGGCGAGTTGGCAGGTCAAGCCCGGCGCGTTTGAACAAATCTACGGCATGTCCATGACGGCACAATCCCGCGACGCAGGGGCGCATCCGGTCGATGGCCCGGTCTAGGTCGTCATCGACGCAGGTCGTCGCCACCAGCATACATCGGATGTCGGCGCGGGCACGTCCGGCGCGCTCCAGTCCGATGTCAACTTGTTCCAACGCCCAAGCGACGCTGGTCGGCGCGGAACCCACCATGATCAACACGCCGTCTGCTACTTCCCCGGCCAGCTGCAGCGCCAAGGGGCCGCTGGCCGCCAGATAGATTGGCAGGTCCGGACAGGACGGTTTGAGTTCGATTTCATGGCCGCCAAGTTCGGTCGGCGCGCCGCTAAAAATACTACGCCATAATTCCGTCCCACTTCGCATCGCAGTTCTCGTCGCCGCTTTTTTGCCGACGATATAGGCGGAGCTGTACCCCGTGCCGACGACAAGGTCCGCCCGACCACCCGAAGCTTCATACAGCGTGATGATCGAGCCTGCGGTGGCGACGGGGTGGCGGGTAATGGGGTTGGTGACGCCGGGCCCCAGACGCATTGTTTTGGTCTCAAGCGCTGCGCACAACAAATGCTGATATACATCACGCCACAACCCCGCCAGCAACGGCGTGTCCGGCGTATACATAAAGTCGAACCCGGCGGCCTCAACTTTTGCGGCATAGGCACCAGTGTCCTGAGGCCTTCCCACCATAGGAACGCGGAGACCAAATTTTACGCTCATAATGCAAATCCTTTATGTTGACGCCAATGTTGCGGAAACACCTTACAGGCAGAGTCGCACCGGGCAAGCCCCGGCCCTCTGAACCCAACATCATTAAATTGTAGGATCGCTCCCCTTCGCCTAAGCTCTGTCAAACGATAGTGGAGATATTCAGTGAACGACATCCCCTTGCCATCGAATGCGGATCAAATGGCCAACGCACCAGTAAAAATTACCCGGGTCGAGTGCATCCCCTTACACACCCCGTTCAAGACGCCGTTTAAAATTTCAAGCGGCGCCGCGCGTGAAGTCGTGGAAACCCTGATCGTTCGGCTACATACAGACCAGGGCGTGACAGGGATTGGCGAAACGCAGGCGTGGCGTCGACAAGGCAGCGCCGAGACACTGCCCAATCTGGTACGGACCATCAATGACTATTTCGCGCCCATGTTGATCGGTCGCTCGCCATTTGACGTCGCCGCCGTGATGCATGATTTCAACGACGCCATGTACAACACGTTGTACGCTCAGGCACCCATCGGCGACGCCATGTATGACTTGATGGGCAAAATTCTAGGTGTCCCCGTACACCAACTCTTAGGTGGCAAGTGCCGGGACAAAGTCCGCGTCGCCGCCGTGTTGACCATGCAGGGCGCGACCGGCTCGTTGATCGACTCCGCGCAAGGGTTTGTGGAACAAGGCTTCCAACATCTGGTGCTCAAGATTGGCAGTGACCCGACGACGGACCTTCGAAATGTGATT
>Ga0302134_10000935_pt1 | contig 13360 bp, 6 predicted proteins | sample CB9_SCM_MG_FD_203123 | JGI IMG/M metagenome (GOLD analysis project Ga0302134, IMG submission 203123) | Marine microbial communities from Western Arctic Ocean, Canada - CB9_SCM | ecosystem: Environmental > Aquatic > Marine > Oceanic | place: Canada: Western Arctic Ocean | collected 2017-09-19
TCTGAATGATTGTTTGTCGTGGCATGTGGCAAAAGCCGTGTTCCGGTAGGGTGGTGGATGGCATGAGTGGATCTCTAGTTGGGATTTGTTGTGAAAAGCTGCGATTAGCGAAATGTGATACGGTGGGCATCGATGACACAGTTGACACTGGGGCTGGCGTCAACAAGTTTTTGGATTTGTGCGACGTCTTCAATCGGGGCGATCCCGAGGCTTTCGACGTCGGCAGAATCATGATTGCTGAGTAAGCAGATGTGAAAAAGATCGCGTAGCTCAAACAGAGTGCGGGCAATTTGCAGATGCGGGCTCGATTGTTGCTCTAAATGATATTCAATGTCTTCCAGCGAATCGGGAGCACGTAAGGCGTTTAGAATAGAGGGCATTTCTTCATCCATTTCTGTGCAGAGGACAATCGTGCCGGATTCGAGCGTTACATCGGCCAACGTGTTAAGCGCTCGGGCAATCGTTTCCCATGAATTGCAACTGGTGTGGCCACTGATCGTGCCAACTGTCAGTTGAGCCGCATCCCATTCGGGATAGAGTTGTTCACTTGAGTCAAGTTGAGACGCCAAAGTTTTGATCTCACCGGCCGCGAAGTTGATGATTTCGTCTCCGATCCCCGGTGTTACTTTGATGATGAATTGAACGCCTAGCATCGCTGCAGTGGTGATTGCATCTTGCGATGGTTGTGTTTTATTTTCAGTGGAATCTTTATTGATTTGAGATTGCGCTGCGTGGTCGGCGAATGTGGGGTATAAGCAATGATAAAATCCGGTATGGTCTGACAGCGTGTTGGGTAGTTGAACCGACAGGGGAATGACAATGTCCACATCAACTAGTGTCTTGTTAAATCGGATAGGCTCGCCACTTTCCGCCGTTGCGAGAAACGCTTGCTTCTCAGATTCCTCTGGCAGGTGTACTTCATATTTCAAATCGTTGTCAAAGATGTCCGCAAGTAGTTCGGGTAGTGCTAAGCTTTTGAACTGATTTGTATTGCCACCATAAATAATCGTAATGTCATTGGCCGACAAAACTGTGTTTGTGCGAAGATAAGATAGCATCGCATGTAATAACTCGCCGCATTTTGGCAAATCTGCTTCGACGGCAATGGCCAGCGTGTCACCTGGGAAAATAGTATCACTCAGGGCTGGGAATTCTGTTGGGTTGTTCAGACTATTATTTACAATCTCAACCAACGAGGTCGTGGCTGTTGTCTCGTTGATAGTAAGCTGAGGTGGTAAGTTGACGGCTTGGGTATTTTGGATAATAAATCCACATTCGCTCTGCGTGCCATATGGTAGTGCGATGTCCATCGGGAACTCCGTCTCTTGTAATCAGATGCGTTCAAAAAAGTGATAGCAAAGTCGCGTTGTCTGGAATTTATGTGCAAGACGAAGATATTTTTTCGTAGGCTCGATACACTCCAGCAATCTTACTTCTATCGCGGTTATTTATTTTATCGTCTGCTTAGAAGACCGTAAACAACATGCGAGATAACAAAAACGGTGTTTGGTATCTACTATATAATGGCGTATAATCTTAAGGGAATAAGTTAATCGATCGTTTGTAGATCACGTCGTTGAAACAAGTGCAGGCTAAAGGCTTCAATGCGAAAATGTATCAATAGCATGTTGGTTCTTCAGTGTATGCTGTTACTGAGCGTGACATGTCAGGCTCAAGAAGTATCGGTGAACGAGCAGCAGCTCAATAGGCTTCTGGATGTTGGTGAATTTGCACAAGCTCAGCGACTAGCAGAAGGCCAAACGATCGTAGGTGATCGGAATCAGTTCCTAGGCGCAGTTGCTCGTCGCCAAGCCCAAAATGGCAATCGGCACGGGGCACTGGATTCATTAGGATCGATGACGAGCTTTAGCGGTCAAGGTTACAACAACAAATCGGAGTCGGTAGCCTCAGGGGACGCTGGACAGGCTGGGCAGGGCGGCGCGGCCCAAGCAGACTTTGACACATTAATTAATTTGATTAAGTCTACGATTGAGCCACTGTCTTGGGATGATGCTGGCGGGGCAGGGACGATTCAACCGTTTCCAGGTGGTATCTATATTGATCGCGATGGTTTGATGGTGCGATTCGATGTAAACAACTCGGCCGAGCTGCAAGTTATTCGCCGCAATCAGTTCGATGGAATGTTCAGTGAGCATGGACAGGACGTCCGCGAAGAGTCTTCATTGCGTAAAATCTCTTTAGTGCGATTGCAGCGTGAATTGGAATTGCTGCGAGTGCAAGGTCGCGACGCTGACGCCGCGATGAAAAATTTGGCGGGGATCTATAGAATCCAATACGTATTAGTTTATCCAGAATCGGGAGACATTGTTATTGCCGGCCCCGCGGGGCAATGGAACGCCGATGCAGATGGACGTATTGTCCACCATCGTACTCGTCGTCCGACTATAAAGCTGGATCACTTGGTCGAGTTACTGCGAAGTGCATTTTCCAATGATCCCACACTGGGATGTTCGATTACACCTCGAGCTAATAATCTACTTAAAACCCAGCAATATCTTAAAAATGCCGCCGGGAAACCAATTGTAGCAGGGCGGACTGAGCAATGGCTTAGTGGTCTTCGCGATAGCATGGGACGTCAGGATGTTGAAGTATTTGGCGTCGACACGCAAACTCATCTGGCCAAAACTTTGGTTGAAGCCGACTATCATATGAAGCTTATCGGAATGGGGTTAGTACCAGGTGTACCCGGTATGAATAGTTATATGGATAATCTCAAACAAGCTGCTGAGAAGACTGGAACTCCACAGGCGTTAAGTATGTTGCGCTGGTGGTTTACGACGAACTACAGTTCTTTGCATGCGACGAAGGATGGTCAAGCCTTTGAGATTATTGGGTCAGGAGTAAAAGTGTTGAGTGAAAATGAATTGATTGGTAAGCTTGGTAACCGCGTTGGTACGGGTAAATCTGATCCGCTGACACAACAGTTTGCAATGGAATTTACCAAGAACTTTGAACAACTCTCACAGCAGTATCCCGTGTATGGTGAACTGCGTAACGTATTTGATTTAGCACTGATTACGATGCTGATAAAATCTGAAGATTTGCATACTCGCGTTCAGTGGGATCTAGATTACTTTTTAGATAAAAATGGATATCGCGTTGCCCAAGCGGTACCGCCGACGTCAGTCGAATCAGTTATCAGCCATCGTATTATTGGTGGAAAAACGGTTTTAGCAGGTGTGAGCGGTGGAGTTATGCTAGACCCCCGAGTGTTGGTCGCCGAAGAAAATATCGTCCACGATTCTTACGGCATTTTAGAAGCTGAGCACAAAGGTAATGCGAACTTGTCTTTGCCTAAATCAGTTTGGTGGTGGGATTGAATTTGTGTTTGCAATGGCTAAACTAATAGTTGTCGTGTTATTTATGTCAAATTATTGAGGAGTATCGTGATGAAAACGCGTTCCGTAATAGTGATTACAAGCAGTGTCTTTGTAAGTATGGCTGCTTTGGTAATAGTGAACTATTCTGTGGCGGATGAAAATCCTTTCTCACCTCCTCGCCCCACACGAAAAACGACGGTTCAGCAGTTGGATAAGCGGTCAGCAGGAGCAGAACGCACAGAGCAGCGCGTGGTCGGTTCTCGTGAGCAAATGATTCGCGAAATCTATCAGTTGCGAAAGAATCACAACGAACTACGTGAAGCGGGGAAAGCCGATGCGGCGTTTGAAGTGGAACAACAAATTAAGAAGAAGTTGGCTGTACTTAATCAAGAAGGTGACCGCGACCGAGAAGGTGACCGCGACCGAGAAGGTGACCGCGACCGAGAAGGTGACCGCGACCGAGAAGGTGACCGCGACCGAGAAGGTGACCGCGAACGAGAAGGTGACCGCGAACGAGAAGGTGACCGCGAACGAGAAGGTGACCGCGAACGAGAAGGTGACCGCGAACGAGAAGGTGACCGCGAACGAGAAGGTGACCGCGAACGAGAAGGTGACCGCGACCGAGAAGGTGACCGCGAACGAGAACTCCGCAATCATTATGCGCAATTAATGCACAAAATAGAGGATGTAAAAAATGTCTATCGTAAGGCTCAAGAAGAGGGTAACGAGGGACATGCTCGTGAAGCTGGCCAGTATTTAGAAAGATTGACTGCTGAATTGCAGGAGATAAAACAGCATTTTAATAAAAACCGTGCAGGAAACGACCCCGGTCGCGATGAGAGCCAACAGCGAGAGATAAGGCAGTATCGGGAACAGTTGATTGGTAAGATTCACGATCTTGAAAAACGTGTACATCAAGCCAAAGAGTCCGGTCAGCAGGAAGAAGCGAAGGCGTTAAGAGGTAAGATTGAGGTGCTGGTCAAAGAGTTGCACGCCGTTGATGAGAAGCTTGAGCATCAAGAAGGGGATGAATATGGTCACCGCGATGAACAACATGATGATCGAGAACACAATGAGCGGATGAGACATTTACAGACTGCATTGGAGCATCTACACGCTGGCGGGTTTGGGGATTTAGCCAAAATGATTGAGCGGGACATTGATGAAATGCATCGGTTAGGTGACAGTCCAAGACATGACCAAGATGATCGTCAGGGGCCATCTCGAGACGAGTTGGAACATGTTGTACGAGAATTAGGGCAGCAGTTAGAGGATCTGGGCCGAAAATTACAGCACGTTCGACGTACACTGGAAGAATCGAACCGCTAGAGATGCCATTGGAATTGCTATTTAGTGAGTAAACGCATTTGTTTACACTTGGCATAGTTTATTATTGTGCGGTTTTGAATAAACCTATAGGGGGTGAAGCAAGGAGGCAGTTAATGACTGTCTATAGCACGTTCTCCCTAAGAATCCATGTCTTAAAATACTGGCCTCGGAACTTTCTTCTGCTATTGTTGTTGGTACTGATTCCGTCTTTTGCGGTGGCTCAAACTCCAGTAAAAGACGTTGAGCTTTTAGAACCGTTTATTGTACGGATGAATTGGATTTCTTTTGATGTCATCAATGGTCGTATCGGTACGCGATATATTCGCCGGATGCAAAGTCGTAGTCTGTCGCTTCATCACGCGACGCTTGCCGCTGACGAACATGCCGTAGTACGTGCACGCGGTAGCGAGTTTTCATTAAAGTACGAGTTAACGTCGCCGCGTCAGTCGTTGCAACTGCAGTATGATACGAGTGGCGTATTTCAATTCGACTATCAGCGTTTCGATAGTAAAGATGATTCGGGCGTCTCATATCGGATCAACATGCGTCAAAGCCAGACGTACCCGCTTGAAATTAAGATCACTCAGCTCAACCAAACACGGATTTATCAGTCCAATCAAATATGGTTAGCTATGTTTGCGATGCCGGTTAAAGATCGCCAGTGTCTCACAGATGTGTTAGGGCGACTGAGTCCACGTTTGGACTTGGAATTGCGTTTCACCGAAGTCCTAGAAAATCTTAGTCGAATTGCTCTGTATCAAAGAGGAGGTGACTATGTTGCTATACGGTCATTAATTAAACAACTAAATTCGCCGAGATTTACCGAGCGTCAACTTGCCGATCGAGAGTTGCGGATGTTTGGAAGACCGCTGATAGGTTTTCTAAATGGCATTGACCAAAGCACCCTATCGACAGAACAGCGAGTTCGCTTGCGGCGGATATCGCAAAGCCTGATTTCAGGGGAGTCAGATACGTTGGAGCAAGTAGTAACTAGTTTACGAATGAATCCGATTACGTGGCTCGTCTTGGCAAACCGAGGTGACCTGGTACTCCGACGCGGGGCACTTGCTCAAATTGAAAAACTCAAAGGGCTGCCACCAGGGACATTGCAATTACAGTTGCCACAGCGGTTAATCGCTGCCGACGTAAAAATTCGTTTGCGTTAGTATTCGATCAATTCGACGTTGTTGGCGGTGACTTCCAGGTCCTCTTTTTTAACCCCAAATATGTGTAGCTTGATAATCCGATGGTGATCACCGGGCGTGGCAATAATAAAGGCAGTGTCTGGATGTTGCTGGCAATATTGCGTTGCTTTTTCAGGTCCGACCACAAAAAAAGCGGTTGCTAACGCATCCGCTGCCGCGGCGCTGTGTGTAATGACGGTAGCCGACAAGGTATGTTGTGTCGGCCAGCCGCTACGAGGGTCGATTACGTGTCCGTAGCGTTTCCCCTGATGGTAGAAAAACTGGTTGGCATCTCCTGAAGTGCCAATAGCGCGATCTCGTAACCAAATGTTTGCAAGTTGGCGTTGAGGGATTAGTGGATGGCGCAGTGCGATTTGCCATCCTCTGTTTTTCGCGGTCAAATTTTTGCGGTTGCCGTGCGCCAATATGGAACTGTGCCCAGCATGTAATAAATAGTTTCCAATCTGTTGGCTCGCAAAATGTTGACGGCAACGGTCCAACGCGTAACCTTTACCAATTCCACCGAGGTTAATTTCTAGTTGCGGATGATCGAATGAGACGGCATTGTTTCTTAGCTGCAGAAATTGACAGCCGATGGTCTGTTTGGCGAAGGCAATGTCGTCGGGCAGTGGTAAAGTGCTTTGTCGAGTGTGAAATCCCCATACTTTCGACAGCGGTGTCGACGTTATATCGAAGGCGCCGTCGGTTTTTTGCCATATTTGTTTAGCCAAGATCAACAGCTGGAATACGTCAGGGGATACCGGTTGTGGTTTTTTAGCCGCAAGTCGATTAACTTGCGTGATTTGTGACTCGGTGCGAAAGATGGACAGCTGTTCCTCCAGTTCTTCGACTAGATCGAGTGCTTGCACGGCTGTTTCAGCGGCTGAATGTTGTTCGTCAGCGTTTAATAAAATCTGAAATTGACAGGCCATAGCGCGGCGCGAAATATCGAGTAGATATGTTTGTTCGTCTGGGGTGGGGGAGTTTTGCATTGTTTGATTAACGATTCAACTCGTCGTTTTATTCCATCAAGTGAACGGTTGCCTTTTGGATTGCCGAGAACAATAATATATAGTAATAATAGTTGTATACAAATGTATTGTGACGTGAACGATCGAGAACTATTGGGCTATCAGGTTTTAACCACATCCAACATTGGGTGGTTTCGGCCTTCGTAACATTTGGTGACCAACTAGCCCACTTATGTTCCACTTCGGGGGATAAGTCCCCCTGAATTGAAAATTAACAAATACGGACCATCTTTCTGGAAACTATGAGAACTACGATATCCATATGATCATAAAATCTAATTTGCGACGACATATTTTAATGGTAGGCGTCATGTTAGTCGTTTGTCCCGTACTGTTTGTACTTGGGCAAGGCAAACCGGCTCCGAAGCGTGTTAAGTTTCCCGAGTTTAAGGATGAGGGGCGCATCAAGACCATTTTTTTCAGTCAAGCTTTGGAAAAACTAGCAGGAGCACGGCAAATCAATACGGCTCCGATGGATGGTGGTGGGAATACAGGCGGCGGAGGTTCTGAATCAGCCGGTAGTGGTGGTATGGCGGGAAATTGGGCAGCATTGATTTCAGCACCGACGATTGAAGATGAAGTGAAGGCGATTAAGCTAGCGGTTGATACTGGAGTTGATAAGCCGTCACAATTCTCAGGTGGTGGATATCAAAATGCCCGTTACCAATTCTCAGTGGTGGCAGCGATGTTTGGCATTATTGCTGAGTTTGACGGTGACGTCCGCTGGAAATCTCAATCGCTGGGGATTCGTGATGTTTTTTCTCGCACGGCTGGGAATTGTAAGGTTGGTAGTACGCAAGCCTATAACGAAGCTAAGCTGCGAAAAGCTGATTTACAGGATCTGTTAGGTGGCGCAACGGTCGCCGCCAAAGCCAATGCCGATGATTTCAATTGGTCGCAAGTTGCAGATCGCGCGCCGTTGATGCAGCGGCTTGAAGTTGCGGTGGACGAGCGTTTGTCGCCAATGACTTCGAGTGCCGATGAGTTTGAATCCAACAAGGAGACGATTTTACATGAGGCTGAAATTGTTGCGGCAATGTCGCATATTCTTACTCGGCCGCAAATGGAAGATGGTGACGACGAAGATTACGCAGGGTATGCGAATAAAATGAAATCAGGCGCTCTGGACCTAGTAGATGCAATTAAGCTTAACGACTCAGACCGCGCCGCCAGTGCCGTGGGCGTGATGACTCAATCGTGTACTGAATGTCACGAACTCTATCGTTCGTAATCTAGCCCACTAATTAACACCAATATGATAATGGGGCAATCCATAGTTTTAAACGATAGATTGCTTGTGCATCTAAACTTCTGATAGTGAGCGGTGTTCCCCTCAAATATCTTCGATATTGTGCTAATTGGAGTTATTTGCGACTCTTTAGATGCGTTAAATTCGAAAAAACCGGAGCAACTGTTAAAAAAGCAAAAAACGGCGCCTTTTTACTGCACGATTTTGATTCTGTGATTATCCTGAAACAACACGGTTTGTCGAAAATAACTGTATGATCCTACACCCATATCGGGGGTAGCCGGTTCGTCCTTTTCAAGTGAAATGACTTCTATGAATTCCCGCAATAACCTACTCAGCCGCAATAACAAACGTCGTCGCAGCAACTTCCTTGCTGCACTAAGCGTAGAAAACCTCGAAGCACGACAGATGCTTTATGGTGTTACGGATACTCCGCATGGATCTGAGCCCTCTCATGATTTGGGCGATACTATTTCTGCTGAAGTATTTGTGTACGTCAACGGAGGATTGGTTGATTTACCAGCAAATCTTGGTGTGACCGGTGGTACTAATACCGCCTTCGTCCATACGTCGGCGGCGGGCTCAACGATTAGTATTTCACCTGCGGATATCGATGATGACACGGTGATCGATACACCCACTTCCTACGCAACGCTGGACGATGTGTTTTCAACTTGGCGAGACAATGCGGGTGACGCAGGCAACAATACGTCCGCAACGTTTAGTGAAACCGAGTTACTGGGCAATGCTACGGACGCTACCAATACTGTGCGTATGTACGTCAATGGTACGCCAGTGCATTCCTATGAAGGTTATGAGATCCACGATAACGATCGTATTGTGTTGGCTTTTGGATCCGCTGCAATTGTGGGATTAGATACAGCCCAGGGAACGATGCTATTGGAAATGTTGCCCAACGCGGCTCCCAATTCAGTAACGAACTTCTTAAATTATGTTTCCGACGGCGACTACAACAGTTCTATTATTCACCGTTCGATTCCAAGCTTTATTGTGCAAGGTGGTGGCTTTGCAACTCCCAGTACAACCTTAAATAGTGTGAATGACTTAACTTCAATTCCAACAAACCCCGCTATTGTTAATGAATTTGACGTTTCCAATACTCGGGGTACCGTTGCAATGGCAAAGCTTGGCGGAGACCCTGATAGTGCAACGAGCCAATGGTTCGTCAACCTAGCTGATAACGCGAGCAACCTAGATGCCCAAAACGGCGGTTTTACAGTGTTTGCTCAAGTACTTGACATGTCGGTGCCGGACGCGATTGCAGCTGTCGACCGCCAGAATCTAGGGGGCGCGTTCACGGATTTACCCGTTGCTCCTGGAAACACATTAGTTGTTATTAGCGAGGCATTCGGCGATGGGGTGGTCAGTGGGCGAGTCTATGTAGATGAAAACCTGAGTGGCTTATTCGATGCTGGCGAACAGACTTTACAAGGCTTGACGGTTTATAGTGATACCGATGGCGATGATGTTTTGGATGCCGATGAGTTTTCAGTGGTGACTGCTGCCGATGGGACGTATTTATTCCATCTACCAAATGGGTCACATCAACTAAAGCAGATTGTTGCGTCTCCCTTTAAGCAGACAACACCAGCGGCAAATGCAGCGATTTCTTTTGATCTCGCTGTCGGACAGACTCTGGCCGACCAAAACTTCCTTAACCGAGTCGTTGAACCTCCCGTTTCGATTGATTTAGTTGCCGCATCAGATTCAGGTGTTGCCGACGACGATAATTCAACGGCGAACAATAATAGTTCAGTAGCAACTGAGCTGGCATTTGATGTGATAGGCGTTGAAGATGGCGCATTGGTTCGGTTATTTGCGGGTACTCAGGAAATTGCATCTGCCGTGGCCACCGGGAACTCGGTTAACATCACCACCGCTGGTAACTTATTACTGGCCGATGGACTTAGCTTAATCACCGCGACTCAAATATCCGAAGGTGTTGAGAGTTTAGCTTCAGCTGCTTTGAACATTACGATCGATTCAACCGTCGGTGTGTTTGAATCAGCATTTCCAGCGAGTCTACCTTTAGCCAGCAACTTCTCATTCGATGTTGATAATGCTGAAGAAGGTACCACTGGGTTTAGTTATTCGCTGGCCGACGCAGTAAGTGGAATGAGTATCGATGCAACTTCGGGACAATTTACATGGCGGCCCACAGCAAACCAGTTAGGAGCCAATAGTTTTGCCGTTCGTGCTACTGATGCTGCGGGTAACACGCGAGATTTGGTTTCGAGCATGACTGTAACGGGTACAGCTTCGGTTCAATATTCTGTGGAAGCAACGGATTTACAGGGCAATCCCATCAGCGAGCTAACCGTTGGTGATTCGTTTATCTTGCGACTTCTAACGGCGGATGTGCGTTCCACCCCACGGGGTGTGTTCTCAGGCTACACGGATATCGTGTGGCAAGATGAACTAGTGACAGCCGTTGGGCCGTTTACTTATGGCACTCAATATCCAAATGTACACACCGGTGATTTCAGCAATGCAAATTTAGTTGACGAAGCAGGTGCGACCGCCGGTTTCTCTGAATTGGGTGGTGGGCAATTCCTTGTGTTTAGTTTGCCAATGACCGCGAGTAATGCCGGAAACCTGATACTCAGTGCAGATCCTGCTGATAACTCTCCTCATACAGACACGTTACTCTTTGGCGTTAATGAGTCGATCAATCCTGAACTGATTATTTACGATTCACTGTCGCTACAGATTAATCTTGGATTTAGCCCCGGAGATGATGTCTTCAATTTTAACGAGGATTCTACGAACGTCAGTTTGAATGTCCTGGTCAATGATGGAGATACAGATCCAACAACCTTGATTATCTCTGATGTCAGTACACCTTCTCAAAGTGGCACCGTAACGATTGCAGCCGACGGGAAATCGTTGATCTATTCACCAGCCGCTGACTTTTTTGGTGAAGAGGTGTTTACTTACACTGCCGGAAACAATACGGGTGATGCGTCGGCAACCGTTACGATGCAGGTGTTCCCAGTTCAGGATTTACCGACGGCTAATGACGACATTATTACCACCGTCACTGAAGATTCCAGTAACGTAGCCTTGGATTTGCTAGCTAACGATACGGCGGCGCCAGACGAAAATGAAACATTGAGCATTGTGTTTATAACGCAAGGCACTCAAGGTGGCACGGTCGCTTTGTCCGGCACGGGAGAGTTCGTGTTGTATACTCCGGCTGCCGATTTTGATGGCACTGATACTTTTACGTACACGATCCGAGACAGCAACGGCGGCGAGGACACAGCCACGGTTGCTGTGAATTTACAAGCAGCGTCTGATGTGCCTACGGCGGGTGATGACGCATTTCCTGTGGACGAAGATGTAGTTGCTTTTCCACTAGATGTGCTCGACAATGATGTGAGCAATGCAGTGGGCGGCGGCGATGTGACAGTTGTTGCTATTGGTACGCCTGACCAAGGTGGTGTTGTATCGATTGCTGCAGATGGATTAAATGTCTTGTACTCACCGGCACCGGACTTTTTCGGCACAGAAACATTTAGCTATACAGTCAACGATGAAGGCGGTTTGTCAGCCCAAGCGACGGTTACTGTGACCGTTGGGAATATCGCTGATTCACCACAGGCGAACGACGACGCCTTTACGGTTGTGGTTGACTCGCCCGGCGATGAACTTGATGTGCTAGCGAATGACACGCATTTACCGGACCCTGCTGAGTTACTGACGATTACGTCGGTTACGACTTCATCGGAAGGTGGAGCAATAAATATTATCAATAGTGGAAGCAGTTTAACTTACGCTCCACCAACAGGATTTTCCGGTCAAGATACATTTAGTTACACTATTACCGATGAAGATGGATTAACTGACGACGCTGTCGTGACGATTTCGATATTTGACTCTGTTCCTGGTGGTTTATCGGGACTGGTTTACATTGATGCCGATGGCGATGGAGTGCAGGACGCTAACGAGTTAGTCCTTGGTGGAATAAGGATCCACTTGACTGGCACAACGAGTGACGGCGAGAGTATCGATTTAGAGATGTTAACGTCAGATCAAGGTCTCTACGAGTTCACGGATTTGCAATCAGGTTTCTATACCGTAACACAAACACAACCAAGATTTTTGGTGGACGGCGGTTTCCAAGGTGCCGCACCGGACATTACGTTTAGTTCCAATTCATATTCTGTCGAGCTTGCCGAAGGGCAGGAGATATCCGACGGGGACTTTACCGAAAAAGGACGTGAAGCGAGCACGCTAACGTTGTTTGACTTCTTTAATCGTCCCGCCCCGCCGACGTTGATTGGTTCATTCGGCGGTACTGTCGCCGAACAGTGGATTGCAGCTCATCCTGCGTGGGTTGATTTTCAAGAAACTTCGGTAACATGGGATGGTGGTAGTCATACTATGGTGGTGGACGTAGTGCGAGATGATGCGTCAACGGATTATGGAGTGCTAACCCCCGAACATGACGAGGGAATTCGTCAAGTGACCGATGAAGCTGACACGGCTGTTATTTTCGTGACTGGGCTTCCTGATACATATGGTATCGAGTCCCAAGCAGCGGATGATGGTGGCGGTGGGATCCCCGAATCCGAAAAGGTTCCCAATTTCAACCTTGAAGATGTCAATGCAACGTCGACATTGTTTGGTACAAATGTGTCCCCGCGAGATTACGATGGCAACGTGACAGCGTTTTATTTTGGGCTGGCGACGTGTAATTATTGTACCGCTCAATTCGGTCACCTAAACGCAATGCAAAATGATTTCGACACCAACGACCCTAACTTGGGCATTGAAATAGTTGGAATTAATCAAGCTGGACGTGAGTCGGGTAATTCGTCGGTCACCGCGGGTAACAATATTCCGTGGTTGCAGGATGTAGATTTAGATCAGAACGGTAAAGCGGATGCGTGGGAAGATTGGCAGGCCCAACTTCGTGATGTGATTATCGTAAATGCTCAGAACGAAGAAGTTTCTAAGATTAACTTAACACCAAATGATTTGGCAGACGCGGCAAACTATGCGCTATTGCGATCGATGATCACTGATGCCATAGCGGCGGTCAATGACAGTCCGACAATCAACCAACCTTCTGATCTTGCTTTACTCGAAGACGCGGTCACCCAGTTGGTCAGCCTAGCGGGGATCACCGCTGGCGTATCAGAAACACAACCGCTGACGGTCACGGCAACGAGCAATAATCCAACGCTGATTGCTGACCCA
>Ga0302134_10000940_pt1 | contig 13300 bp, 12 predicted proteins | sample CB9_SCM_MG_FD_203123 | JGI IMG/M metagenome (GOLD analysis project Ga0302134, IMG submission 203123) | Marine microbial communities from Western Arctic Ocean, Canada - CB9_SCM | ecosystem: Environmental > Aquatic > Marine > Oceanic | place: Canada: Western Arctic Ocean | collected 2017-09-19
TTGATAATAAGCCAGAAGTAGCACTCAGGTACTTCGCTCGCGCTATAATAAAACTCTCGAAATAGTAGCAAACAAGAGCACTTGGAATGACCGACGAACCATTGTGGATCCCCTCTGCGGACCGTGTTGCAAACAGTCAAATGACACAGTTCCTGAATACCGTAGAAAAAGACTTCAACCTAACGCTGGATAGCTACCGTGATCTGCACCAGTGGTCAGTTAATTATCCAGCACAATTTTGGAAAGCCATCTGGTCGTTTTGCGACATACAGGCCTCTGTGCCCTACGATGAAGTGCTGATCGACGCGGATAAATTTCCAGGTGCCAAGTGGTTTACGGGTAGCCAGCTTAACTTTGCCGAGAACCTTCTGCGCTGCCGCGATGACCGCATAGCGATCGTCGGAATTCTTGAAAACGGCGAAAGGCGATCAATCAGCTACGCTGAACTCTTCATCGAAGTAGAAAAAATGGTTAGCGCCATGCGTCAATACGGCATCAAGCCGGGTGACCGAATCGCTGGATTCATGCCCAACATCATCGAAACTGTCGTTGCCATGCTGGCGACCGCCAGCATCGGAGCCATTTGGTCATCCTGCTCACCGGACTTTGGCATAAACGGTGTCTGCGACCGCTTTGGACAAATCTCACCTCGGATCCTCTTTACCGCTGACGCCTATTACTACAACGGGAAAACGATCAACTGTCTGGAGAAAGTCGAGGCCATTCAACGGCAGATCGAAGACATTGAAAAAGTCATCGTTGTCCCACTAGTGGATCAGAATCCCGAATTTGGCGCAGTTCAGAATGCTGTTTTGTGGAATCAATTCGCAACCGATAAAGACGTTAGCCCACTTGAGTTCGAACAGCTCCCTTTTGATCATCCGGTTTACATCATGTATTCATCGGGGACAACGGGGGTGCCCAAGTGCATTGTCCATGGTGCAGGTGGCACGCTAATCCAGCATGTTAAAGAACATCGCCTGCATGTCGATATCAGTCCGGACGATGTACTTTTTTACTACACCACCTGCGGATGGATGATGTGGAATTGGCTGGTGTCTGGTTTAGCCTCTGGCACAACCTTAGTCTTGTATGACGGGACACCGTTTGCCAACGAAGGGGGGCTTCTACTCGACGCCATCGACAACGAGGGCATCACGGTATTCGGCACCAGCGCCAAATTTGTTTCCTCATTGGATAAAGCCGGTGTTAAACCCAGCCTGTCCCACAATCTGTCATCACTTAAAGCGATCCTTTCGACCGGTTCTCCGCTCAGCCAGGAAAGTTATGACTACATCTATAGAGACTTCAAACACGATGTGTGCCTGTCATCTATCTGCGGTGGTACCGATATCATTTCCTGCTTTATTCTCGGCAATCCAATGCTGCCGGTCTATCGCGGAGAAATTCAATGTCTCGGTCTCGGCATGGCAGTAGATTTCTGGGACGAAGCTGGCCAGCCACTACGCGAGGAGAAGGGAGAACTGGTTTGCACGGTGCCTTTCCCCTCGGCGCCCATTGGCTTTTGGAATGATGAAGGCGATGCTAAGTTTGTCAGTGCCTATTTCGACAGCTTCCCTAACGTTTGGGCCCATGGTGACTACGGTGAGATCACCGAACATGGCGGTATCATTATTCACGGTCGTAGCGATGCTGTGTTAAATCCCGGCGGCGTCCGCATTGGCACCGCGGAGATCTATCGTCAGGTAGAAAAAGTAGATGCTGTTGTGGATAGCATCGTGGTCGGACAGGACTGGGAAGATGATACCCGTGTGATTCTGTTTGTTGTGTTACGAGAGGAGCTCACCCTAAACGATGACATCATCAACGAACTCAAACTCACCATAAGAAAAAACGCGACACCGAGACACGTGCCTGCAAAAGTTATTCAGGTCGCCGATATACCCAGAACCATCAGCGGTAAAATCGTTGAGCTGGCCGTTAGAAATGTTATTCATAACGAGCCCGTAAAGAATACCGACGCTCTGGCCAACCCCGAGGCGCTCGAATATTTCAGGAAATTACCGGACCTGGCCAACTAGTATCTGACCTAAAAGATACTTTGTTGCGAGCCCTCTGGCCCCTTACGTGAATTCCGACTTTCCGGATAGGAACTGACTAAACAGATCTGAATTCAGGTTTCTTTATCCTTTCCACTATCGAGAAAATCTAGGTATACACCACTTTTGGCGATTGTGCCGGGATTTTGCATGTCTCTGGCTCGGATGACGACGTCCTTTCCGAAGCGTTCGATCAGATGGTCAACCGTCGTTTCAAGTTTGCGCTCTCCCGGGTCTTCGAAAAGATCCATCTGTTGGAGCTCATCCGGCCAGTGCAGGTCGAAGGCCGTCATCCCGACCAGGCGGAAAGGACCTTTGTGATCGAATTCAGCAAGTAACTGCCTTCCCAAAGACAGAAACGCATCGGCGGTGTCAGCGGGTTTCGACAAATGCCGCTGCCGGGTGAGTAGTTCAAAATTAGTTGTCTTAAGGCGTATTCGCACACCACCCGCCAGGCACTTTTTGGCACGCACGCGTCGGGAGATACGTTCTGCTGAGCGCCGCAGGTGAACCAGAATTTCTTCTGGTCGGGAAATGTCCTGACTGAGGGTCCTATCGGAACCGATACTCTTGGCCGCTCTACCACGCAGTAACGGTCTTGGATCTTTGGCATGCGCCAAGCGATAGAAATGTGGCCCGACTGAACCCAACTGTTGATGCAGTAAACGTTCATCGGCGTTAGCGATATCACCAACGGTCTTGTATCCCAGTCGAAGTAATTTTGGGGCAGTTTTCTTACCGACTCCCCATAGCCGGTTAATGGGCATTGGTGCCAGCCATGCAACAGCTTCTTCCTGGGGCACAATCGTCAGGCCATTAGGCTTGTCATGTGCGCTTGCTACCTTCGCTACATATTTAGTGCCGGAAACACCCACGGAGATGTGTAGATTGGTCGCATCAAACACCGCCTCTTGGATGCGCTGTCCCATGGACGCTGGTGGACCAAAAAAATGCTCGGCACCGGTCATCTCCAGAAATGCTTCGTCTAGAGATGTCGCTTCTACTGACGGTGAGAAGTCTGCAAAGATGTCCATCACCTGCGCGGATATCTCTTGGTAGCGGGCAAAGTTCGGCTCCACCATAATCGCTTTCGGACAACGACGACGTGCCTCCGCAACGCCCATGGCACTACCTACGCCATAGGGTCGCGCTTCGTAGCTTGCGGTTAATACCACGCCACGATTGCTTTTCGGACCTACGAGTATGGGTTTGCCGCGGAGTTCTGGATTATCCAATTGCTCAACGGATGCATAGAACGCATCCATGTCTGCATGGATCACTATGCGGGGCCAACGTTCCATGTTAATAACTTACAGTATTGCTGTATGTATAAAGAGTATTTTACCGGGCGAACATCGGTACTAGTTCAACTAAGCAGTAAATCTTCTTTGATGGGATGAAAGAAACTCGCTGAATCAATGAGGCTATTCGCAGTAAGTGCTTCTACGCCGAACACTTCCGCGGTCACGGCATAGGATATCTTTACCTTCTCCAGCAACAGATCAAAATCACCATCGCCGGATAACAGAATTACCGTATCGAGTTTTTTCCTGACAGCTTCCAGCACGTCAATGGTGATGCCGACATCCCAGTCACCCTTGGCTGAGCCATCTCGTCGCTGGATGTAGGGTTTAAGCTTGACGGTAAAGCCAATGTCCTTTAACGCATTCTGGAATTTAAGCTGACGCTCGTCACCCCGATGAATCGCATAGGCATTGGCGATTACAATCTCGCCTTCCTGGCTTATGCGCCGCCAGAGTTCCCGGTAATTAAACTGACGGCCATAGGTATCCCGAGTGGTGTAGTAGATGTTCTGAACATCGACGAAAAGTCCAATCTTCTTCACATCACTACCGCTAACTAGCGATCACCAGCAGCGTGACGATTGCCCGACTGCCCAGACTTGCCCTTAGTCCATCGCGATCGTCCACGGGACTTTTTCTTATTGTTATCACCGCCACTGCGATTACCAAATTGAGCAACTTTATTGCTAGATCGACGATTGCTATTAGACGAACCGATTGGCTTGGATTCCGGTACAGTATGCTCGGCTTCGAAGCCTTCGACTTCCTCTCTGACAAGATGTCGTTTGAGAAGTCGCTCGATATCCTGCAGCTGCTTGATCTCATCTGCACTGACCAGTGAGATTGCGTGACCTTCAAGGCCGGCTCTACCGGTGCGGCCTATACGGTGCACATAGTCTTCTGGTACATGGGGCAAATCGAAATTCACGACCCGTGGCAGTTGTACAATGTCGAGGCCCCGCGCCGCAATATCGGTGGCTACCAGAATATCAACTTTGCCACGCTTAAAATCATCCAGTGCTTTGGTACGCTGCGCCTGGCTCTTATTGCCATGTATCGCCATCGATCGAATGTTGTCTTTAGACAACATCTTCACCAGCTTATTGGCACCGTGTTTGGTTCTGCTAAACACCAAAACCTGGTTCCAGCCTTTTTCCCTTATCAGGTGACTCAGTAACTTAGTTTTCTGTCCTTTGTCGACGGGATGTATGTGTTGATTGACGGTATCTGCAGTGGCATTTTTTACCGCGACATCAACCTCGACGGGATTGTGCAGCATGGTTTTTGCCAGCTTACGAATATCGTCGGAGAACGTTGCAGAAAACAATAGTGACTGCTTCGTAGTAGGTAGGTACGACTGGATGCGTTTAATATCCGGGATAAATCCCATGTCCAGCATTCGATCTGCTTCGTCTAGAACTAAAACCTCAATGTTCTTAAAACTAACCGCCTTTTGACCATATAAGTCGAGCAGTCGCCCTGGCGTCGCCACCAGGATATCTACGCCCTGACGCAACTTTTTGATCTGTGGACCAATTTTCACACCGCCGAATACAACGGCAGAAGTAATCGATAAGTGTTTGCCGTAAGTCACGACACTATCTTGAATCTGTGCAGCCAACTCACGGGTTGGCGTGACGATCAGCACCCTTGGATGCTTGTTAGCTCTGGGCTGGTCTGATAATAATTGCAACAACGGTAACGTGAACGCAGCCGTTTTTCCGGTACCGGTCTGTGCAGAGGCCATGAGGTCTGCACCTTTCAGTACAGTTTCAATGGTTGCAACTTGAATAGGGGTCGGCGTTTCATAGCCTTTTTCGCGCACAGCGCGGGTAAGCGGTTCTATCAAACCGAGTGTATCAAATGTCATTAAAAATCCTGTGGGCGAGGTTTCATTTCTCACCGAAATATATATAAATGTGGGCTATTGCTTTAAATCGCGATTGCCATGTAGGTGCATGATTGCACCGCGCGGCATACAGAAATTGGACTCTACAAATGGGCGAGGCCCGAAAGGAGGGACTGAATCTAACGGTTGGGCTAGATTCACAACTAACGATGACGCTGCTAACTTCTTGAGTTAGCGCGCGCAGTCTAGTGGGCGTAGTTAGCTAATGCAAGGTGTTTCTTTTGGCGTGGCAGCTACTACTCAAGCTCTGCTATGCCTTCTGCTACGCGCTGTGCCTTGTCTTCATCCCACCACCAAGCATCAACAAAGGGTACACGACTTAGCGCTTGTCCTTCTACTTCACCGAACTTATCCCAGTGCACGAGCCGAAACCCCGGCATTGAGCCCAGCGGGATAATGTAGAAATTCCACATGATCACTCGGTCCAGCGCCCGCGTCGCCGCATACAAATCTTCTGCGGTATTCGCAGCAATGATCGATGAAATCAGACTGTCTATCACCGGGGCACGTATGCGCTGCCAATTCTGTCCATAGTCCTCATCAGCGGCAGCACTGCCAAACCAGTTACGTAGCTGTAAGCCAGGTGTATTGCTCGCTTCATATCGAACACTGTTTCCATCGAATGCACCTGTCCTGGTCCTGTGTAACCAGTTGGATACCTCGGGAGCAAAGCCCGTCCTCGCGATACCAACTGCCTCAAGATTCTGAAAAAGTGACAGCATCTGTCGAATCCCGTAGTAGGACGAGCTAATGAAATCAAGGGTGAATGGCTCCGAGGTTTCGATATTCCGCATAACCCCATCTACAACTTCCCAGCCGGCCTCCTTAAAGAGTTCAAGTGATCGTCGAAAGTTATCTCTCTGGGCACCGGACCCTGTGCTCGGTGCGACCGAAAAGGATTCCGTAAACACACGGGGAGGTACCTGGTCGCGCCATGGCTCCAGCAGCGCCAGCTCCTTCTCGCTTGGAAGCCCCTGCTGGGCCATGGGAGAATTCTGGAACAAACTGATCCCTGGATTATAGAAATCGTAGAACAGCACACGGTTGGTCCAGGCAAAATCGAACAGCAGCCATAGCGCTTCTCGCACACGGATATCCTGTAGCTGCGGCTGATCAACGTTCCACACAATGGGCCACCACAGACCTTCAACACGGGTGAGCGGTCGCAGTTTACGCTTAAACAAACCTGCCTTTACTGCTGGGAAGTTGTATTGCGTGGCCCAGTTTTTCGAGACATTTTCTTCTGATACATCAAACACATGGCTTCTGAGCGCTTCACCCATGACAGTTTCATCTTTGAAGTAATCAAACTTCACGCGGTCAAAATTATATCGGCCTTTGTTTACCGGAATATCGCGACCCCAGTAGTCATCCACCCGCTCATAAATAAGGTTACGACCAATTTCTGCCTGTTGGAGTCTATATGGACCACTTCCCAGAGGCGCTTCAATTGTCGTTTTGGAGATGTCGTGTAATTGCCAATAGTGCTTCGGCATAATGCTGAAACTACCAATAGTGAAAGGCAGCGTTGGATTGACCTCGATATTCTTTTTACGGACAAAGCAGATTTCTTCCTCGCCAAAGGCAAATACTTCCGCGATATCTGCGAGAGAAGTCTTGATGGCTACAGACCCATGTTCCAGAAAGGTTTCATAGGTATATAGAACGTCGTCAACGGTAATGGGTTTGCCATCATGCCAGGTCGCATTGGCGCGTAGTTTAAACGCTACCCACTCAATATTCGGACCGACAACCACACCTTCTGCCAACCTACCGTAATGCGTCACAGACTCATCGATTGCAGGCTCAAGCAAACGGTCATAGACCAATCCACCGTTAATTTCATAACCGATTGCCAGACGACCTTTTTCAATCACACTATTGAAATTGTCATAGGTACCCATCTGCGCAACTTTCATCTCACCGGCTTTAGGCGCATCAGGATTGGTAAAGTCAAAATGCGTAAAGTCTGGGGGATATTTCAGGGGTATGAGGTGAGAGATTCCATGCGCATAAACAGGATTGCTGCAGGCGCGTTCATCCGCAACAACTACATTGGATAACACCAGAAGTACTACCCCAAAAAGACGTGAAGAAAACACTTATTTTTTCACCCAGTCCCATGCCTTATTCTGGTAGTAATGACCCTTGGCTGTTCTTTCGACGGCCAATTCATAGGACCGGTCACTCGCCTGGCTAGTGCTGACGCCTGTCTTTAATGCTGCACGCTGAATAAACGCCTTACGCTTGGTATTTACCTGGTTCACGAGCGCTTTCACATCTGCACTTACAGGATGTTTTACCACAGCGATATAACCATTATTCGCCTCGCCAACGAGGCCTTGCGCTTTCGCATCCACGAGTTCAATAGCCCATACAGAGGGTACAAAAATACAGAGCAGCAATGTTGCAATCATCTTTTTCATATTAGTCATCCTCAGAACAGCCCACTGTCTTCATCAAACAAACCTTCTAGTTCTTTATCAACCTGGATACGTGTTTCATACTCAATTTTTACATTGAGGTTGATTTCTATCGGTTCTTTCGGCGCCGCCACCTGTATGGTGGGTTAGCAGGCCGCCAGACCAGCAAACGCGATCAGTAAAATCAAAGTCTTCATGTGTAACCCCCTGCTACGCTATTGAGTACTATAGCCTTTGCTTTGCTACCAAAAAAGCGCTCATTGCGCAGCTCTTGAGTTTACAATATCTTCCACCTGCCTTGTACTCTGCAAACTGCGCAACATCTGCGGGATGTTATTTTCCAATTTCAGGTTCAATATGACCGGCTGTAACGGGTCTGAAACCGGGTTAATCCCCTCCAGACGAACCCCAAGTGTCAGGTTACCCCCGCTATCGTATTCAACCGCAGAACTCAGTGTATCTAAATGAAATCAGAGGCTGTCGCCGGCTTACAGATAATCGACCGTATGCCAGCCCTTATCACTACAATCCACCAGCAGGATGGACCGGCCTTCGACACAAACGCCACGTACCTCGCGAACTTCCTGAACATGTTCACCGGCACGTTGAATCCAGGTCACCTAAAGGTACTTCAAGTCACCCAGATTCTGCAGATGGAGCACGACTTCAATGCCGACACATTCACCAGCCATGTCGTGGGCAGCACACTGGCACCCGTCGATACGGTAATAAGCGCTGCCATCGGCGCACTGTTCGGCATTCTGCATGGTGGTGCTGACCAGGCAGCATTACAGGACGCTAAGCGTGTCGGGTGTCCAGAAATGCCGAGCGTCATATCGACCAATTGTTTGCTGACAAAGCATTACTGATGGGTATGGGCCACCGGGAGTATCGAACCGTTGTAACCCCCGTACTAGCATCCTAAAGCCCATGGCCGAAGCGCTGTGCCTCGGTAGCGCCTACGAGAATGACTATCTGACCTTAGAGGCTTTGGAGGCAGCATTTAACAATAGGATGAAGGCCAAGGGCAAAGAGGTATGGGCTAATGTGGAATTCCATAAAGGTGCGGTTTACGAAGCGATTGGCATTCCGGAAGGTTACTTCACAGCGCTATTCGCCATGCCCCGCTGCGTTGGTTGGCTGGCTGGCTGGCTGGCTGGCGCACTTTATTGAATGCCGGTCGTCGGACTCGAGAATCATTAGGCCAAAGGCATAGTATATCGGCGTAGCCCCCAGAGCCTTACCACCTAGTCCAGGAGCTTAGACCTGACTCGCGAAATCTGATCCACATGAACACCCAGCTTGGCTAAGTAGTCTTCAACGCCGCCGTACTCCTGTGTAATAAACGCAAGAGTCAGCGCCATCGTTTCTGGTGAACACCCCGTGAGGAAGTAACCGGGTTGTCCCGGTTTGACGCGCTTATCCGAGTCCGGCTTCCTAAGGTATTCAGCAGTTAAGGCATAATCGGCGCAGATAGTCTCCTCGGGCACACCAGCAACGGCAAGGAGCATTGCTGAGACCAAACCGGTGCGATCTTTGCCGGAACGACAATGATAGGCAAAGCCATGATCTTCACTGTCAGCAATCGTTGTCATGATATCCGCCATCACGAAACCTGACTGCACCAGCCCGGCACAATAGAGGTCCGCTAGTTTCACTTCGGGAGGAGCTCCGCGACAAGTGGACCGATAGTCCTGAAACCGATCACCCCAAAAGTCATGAATATGAAACCTGACCTGCGGTGAGTCGGTAAAGACATTAGGCATCCGGGTCACTTCCTTGACCATTCTCAGGTCGATGACCGTATTGATGCCGTGATCGATGAGTTTCTGTTGATCGGCCACGGACAGCTGATCCATATCCCCAGCGCGAACAAATCGGCCCCACTGCGTCTGCCTACCATCGCTCGTAGCATACCCGCCCAGATCTCTGACGTTTTGGGCACTCTGAATATCGAGTTTTCTCTTCGGGTGTTCTAGTTCCGATGTGTCCATCATTTACCTACCAGTTTTTGCCATTGTTCATGAAGATATCTAAATTCGTTGTGTTAATTTTTAGTCACAACGAAGTCAACTCTTCTGTTTTGGCTCATGCCGTCTTCTGTATCGTTGGGCGCTACGGGGGAACTCTCTCCGTATCCTCGAGCATCCAGTCGTTTTGCACTAATACCCTGTTCGACCAGATACTGCATAACAGACTCGGCACGGTCTTCAGATAAACGTTGGTTGCTCGCTTCATTGCCCTGGCTATCCGTATGACCTTCAATCCTGACGTGGATATTCGGGTTTTTCTCAAGGGTGCTGATAACCTGGGCTAACTGACGTTTCGCACCGGCATTGAGATCAGCGCTGGCCGTCGCAAAATTTAGACCGGTCAGGCTAACCATGGCATGACAGCCTTTATTATCAACAGCCTGCCCCATCTTAGTTTTTGGACACCGATCCTTTCTATCCGCCACACCATCTTTGTCAGAATCCAAAGTACAACCCTGCTTATCTACTTTGTCGCCCTTTGGCGTTACCGGACACTTATCCATGTAATCCGCCACACCATCGCCATCGCTATCCAATGCGCAGCCCTTTGAATCAACAGGTGCATCAGCTACCGTGCCACGACAGCTATCAAGATGATCTGCGACACCGTCGTTATCCCCATCCAGCGCACATCCACTGGCGTCAACAGCAATACCCTTGCCGGTCGCTGGACAGTTATCTGCTTTGTCCTTTACACCATCACCATCATTATCATTATCCTGAGCACAGACCAGCCAGCCAATCAAACCACCCACCACAGCACCTGCGGCGTCGTTGTCATCCTCGACCTGACCTGCCGCCACACCACCGATCACAGCCCCTGCTACTACACAGAAAGGTTTTTCCTGTTTAATCGTCGCACACCCGGACACTGCCAATAGCGCCATCATCAATAGTACGAATTTGTTTGTTAAATTTGTCATTTCGTTATTCCTCGTGACTGGCTTCCCACAACTAGCAACTATAGAGCCCTCCGGCGATCATTACAAAAACAGTTAACAGTACTCTTGAAGCACTACCTTGGCGCATCAATGCTGCCGCTACCCGTGAAACCCGACGGGGCAACAAAGAAACCTCCAGCGACTTTTTCAATCTTGCTGCGGCGATGCCGATGCCAATCGATTATGAAACTGACGATCTAAAGGCCAATGTTGTTTATCACGCAAAGCAGGGACTGATTTCATTCGGGGTCAACCGTTCCACATTCAGTAATCACGACCGATCGCTGATCTGGCAAAATGCCTATCCATCTTTTAACGGTGAAACCCGGGGTCGCAAAGGACTGGCACCATCTAGCGAAGCTTCCGGCTGGTCTTTGGATACCCAGTATCGATGGGGCAATACCACTATTTCAGCCAGTCACCATGACACTGAAATGACTCAGAATGATGCCTTCCTGCCCTATACTATTAACACACAGATCACGACTGACACCCTGCCTGCACTGCGTCTACAAGGGAAAGTTGATTCCCGACAGAACAAATTAACAATAAGCAGCCGTTTAACCAGAAGATTTTCGATCAACCTGCGCATTCGATCACATGAAAGAGACAATGGGACACCTATTCTCGCCCTCGCGCCCATTGTCAGTGATGCATTTTCCCTTGGCGACAAAATCAGCCGGGTATACGGCTTTGAACGTAACGAGCAACAGCTCCAGCTACATTATCGACTGTTTTCGGGTACCCGCCTGACCCTTGGGTATGAACAGGATGAACGGGAACGCACCAGATCCGAGATCGAAGAGAACGAAGAAGATCGGCTTTCGTTAAAGCTCGTCAGCAATACCTATAAGGGGCTACGTCTGGCGCTGACATACGAAAATGCGGACCGAAATGCATCAGACTTTCAGGCCATTACCAACAACAACCCACTGACCGTTCGCTACCATCAGGCCACCCGAAACCAAACACGGTGGCGGGCGAACGTTGACTATCAGGTACCGAATACGCCGGTTAGCCTGTCAGCTTATAGCGAGCAGCGTGACAATGACTATCCCAACTCCATGTTAGGGTTGCAGCAGGATGAGGACAGCAGCTGGGGACTGGACATTAGTTATCAACCAAGTGACACCCTATCAATCAGCGCCAGTCACCAGGATCAAACGCTCGATTCGGTGACCTTTGGCAGTAATAGTTTTTCAGTTCGTGATTGGACCTCCAGCACCCTGGACCAAGTTCGCACAACGACCTTTGATATTGAAAAAACCGGACTCATGGGCAGTCGGTTGGACCTTACCCTCGGCTATATTTATTCCGATGGCGCCGGTCAGTACGATACGGAATTCCAAAACCTGAATTCGCGATTCCCGCCACTTATTTCAGATCACCGCGGGATAGATTTCACGGCTTTGTATCGCGCTAGTGAAAAACTGTCAGTTAAACTTCGCTATTACAACGAAGACTACCGATCAGCGGACTGGACTCTAGACGGCGTCACCACCGATACCATTAGAAATGTGATCGGCATGAATCTCGTCAGCCCAAACTATGGCATCAGCCTGACCAACATCTCTTTTACTTATGCGCTGTAGCGCCCGGTATATCCACAAGCTTAATCTCAAAAATCTCCCGCTGTTCATTGGAAATCAGAATCGTTTCATCATCATCCCAGCAGACGGCCTCCGCTTGCTTTGTCACGTTGTAATCCAGTGGCAATTCACTGGCCTTGCCAGACAACCATTGATCGTTGCCCGCTTTTTCAAATACCCATAGCGTACCATAGGTCACCACCGCCAGGTGTTTACCATTGGGTGATACATCTGCACCGGTGGCAACCGAAAGGTCCGCAAAACTATCAACTTTGGTTAGGACATTTGCCTTAAACGTGTTGTGGGAATCAAGCCGATAGAGGTTAACACCGGCTTCCCACTTCGATAGTTCTCCAGGTTGACGATGTTTGCTGAGGAAGTACAAATTACCATCAGCAACAAACATGCTCTCGCTGTCAAAATGCCACTGCCGGGCTGGGTATTCGATTTGTTCCGGGTATCTGATCGGGATGTACTGCAGCACACGGGATGCGACTGTCGCTTTTGGGTTCGGCTCGTACAGCATATACACGCCCATATCCCGTCGTGCATTGGCATTATTGCCCAGATCAGCAATATAAATAATATCATCGTCGACGGCGATGTCCTCCCAATCCTGGTTGGCAGCAAGCAGAATCTCTATACCACCAAATGGTTTCTTACCTTCTTCCTTTATGTCCCCATAAAAGTCTTGCTTCAGATACTCCGGCATAATGACGTTGCCATTCTTATTGACGGCAAAAATTCGCGAGATATCACCACTGTCATTATTGACCCAGTACACATCGGGGTACGTGCGGCTTTTGACGAGACCACTCATCTCATTGATGGGTTTGTGTATGGTAGTACCAACAAGTTTTACCATGCTCATATCGGCTGCTGGCCCACCCGGATTCTTATCTTTTTGGCCATAGGCCGAACCCACTAAACAGGTCAAAATGATAACCTTCGCAATATTTTCTATCCCCATATTCCTACCCTCTTTTTAAGCTCGCTAAACCATAACTGACCTGTAGCTCTTTTTCATCGACAAAAATACGC
>Ga0302134_10000942_pt1 | contig 13289 bp, 9 predicted proteins | sample CB9_SCM_MG_FD_203123 | JGI IMG/M metagenome (GOLD analysis project Ga0302134, IMG submission 203123) | Marine microbial communities from Western Arctic Ocean, Canada - CB9_SCM | ecosystem: Environmental > Aquatic > Marine > Oceanic | place: Canada: Western Arctic Ocean | collected 2017-09-19
GTGTGCGGATGGGCGTCAACATGGGTTTGATTGACTTAGACATTCCGACCTTAAATCGCTTGTTTATCCATACTCAACCAGCGCATTTACAAAAGATGCATGGTACGGAGTTGGACATCGCGGATCGAAATATTCAACGAGCGAGCTATCTACAGCAAGAGCTACGCAATCGCGAGAACTAGCTATCGGCTGAGGACAGTTTGTGACGCAATTGTCCGATGATTTCCGCCGGCACAAACCGCCCAAGCATTTCATCATCTGAGAATTCAGCGATTTGTTTAATCAGCGTACTCGAAACATGTGAGAACTCTTCATCGGCCATGAGGAAAACCGTTTCGATTTCTGGGTCCAGTTGGCGATTGGCCATCATAACGGTAAATTCGCCCGCAATATCTGTCAGCGGTCGAACGCCACGAATCATAACTCGCGTCTTACACTCACGCACAAACGTAACGGCTAGTCCTTCGAATGTTCTTACTGCCACATTGTCCCACTTCGCCGTTACTTGTCGGACTAACTTAAGTCTCTCATCGAGCGTAAACAGGGATTGTTTCTCGACATTCACACCGATTCCGACGATCAGAGTATCCACGAGTTTCCGAGCCCGTTCGATAATATTCAAATGCCCTAAGGTGATGGGGTCAAACGAACCTGTGTATACGGCAATACGCGACATAATAAAATCCAAGCACTAACAAACGTCTCAACGCTAATCGTATCATAACATTAGTAAAGTATAGGGGTAGGCTGAATTGTCGATCCGTTCCCTAGGGTGCTACGGTTTGCCACACAACATCGCCTATTTCCCCGCCTCAGCCCCATACACTGGCGTCTAAATCCACGATTGTCTTTGCTTCCGAGTTCTTCCAGAGTGCCCATCTTTTCGTATTCGTACTAATTTGTGCAATTCGTGGTCAATAATTACTCGAGACATTGAACAAAAATAACCTATAATCAAAGCAGTCGATGTCCGTAAAACAAAACCTCTTTTCTATTTAATGCCTTCAGAACCCAACAAATTGATGCCCACTCATTTGGAATCTGAAACTCCTCCGGCCGACACTGCGCAACACGAACTTTTGACCAACGAAACAATACGCAGCCGCAAAACACTAAGGCAAGTTCTGCAAAATGTTGGCGCTCTAGGCATATCCACCTTCGTCCACACATTTATCTTCATCGTGCTCGGCATCCTCACCATGACGCCTGAAATCCTTGAATCACTCGAAATGGTCGTCCTCAGTGACCCCCAAGAAGAAATCATCCTCGAAGAAGAAATGGTCACCGTCGAACTTGAAGACGACATGACCCCGTCGGAAGAAATCAATACCGATCCTACGACTGCTTCGGTTGTCGGAGTCCCCACTGCTATCGGCGCCGCAATATTCTCGGAAGCTCAGTTCGATGCCGAAGTTAGCGACAGTGAAGTTGAACCTACCGAAATGGCCGCGTCCGAAATCAAACTACCAGCGAGCGTTTCTGATTCGTTACTAACAGCCATCCCGCTCGGATCCTATGGCGACCCTCGCGAAGTCGTTGATAATGTCCAACAAGCAATGGATCGCATTACTCAAGAACTCGTTTTTATGCTCGAGGAAAGTGACGTCCTCGTCGTCTGGGTCTTTGATCAATCCGCAAGCATGCGAAACGATCAAAAAGAAATCCGCGAGCGGATCAATCAAGTCTATACCGAATTAGGACTAGCCGACGACGCAGCTGGCGACCATTTGCTCACCGCCGTCACGAGTTTTGGCTCCGGCTACATTCGACATACACGTAAACCAACAGCAAATCTCGAACTCATCAAACAAGCTATTAATGAAGTGCCCATCGATCCCTCTGGTGCTGAACTAATCTGTCCAGCAATCGTTCGTGCTATCAATGATCACACTAGTTATACCTCGCGCGGTCAACGACAAATGGCCTTAATCATTGTGAGTGATGAAAGTGGCAACCCGGAAAACAACGTTCAGTTTTTAGAGAACGCAGTGCAAGCAGCAAAAGTTGCTAAGTGCCGCACTTACTTTTTGGGGCGAGAAGCCGTTTTCGGATACCCCCACGCATACATGCGCTGGCAGCATCCACAAACCGGTACCGTACATTGGTTGAAAGTCGACCGCGGACCAGAAACCGCCTTTGTGGAACAACTTCAAACCAACGGGTTTCGCCGAAGAACAGATGCCTTTTCCAGTGGCTTCGGGCCGTATGAACAATCTCGAGTCGCACGCGAATCGGGCGGGATCTTCTTTATGCTGCCCACGGTTGAGAAGAATTTAGTGCGGGGCGAAGCAGATAAGCGACGTTACAAACTAAAAGCAATGAAGCCTTATTTGCCCGACCTCAATAGCCGCCAATACCAGTTTTCCAAACGAGATGAAACTCCGCTGCGAACCTTTATCTGGCAAGTCATCCTAGATCTAAATCCACTCAATGAGCAAACCGCTGAAATTATTGAATTGCGGATACGATTTTCGACTGTTCCAGCAACTTTTTTGCAACAAGCTCGAGCAGAACAACAAAAAGCAACAATCTATCTTGGGTATCTCGCCAATGCCCAGAAAACTCTCGAAAGCGGCTACGAACTACGTGAAGCAGAACTGAACGCTCGCTGGCAGGCTAACTATGACTTGATCTATGCACAACTTGTCGCCTATCAAGCGCGAGTCTATGAATATGGCGCCGCACTCGAAGTCTTTATCCGCAATCCTAAAACCGCGCCACTGATGCGACCTCCCAATCATAAACTTGTCGGTTGGGATATTACTGGGCAATCCAAACTATCTGCGGCTGAAGTCAGCCAACCGTATATTGATCGAGCCGTTGAACTATATAACACCGTTATTGAACTGCACAATGGAACACCTTGGTCAGAACGAGCTGTTCAAGAAATTAATCGTGGGTTCGGCTTGCAACTCGTACCTATTTACCGAGCACCACCGCGGCGTGTACCTGCCGGAGTACCTATTATTCCCATTCCAAAACTGTAGTTGCCACAAGTCACGACTGTTTTACTATTTGCCATAAAAGTTTGCTATGGACCATCTGCTTGAATACACCGTTGTCACCATCTTGGTACTGTTGGGATTAACACCTTTATGGCTGAACCATCAAAAACGAGGGAATCCTAATCATTGGTGGGTCATCACCGCGTTGCTCGGCATAAGCTGGTGTATGACGAACTTCCTATTGCACGAAAGAACCGCTGACGTGCAACTTTCAAATGCAGTGCCTCGAGTTGTCAATCACGATGATTATGTAGGAGCACAAACTTGTGTCGCCTGTCATCAAGATCAGCATAAATCTTGGTTTGCCTCGTACCATCGCACAATGACACAAATTGCCTCACCAGTTGCGATTCAAGCTGACTTTGATGGTCGCGAACTAAAGATGGGACAGACCACGTACAAGCTCTTTATGCAAGACGATCAGTATTGGGTCAGAACCCCTCACCCAAAATGGGCAATCAATCAAGATCCAGTACAAATTCGCGATCACCCAAAATCGCCAATGAGCGATCAACGTATTGTGATGGTAACGGGTTCCCATAAGATGCAGATGTTCTGGATTTCGCTTAATCACTCTGACCTCGAAATTGACAACCCAGCTGCTGAGTCACCAGATGACGATCTGCAACAAGTCGAGAACAATACGCTCACGTTATTCCCGTGGGTCTATGTGATTGCCAACAAACACTGGATCCCTTATGAAGACTCATTTATCGTCGATCCTTCATTTGGACGGCCACCAACTTTCTGGAATTCCAGTTGCATTGTGTGTCACAGTGTCGCTGGGCGACCAACCCTAATTAGTGAATCGATACCGTCGTTCGACACTAAAGTGGTTGACTTAGGCATTGCCTGTGAAGCTTGTCACGGCCCCGGAAAACAACACGTAGATCATTTCCAGAATCCGCTGACTCGGTACAAATCACACCTATCCGCAGATACTGCGCCAAGCTATATCACTAATCCATCACGACTAGACAAAGAACAACAGACTCAAGTCTGTGCACAGTGCCATAGTTTGTTCGAAGCACATTCGCTAAAGAATTTTCTCGATAAGGGCATGGGGTTCAAACCAGGCACTAACATAGCGATGCATCATGAATTAATCGAATACGAAACTCTTGAAAAAGATACGCCGTATTACAACATGCATTGGAACGATGGTAGTATTCGCATCGGCGGCCGCGAGTTTCAAGGAATGTCCAAATCCGAGTGTTATCTAAACGGCGAAATGACATGCCTCAGTTGCCATAGCATTCACTCCATGCAAGAGCAAAATGACTTGCTCGGTAAGAAGATGGAATCCAACCATGCTTGCGTTCAATGCCATCAGGAATCACAGTACACAGAACAGATTGAATCTCATACACATCATCAACAAGGTACCGTCGGTAGTCTGTGCTACAACTGTCACATGCCACACACTTCCTATGCCTTGATGGGTGGAATTCGTAGCCACCAAATTGACATTCCGCGGGTGACAACGGTCCAGCAAAATGAAAAACCCAATGCCTGCAATCTCTGTCACCTCGACAAACCACTGCAATGGACGGCCGACACATTAACACAATGGTATGGACATGACGCAATAGAGCTGGATCCAACCTATCAAAACACGGCTGCTGCAATTGTCTGGATCATGCAAGGAAATGCGATCCACCGCACACTCGCTGCTTGGCACATGAGTTGGGAACTAACTCAAAAAACCTCGGCGATGCAGTGGCGGTTCCCATATTTGCTGCAATTACTCAATGACAACTATTCCGCCACTCGCTATGTGACGTGGCAATCTCTTAATCGAATCCCCAGCTTTACCGAACTACAACTCAGTGACAATTCTTATGACTTCATTGATCCCCAAAACAAACGTATCAACTATCAACAAACATTGCTGAACCGCTGGAGCAATTTAATGGGACACCATGCGGAACAACGTTCCGAATTGCTCATCAAAGACGGCGCACTCGATAGCGACGCGATCTTAAAGCTCTATGAGAAACGCGATAACACCAAGATACTCATGAGCGAGTGATCCATTCGTTCCTGTTCAAAAGACAAATGGCACTAGTGTTAATTCGTGGCCCCAGTTTAACGCCTATCGCTGGTAGATTGGTACGTAAGCTTGGTCGATTTGCATGATAATTAAATTGCAAGCCGTGACGTAAATGGGTCCGATGTTACCAGTCCAACTACCGTTATCCGTCTGTTCTTTGGAAATGCGGTCATACAACTGGTCGCGAAATGGCAACCACTCTTTTTTGCCTTGGCGATAAACAACTTGCGAATAATACAAGTAGGTGTAATGCCAGTGGCCAAACGATCTAGCGCCAGTGGAGATGTTGTATAAGTTCTTTTTCGTGTACGCCAACATCGCCGGCACATGTTCGCTTTCGTAATCGCCAGCGTTGTACAAACAAGCAAGCGACGCAGCAGTAATCGCCGGACGAGAAGATCCTCGATTTCGCGAACTGTAAGAGATACCGCCATCGGGATTCTTGCACGTGTAAATATATTTTCTCGCTTTGTCGATGACTTCTGAAGAAACGGGAATCCCAGCGTTGCGGCAACCGCGTAATCCTTGAACTTGAGTGATCGTAGTCGAACCTTCGTCAAAGTTGTTGCCGTCTTTCGCACTGACGTAACCCCAACCACCAGAAGGTGTTTGAGCATTTGCACTAAACTCAACCGCTTTCTTTAAAATTTGCATCAATTCTTCACGGCGTTCTAGATCTTCTTCTTCACCAATAACTTGTGACAAGAACAACATCGAAAAACCATGGCCATAGGTATAACGATTGTCCGACAAAGGGTCGCCAAGCAGTCCATTGGAACGCGCTTTAGTGGTAATGTAGTCAACACACTTGCGGATACCGCGAGCGTAGGGACCTTGAGTCGTTGTTGAACCGGAACAAATCAGGGCGGTACCTGCTAAAGCTGTCATGGCTGTAGGATAATTCCCAGCAGTCCAGTGCCCGAGCGATGACTGAGTTCGCATCACCCAATCTAAGCCTTTTTTGATCGACGATTTCCAAGCTGGTTTAGTGTTAGCCGCCTGACTGACCGTCGGTGCGGCAATTGGAAAACATGAAGCCGCAGCGAGCGATTGAAGCGCGCGACGCCGATTAATCAAGGACCTTTCGGTTTGATTTGATTGACCACTCTTCATTTTGATGCATGCTCCATTTTTGTTTGTAATTTGAACGTCACTGTATATATATTATCCTAACCAACAATTGGTTTGAATGATAGAAAAGACGTACCCAATCTGATTACTTCAAGCTTTCGGTAATCGCTAAAATAAGTCCATCGAGTGAGTGTTCTTGAGCTTCTGCGTCGACCGTCACGTCTAATGCACTCAAAACGCCGCTGGTAATAGGACTAATACTGGCAACTTTGGCTTGGCCTAACGCTGAACCAAGTAATGTGACTAGACTGCGACCAATCGCAGAGCTAGTCACAGTAATCCAATCAATTTCTCCTGCCGCAAGTGCAGCAGCCACAACTGGATCGATCTCAGTGACATCACGACTCACATAGGCAACGACTTGAGTGACCTCCGCTCCATCGTTTTTCAACATATCACATAAAGTATCACGACCTCGGCTCGCACGCACCAATAACACGGATCTGCCAGAAACCTCGTCACGTAACGACTCCGCTAATGATTCCGCTCGATACTCAGCAGGTATTAAATCACACTTCAAGTATCGTTGCTTCAACGCCGCCGCAGTACCTGGCCCAATCGCTGCAATCTTAACGCCGGCAAACTGCCGCGCGTCCAACCCCAACGTAGCCAACCGATCCAGAAAATAATGAACACCATTGCGACTTGAAAAGACAATCCACTCAAAATCAGAAAGCATCTGAATCATTTGATCCACTTCTTCATAGGATTCCGGCGGACCGATTTCAATCGCCGGTTGGACTAGCACGTCAGCTCCCAACTCCGTCAACTTGGCTGTAAACTCCTGAGCTTGTTCAGCGCTGCGAGTAACTAAGATTCGTTGGCCAAATAATAGACGCTGTTCAAACCATGAATGCATATCGGTCGCTCCTGCTACCTCACCTACAATTACAATCGCTGGGGGGCGAATGCGTTGTGTCCCCGTAAAATATTCTTGAACTTCTGACAGTGTACATTTTACCGAAAACTGATCCGTGCAGCTAATACGCCGCACAATCATTACAGGTGTGTCCGGCGACTTGCCATTTGTTATGAGCTCATTGGTCCATAACTCTGCCGTTGTGACTCCCATGTAAAACACTAATGTCCCCGGAAATTTTGCCAGCGCCTGAAAATCCAACGAAGAAGATTCTTTGCCCGGGTGCTCACTACCGGTTACGAAAGCAACCGCCGAAGCACAATCTCTGTGCGTTAGCGGAACACCAACGCAACTACCAGCAGCCATTGCCGCTGTGATTCCAGGTACGACCTCATAATCAATGTTATGCAGGGTTAAGGCATGTGTCTCTTCAGCACAACGAGCAAAAATCGCTGGGTCCCCGCCCTTGAGCCTGACAACCTTTAACCCCTGCTGGGCTAATCGTACCATTTCAGCGTTGATTTCTTGTTGCGTCCAGAGTTTGCCAACTCCGTGGCGACCAAGACAAATCCGTCTCGCACCAACACGCACATGCTGTAGAATCAACGGATTGGCCAGGAAATCATAGAGCACGACATCCGCCTGCTCGAGACATTCAGCTGCGCGTAACGTAATGTAACTGGGATCGCCGGGACCAGCGCCTACGAGATAGACAAAACCGGACAATATTGTATCCTGAGTCATAGTAACCGCTGTAAACCTACTGTAAGTACCCAAAATATTTTACCCTTGAACCATTTAGCTGGCAGCGCAACTTTTTACTACATACCAACTATTCTAAAATTGATCAGGATATTTTCGATTGGAACCTGCACCCACTAAATCTGCAAGGCATCCGCTAACAAACCAAGCTGATTATCAAGCAGGGTTGTCGCGTGGTGAACGTCAAACGCTGCAACATCTATTCGAAAAATCACTCGAGTGGCTCCAACACTCGCCACCAAATTATCAACAGACTCTCGCCGGTTTGGCCCAGTGCATGAAAGCGGATCCACAGGCAGCCGTCTACTGTTATGAATATCTAGAAACGATTGAAGTAGCCATTGCCGCAAAGCATCTCCGCTTCAATTGGTTCGAGCGACGGAAAAATCGCAAGCTCGTCCTAGAAATCGAGCAGCTTGTGGGAGCTGAGAATTGGCAAGCAGTTTTTGAGCGCGCTCCTAAGGCCATTTATCATAATCCGCAACACGCGCAGCTATTGACGCTGCTTGCTACCGCTTGCCAAACGACAGATGCTCCGGACTGTGCCCGAGCGTATTGTCAATTTGCGTTGAAGTACGATCCTAGCTGCCAAGCAACACATAGCCAAATCATTATTAACTATTTGGCGACTGGGCAATTTGATGATGCCAAAGAGCATTGGTTGCAGTTGCACATACGAAACACATTTACATTAAGCCAGTTACAGCAACTCGAACAGGCACTTCCAGTGGAAGTCCAAGCGACCCTTCCCTCTCTCGAACTTGCAACTGAAGTTGACCAATTGGATAAACAATTGTCCCAAGATCCTCAAGATGAGAAGACTTGGCACCAACTGTGTAAACTTTACCAAAACAATCAACTGTTCTCTCGTGCACTGGAATGTTGTCAATTAGCGAACCAAGCATTAGGTAAAAGTGCGGAGTGGGAACAATTGAGTTTACAATTACGCAAACAACAAGCTGAAGACAGGATCAGTTTTTACAAACGAGATAGCCCCGCTTCTACAAATTTCACGTCCCCGTGGCTTATGGATGAATTGACAGATGAATTGGTACGAGTGCGAACGGAATATTATCAATCACGCTGCACAACATTTCCTAACGAAAAAGACAATTTCGTTCGCCTCGCTTGGTGTTTATCTGAAGCAGACAATTCCTACGAGGCCTTAAAAGTTTTCAATAACATCGATCTCAGTCAACTCACACCGCGCTGGTCGGTTATCGCTTTGCTCGGCCAAGGTGAGACAGAACAACGATTACGCCAGTTCGACAAAGCAGTAGAATCATTTAAAAATGCGCTGAATATCTTCGAACAATCCCTTGAGAGCATACAACAAAGTGGTCCTGAATCAGTTGATATCCCTACCCTAGAGCACGAACAAATAGGACGGAGACTACTCAAAAGATCCAAACTACTGGCCCAAGCGATGGATTTACCTCAAATCACCCAACAATGCGCCACAATCGCTAAAAAAACCTCGTTATCTATAGATATCTGAGCAATTCAACGCCTAGACAAAACGTGGGTTTTAGTCGATAAATGATGTTTCGACAAAGTTCAAAACTCGTCGACACTTGATAAAACATTTAGAATCACATCGTTAAGTATATTTAGAGACCCTGGTCTAAGAACGCCAGTTAGCCCAGTTGGAGAATTATGCCAAATTCAATAAGCGCAGAAAAACGACTTCGTCAAAACCACTCACGTCGCGATGCAAACCGCGCGACTCGTTCGAAATTGCGAACATACATTCGTCGCGTTCAAGAAGCAACCGTAGCCTACGAAGTTGCCGTTGCCGAGAGTGGCGATACAGATACCGCATTAGCGACTGTCAATGCAGCATATCGTGACGCGCAAATCAAAATCGATAAAGCTGGTGCTAAGAGCCTGATTCATAGAAACAAAGCCGCACGCACCAAATCTCGGCTACAAAAGATGATTAAAAAAGCCAAAGGCATCGCCTAAGACGAGCATTGCGGAATACGCGAAGGCTGTTGGTTTCCAGCGGGACAGCGTCCGTCAACAAATATCGGGGGTTGATTCGTGGTCGTAGCCTAATCCCAGAAAATTTTCTCTGCGTCAAATACGGGACCGTCAACACAGGTACGTTTGTAGTCCCACGAACCGTCAGATTCTTTGCACCGCGTGACGCAACTAAAGCAAATTCCAATGCCACACGCCATGGGCGTCTCGAGAGATACTTGGCACGGTACACTCCATCGCTGGGCGACCTTGGCAACTGCTTCCATCATCGGCTCAGGGCCACAACAAACCACCTGTACACCTTGATTACTACCGTGGGCTGCCGCGTCGGTTTGCAACACTTGTTCAAGTACTTCGGTCACCAACCCCTGTACACCCGCAGAACCATCATCCGTACAAATCTGCGTGTTCACACCGATCTGTTCAAAATCGTCAACTCCAGCCAATAATTCAGCATTCCGCGCACCATAGCAAAACGTAATCTGTTGGGCAGGTGGACATTCACGTCCATATTTTTGCAGTCCGAGGTATTCACGAGCCAAACATAAAAACGGCGTCTGCCCAATACCACCAGCCACCATAATCAGGTGCCTCGTCTCGATTGGACGGAATCCGTTTCCTAATGGCCCCCAAACTTCTAGTTTCTGTCCAGGCTCCGCGTTGACTAGACGAGTGGTTAAATTTCCCTTCACCAAATAGATCACATCAATATCGGACCAGTTTCCAGATTCATCTTTATGTAAATCATAAACTGCCAATGGACGGCCTATCAAAGGGTCGTTGCGATCGGCTAATCGCAGCATAATAAACTGACCCGGCTGAGCTACTGCGGCAATCGTTGGGCAACGGAATCGCAACCTCCAGGTCCCCTGAGCCACCGCGACGTTTTCAACGATAACAACGGTTTCTTGTACCGAACCGTCCGCGTAAAACTCTGCCTGTAAAGGATTGGATTTCGTACTACTATCCGCTTTAGAATTCATAAAATTGATTACCTTCGTCGTCCGCGGCCCGCACCTGATTTACTTGACTTGCTTGATTGACTTGACTTACTTGATTTACCTCGGCCTGTGGAAGCAGTTGGGCGTCCACGACCAGTCGCCGTAGGTTGCCGATTCCCTTTGCTTTGAGTTCGTGGCTGGGAATTGCGTGATGCATCAGATCTACTCGAGGATGCGCTATCTTTACGCACTCTTGCTGTCCGTTTCTTCTTGACCCCAGAAGAACTACGGGATTTAGATTTTGTCAGCTTCTTCAGTGCTGAAACTTCGCGATAGGTCAGTTCTCGATATGCACCTTCCGGTAAATCAGCCAAACGAATGGGACCAATCGCAATACGTTTAAGCATCAATACCTTGTGTCGAACTCGAGCCAAAACTCGTCGAATCTCGCGGTTCTTGCCTTCACTAAGAACCATCTCTAATTCCGTTGTTTTTTTCTGATGCGATTTAATTCGAATCGACTCAACATGTGCTTTGCCATCTGATAAATACACACCTTCACGGATCCCGGCCAAATCCTCGCGGCGCATATCCCCCGCAACTCGCACTAAATAGACTTTACTGACCTCATAACTTGGATGAGCAATTCGATTCGCTAGTTCGCCGTCGTTGGTAATAATAAGCAAACCTTCGCTAGAACGGTCCAACCGACCGATCGTGAAAAGATGATTCGTATCTCCAATCAAGTCTAACACTCTCAATCGACCAGCGGGATCGTTGTTCGTGCACAACACACCGGCAGGCTTGTTGAGCATATAGTATCGCAGGGTGGGGCGAGCAATATGTTGTCCGTCCACTTTAATTTCTTGTTCATCCGGATTTACCTTGGTGCCTAGTTTTTTGACCACTTGGCGATCAACTTCAACTCGACCTTCCGATATCAATTCTTCACAGCTGCGGCGACTTCCTAATCCCGCGGCGGCAAGTACTTTTTGAAGCCGAACTTCGGTACCACCAGCGGCTAATTTACGAGTTCCCCCGGATTTGGAACGTGGTGTGGAATTTTTGCTAGCACTTGTTGGCCGAGGACGAACGGGAGCCTGCTTGGGCTGATCCGTACTCGTTGAATGATTTGTCTTTTTTAGGGGTGGCATGGCTGATTTTCTAATCGCAGTGGATTAATACTACGTCTTTTGTGTTGGGTGTGCTGATTACGTTGTAATTTTGAAAGGGTTAGTCCATTAAGCGGGATCATAACCATCCGCATAAGGATTACGGTTGCGAGGCATGAATTTGCAGAGTGCAATTCCGAAGAAGTAAAGAATTGTCAGTGGACCGGCGAGCATTAACATACTCAGGGGATCAGCAGGTGTCAAAAACATCGATGCAATAAAGATGACTAAGATCGCGACTCGCCACTTTGCCACGTAAACTTCGATCGTAAACATCCCAATCCGTTGTAACATCAGCATCACCATCGGTAACTGAAAAGCGATCCCAAAACCGAGCGGTAAGAACATCACAAACCCTAACCACTCACTGATACGTGGATCTGGGTCGATTTCCATCATGCGATTGTAGCTGAATAGGAAATCTAATACCGGTTCCATGACCACGAAAAATGCCATGGCCGCACCACCAAAAAACAAAAGCAAACTAAACGGCAAGTATATGTATACGTATTTCCGTTCGTGTGGATACAAACCCGCCGCAATGAACTGCCAAATTTGATAGAAAATCCACGGGCTCGACAGAACAATTCCACCAATGAATGCTGCCTTGATCCAAATCATGAATCCCTCGTGGGCGTTAAGAGTCTGCACTCTCACGTCCACTTTCTCCCAAACCGGCACTGCAATAGTTACAGGGCGAGCGGAACGAAGAAAATCGCTAAACGCATTGGTAATAATAAACTTGTTAACTCGGCGAATCGCATCCTCACGAGCAACAATTATGGACTCGCGTTTGATTTTCTGCTCTAACACAGCAAACACGGCTTCCACATCAATCGCATTCTCATCAGCATTCTCTAAGCCGAAATCCATCCAACTCGACGTCTTCCGCTCAACTTTATCTTGCACCAATTTTCGCAACGATTCGTTTTTAAAGAGTTCCGGTAGGTTTGCCCATACATTGAGAAACTCCACAGCCGTAACTGCTGATACGCCGTCTTTAACATCACCGTCTGATTGTGCTAGTTTGTTAAACGACTCGCGTTGTTGGTCTGTTAATTCTGCCAATAAATAGTCCGCCCACGCTTCCTTAGAATGCGATTGAATATGTTGAAAAAACAACAGGTAGTTCGATTCACCGTCATCGTCCATTAAAAAGTCTTGTTCTACAAACATGTAGCTTTTATATGGCAACGTCCCGAACTGATCTGGCATGGATTGGCGCAAGTTGATGAACAACTGGTCGATTTCAATTTCCATCGTTTCGGCGGAATAGCCCTCATCCCCGATCATTCCGGCGGTTTCAGCGAGCCTAAAGCTATCCGTTCGGACTAAGTCAAATGACCGCTGCTGATAATACTCACGCAAAGCATCTTTCAAAGG
>Ga0302134_10000943_pt1 | contig 13280 bp, 16 predicted proteins | sample CB9_SCM_MG_FD_203123 | JGI IMG/M metagenome (GOLD analysis project Ga0302134, IMG submission 203123) | Marine microbial communities from Western Arctic Ocean, Canada - CB9_SCM | ecosystem: Environmental > Aquatic > Marine > Oceanic | place: Canada: Western Arctic Ocean | collected 2017-09-19
ATCTCCGCCTTCACCGACACCGATGTTGATAACAACTTTTGTAATGCGTGGCATTGCCATTGGGTTTGAATCACTCATTGAGAGACCTCCACGCCAGGTAAGGATGATTTTCCAACGCTAAATACTAGTTCTTCGGTAGTTCCGAAACCATCGAATTCAACTTCATTAGACATACTTGAACGCTTGATGATATGACCCTTGACGTCAGCTAGTAAACCGACATTGGTTCCACCGACCAACATGCAACGAGTTCCCTCTGCGAATTTGATATGTTCGAGTATCTTTTGGTCGGGGAGAGAAATCTTCAATGAATCGCCAGATTTGTGCTCTACTGCATCTTCGACGATGAGATTCCGGCCATCGTGTAGATGAACTTGAGTCTTGCCACCACTAATTGTGGTCTTGCCTTCGATTCGACAGATTTTCCATCCTGCTTCTTCAGCAGAAATAGTTCGGTAGCGAAGACGGCCGTTTGTGTCGAGGACACAACGGAAGTTCTCTTCGCCAAGTGATAGAACATCCATCAATCCGACACCTCGGCGGGTATCTTTGACGATACGACCGTCGACCTTTGCCAGGCCATTGTGTAGAATAGTTCGAACCTCACGGGTCGAATGAGCCATGCCCAATACATCACGGATGACGATATTGATCGGCATGCTTCGTTCCAAAGTATGGGCTCCGGCACGAGGCCGGGTAACCCAAACGGTGGTTTTGCGCGGTAGTGGCCAACTACGAGGGATGGCCAAACGCTTCAAGTGACTGCTGCTTCCCATATTATTCAACTCCTATTTCCGGTCATTTTTTGCATTCGCAACTTGTCTGTTTCGTCAAGTTTGACGACGACGACATTCGAGGAGTGGACTGACAATCCTTCCTCTTTATTATCGGATTTTGTCGAGGTTGCACCTTCGATAAAAATTCGGCTTTTATTTGAATTTATACGGATTACATTCCCGCTTAGTGGGTCTGCCTTGCGCTTTCCGCCGACGCGCTTTCCGCCGTGAGCAAAATCGCCACGGAGGACACGAACTGTGTCGCCGACCCGGATGGTTACCGTTCGGACACCAGCAAGACGTGGATCTGGTTTGTCTAATTGAAGACGAGCTCGAACTCGCTTACGCTTGATGTGGAGTGGAGCGTTATATTGCTCCTTTCTTTGCTTTCCTGGTTTGCTACTCTTTACCATTCAAAATCACCTCAAACGATTTGCTTTGCTGTTGCAGCGATACGAGGCCAGCGTTCTGCTGCCTCACGGGATACTGGTCCTTTGATATCGGACCCTTGGACATCGCCTTTCTCATTTGTGATGACGCAAGCATTGTCTTCGAATTGAACCCAAGTTCCATCGATTCGACGGAATGGACGGCGTTGACGGATAACTACTGCATCAAACATTTGACGACGGGTTTCTGGTGTACCCTTCTTGATGGAGACCTTGATCAAATCACCGACACCAGCTGCTGGGAGACGACGCATTGTACCGCCAAGTTTTCGAACGTTGATTACCTGAGCAATCTTTGCACCAGTATTGTCAGCAACCTGTAGTCTTGCCATTGTCGGCAGACCACGGGTTTGCTTACCTGCAATTCCCTTCATCAGATATCACCACCGTTGTTCTCGATAACACAGAATGAGACCGTCTTAGAAAGAGGGCGGCATTCCATTACCTTGACATTGTTACCAACCGAAATCTCTCCGATACAAGAAGGAAGATGTGCGCTCAGAGCGCTGGTTCGCTTCTCGTATCGCTCATACTTTTGCATGTATCGAACATTATGACGTTCGATAACAATTGTATTCGACATTCCTATGCTTGCGACTGTTCCTTCCAATACCTGGCCACGAAGGCGCAAGCTTCCATGGAAGGGACAATTCATATTGCCATCCCATTCACCATCAGGTACTTTTACGTCAACTCCAATATCACGCATTTTGATCACTCCATCTTGTGGTTACGGTTAATTCTGTCCTCGGAGCGCTGCCGTACCAGCCCTCCGACGATGATGGATTCATCTCCATCGATTTGAAAATTAATTGATTTCTTGCCGAGAACGATTTGAGAATCGCCCTCCGACAAGGTGATGGTTTCTCTGGTCTCATCGATGACGAGCCCAGAACGACCGACCAAAGTCGAGTCGGTTGAGGATGCAACTTGTAGGTTGCGCCCAATCCAAGGTTGGTGGTAAGTATCGGCGACCATCTCATCGCACCTCCACATTAAATCCGTTTTCGCGCAGGACGGCGCTTGCTTTTTTCTTGTGATCGCCTTGCAATTCGATGACGCGTCCTTTGACGGTACCACCTGCAGCGCAGCGGTTCTTGAGCAACTTTGCTAATTGGTTGATATCGATCGCCGAATCGACGATTCCTTCAACCTTGGTGACGATCTTGCCGTAACGGCGACGATCGGTGGTTATGGTTGCTGTTTGTTGTTCCTTTGCTATCTCTTGACAAATACATAATTCGTCAGGTAATCCGCACACGTTACAAATTGCAGCCATTTTTTCACCTCCTTTATTTTATTGTTTTTTAATGCTCACTGGGAAACCATCTTGGTTTTTATTCGAGCGATCGAGCGACGGGTTGCTTTGAAAGCGCCCATATTAGATGGAGTTCCACCCAAAGCTTGCTCTGCACGTAGTTGAAGAAGTTCCTCTAGAAGTTCTGTAAGTCGGTCACCCATAGCCTCCTGGCTCATCGATGCTAATTCACGGTTGCTCACATGACTCATTTGGACCCCTCCTCTTTGGCAGCCTCTGCATCTACTGCTTCAGCTTGGATACGTAGTTCTTCTTCAGAATAGATAGTTACCTCGTGAGGTAATTTGGTTCCTTTGCGCATGATTGCGACGGTTACACCGATGGTTCCAAGTTTCTTGATACAGACAGACTGTCCTTTATCCATGTGAGTCAATGCGGTTTCACCACAATATTTGACGTGCCCATGAAGGAATTTCTGAGTTCTGTTTCGACTACCGGTCAACTTTCCTGAGAGGGTAATCAAAACACCACGCGCTCCTGCTTCCATGATGTTTAGTGCTGCTGAATGGCCAGCGCGGCGGTAATACCAACCGCGCTCCATTGCGCTTGCAATCTTTTCAGCCATGACTTGAGCATTAAGAGCTGGGTCTTCAACTTCCTCGACCTTTAGGCGAGGGTTGTCGAGTGAAAACTCTTCTTGGAGGCGCTTTTGTAATTCGTTGATAATCTTTCCTTTTCGTCCGATGACCATTCCTGGGCGTTCTGCTCTGACGGTAACTTCAGTTCCTGCCGGGGTTCGGCGAATCTCGAGACCGCCGAATCCGGATTTCTTGGTATTGTTCATCAAGAACTCCTTGACTAGTTGACGTTCGACGTTTCGGTCGATGATCTTTCTTAGTGTACTCTTATTGTTAACCATGATAAAACACCTCAGAAGTCGTCCTCCAACTCATCTTCAGTTCCACTGAAGTCCTCAAGGAAAATCTCGAGATTGACACGATAGTGATTACTAGGACTAGCACGTCCTCGAGCACGAGGAATCCATCCTCTCTTGATTGGGCCTCGGTGAGCCGCACAGTGGGTGATTACCATCTCCTCAGGGTCGATGTCTTCGTACTGGTGGCGTGCGTTTTCCATGCTGCTTTCGATCAATTTGATCATAATTCTGCTAGCCTTGACCGGGTATCGGCCAGGGCCCATTTTTCCACGTCGGTGTCCGACCATAGATGGGCCGGAGCGCTTGCGCTTTAGATTCCCAGATCCAAGTGTGAACGGTACTGCTGTAGCCTTGCGGCGGATATCAGGACGGTCACTATCGATCTTCAGGACATTGTTTAGGAATTCTATTGCCGACCCAGCGGTACGATTCTTGATCGCACGGGCGATTTCGAACAGGTGCTTGACGTGAACATCAGCATTGACAGCTCGAGCGGTAGCAAGACGACTTCCTTGCAATAATTGGGTATAACCCTTTTGAGGAAGTTGCTTACGCTTGGACCGGCGGTCCATGTTTTTCTTAGTATATCCCATAATTATCAACTCACTTTAGCGCTACGTTGGATGAAGAGCGGGTAGCACCGACACCGGGTCCGGAGTGTGTAACACTACGGCGGGTCGGAGCAAACTCTCCTAGGTAATGGCCAATCATCTCAGCCTTGACCTCAATTTCGACGAATTTCTGTCCATCGTGGACAGCAAGTATCTTGCCGACGAATTCAGGTAAGATTGGGACATCACGGCGGTGGGTACGAACGGTGCGGCCGGTAGAGCGGCGCACACGAGCGATGAAATGCTCGTTTTCTGCAGATAGACCACGTGCGATTGAACGACGGGTACGGGAGGTAAGTAATGTGATGACTGACGGGGCCTCTGGATCCTCTTCGGAAGGCCATAATGGCATTGTCTTGAGTTCTGACACCTCGTATCCTCGGTAGGTGAATTCTTTTCTTTTGCGACCGCTTACAGTTGAGCGTTTCTTACGCGCTTTTCTTCGGCTCGCTTTAGGGGTCATGAAGGACTTCTTTTTCTTTGCCATCTTAGATCACCTCAAATTTTCTTGCCACGGCCTCTACCTGTGCGGCTTGGAGCAATATTGCCCACCTTTGCACCGGCTGGGGTGCCACGAGCCACGGAGTTTGGTCCGTGAACCGCTTGATGATTTCCTCCACCGTGAGGGTGGTCGACAGGATTCATAGCGACACCGCTGACACTCGGGTATGCTTTTCCACGGGCCTTAGCCTTGTAATGGGCTGCTCCTGCAGTTCGCAGTGGCATCTCGGAACGACCGTGACCAGCGAGAACGCCGATCGTTGCTCGGCATTTTCCGGGGAAATCTTTGCTAGCTCCAGATGGCATGCGGACACGTACCTTGTCTCCAAGGTGCGCCTCTATCAAAGCAGAGTTGCCTGCGGTTCTAGCGATTTTTCCACCGTCACCTGGTCGTAGTTCAAGATTGTTGATAGCAGTACCTTCAGGTATATTCAACAAATAAGTGATATTTCCCGGTCTCAAAGCGACATTATTGCCGATTGCGATCGATGAACCGATTGCGATTCCTTCGGTTGCGACCAATAATGTGGTCTCACCATCTGGGAGTTTAACTCTCAGTAAGGGAGCGGTGTGGACTGGACTGTGTACCAATTCAGTAACCTCTCCTACTACGCCATCAACGCGTGGGATTCTGTTTTTACCAGGGAATCTATGACTAGATACACGGTAACGCGGCGAGGAGCCTTTCCGTTGTGCTCGAATTCTCTTACCCATGATAGTTCACCTCATTAGAATGCGCCTAGACGCATAGCAGCCTCATCTGCATTATAGCCCTCAGCGAGCCTGACCGAAGCCAATTTACCATTCTTGGTATTTCGAACGTTTACCTTAGCGACCTCTGCATCGAATAGAATTTCTACTGCGGCTGCGATATCGCCTTTGGTTGCGCTGCGTCGAACGATAAATTCTAAACGATTATCGTAATCTCGAGCGCTCATTGCCTTTTCTGTTATCCATGGCATTAGGATTATATTATACGGATTTACCATTGATCACACCTCCTCAGTTTATTGCCTCCACGGCAGCTTTTGTGAATACTGTCAGGCGACCGAGGTCGCCACCGGGAGCTAGGTGCTCCGCAGACAGATCTTTTGCGGCGACCACGTCGACACCAGGAAGATTGCGGGCGGCCTTGGCAAGGCCATACTTGTTAGCGACTACCAACAGAATGCTCTTTGGTACTTTGTGGACTCTTCCACGCATGGTTGCTTTTCCTGCTCGGATTTTGCGGCCATTGCGGGCTCGAGAGAGGTCGTCTCCCAGACCGAGTGCTGTGAAAATTGCGTTGATTTTTCGAGTTCCGCCGTTTAGGTTGAACGCTTCAATATCTATTGACTCGCCATTCTCAGAATAATCACCAAGAATTATCGGAAGCGCCTTAATTCCGCTATCGAAGCGGTGGCCACGATTGGACACCATCTCAATATTGGTAGTTGCGGTTAGAGCAGAGTTACGAGCAAGACGACGCTCGGTGCGGTTGAGTTTTCGAGACCAGTCTTTTTCAACTTTAGGTCCATGAGCACGTCGACCACCTAGAGTGTGTGGGCTTTGTGCTCCACGGCGTTGGCCGGTTCGGCGCATGATACGAGACACACCACGGCCCTTACCCCACCATTCGACAGAGTGCTTCATTCCAGCCATTGGCTTTCTCTTGCCACCATGGGCATTGGAACCATATGCTTGACGACGGTTAGCTCTAGCACTTGCTACTGCGAGTTTTACCATGTCGGTGCGGATCTCGGATTCGAATGCGTCAGGTAAAGTTACCTTCTTACCCATTTCGACGCTGATCTCGTAAACCTCTTGGAGGCGTCCAGCGTCAAGTTCATCTTGCTCGATGTTGTTGATAATGTTGTGAACTGATACCTTCATATTCAGACCCCCTGCTTACTTGCAGTACTTACGTAAGTGATTTCGAATGGTGCGTCTACCTTGAGGCTACCTCGGGTAGCATCGCGGAATGTAACCAAACGCTTTGCAGGCCCAGGAAGGCTTCCTTTAATCAAAAGATATTGTGAGTTGACTTCACCGTAGTGGAGGAATCCCCCAGCAGGTGTGATCGACTTGTCCTCTGCGCTAGCAATAGACAAGATGCGCTTATTGTATTCGGTTCGCTGGTGGTATCCAGTTTGGCCACCTTGACGGATGGTTTTACGGACGTACCCGGTTCCGAAATCTCCCATGTTACCGTGCTGACGGCGTTTCTTGGAGTTCTTGTGAGATTGTAATTTACCTCCGAATCGCTTGATGACACCTTGCCATCCGTATCCCTTGGTGACGCCGATAGCGTCGACAAATGCTCCTTCGACGAAAACATCAGAAACCGATAATTCTTGGCCTAGGTGTTCTTTAGCCCATTCTAGTTGAGAACCAAAGTCGCCCCCGTCCAATCCTAATTCCATGACTTCAGGAGTTTTGGAAGGAGTTCCGGTTATGGAATGAGGTTGGGTTGCAGCAATAACACGGACCTCGCAGAGGTCTGCGGCCGAAAGAGCATCAAAGTGCTTGTCTGCATCGTGCTCTTTACGGGAGTGAAGGCGGCGGAATAATTGTGGAAAGGACTCGGTAAGTTGTTCTGCGTCAACCCATGACTCGCCAACAGCTTGCTTGCCGTAAGGAGTCATTTGGTAGCCACGGACACCGAGTACTCGCATAGAAGGTACTTCAACAACGGTTACAGGAATTCTAATTTCCTGACCAGCGCTGATCGAATCTGGATTAAGATCACGAGCCATAATATGAGTCATGCCAGCCTTCCAGCCAGCGAACCCTTGCACTCGTACTTCGCTAGATTCGGTTGTAGGCCACGATTTTACTCGGCCAAAATGACGTGCAGATCGCTTACGCGGACTGAATGCCATACTACCACGGCGTGGATGACTTCGTTTTGCCATATTTTCGTCCTCCTATGTATTTTTTTACGACGTATTGGCCCCTCGATAGGGGCGTGCGAAGGCTCTTCAGGCTAGGGAGAGGCCGTGACATTGGCTCGCAGTCCACGATTGGGACCGAAAGTACCGGGATGCGATGCATTGCCCGCTATGTCTGGCCACTCACCATCTGAGCAGTCCGCCGACTTTCCACCCGTATATGAGTGGTTCGGTAATGCACTGCTCAACGGGCCGCTGGACTGCTATCGAAACAAGTGGTCTTCAAGCCTTCCGGTCATTGCCAAAGTATCAACCACAATTTGGGCAAATCCTCTTGACCCCCCGCCACACAGGTTGAAGATATGCCTACAATTCTCGACCATCCCAACCTCAGGGAAGGTGTTGAAGCGAGAGCATATCAATTGCTTGCAGCAAAACAAGCACTCTCCGGTTCGACCCTATTGGTCATGCCGACCGGCTTGGGAAAAACTGCGGTCCAATGGATGGCGATGGCCGAAGCTATCGAAGGCGAGGGGAAGATAGTCCTGGTCGCACCGACGACCGGATTGGTAGCCCAACAAGCGAGAATGGCTCGGGAAATGATCGCCATAGATGAGGATAAAATAATTGTACTCACCGGTGATGTCCGACCAGCAAAGCGGGAAACATTGTGGGTCGATGCCAAAATTGTCATGGCGACTCCCCACGTGATTAGAAACGATGCACGCAACGGAAGAATCCTCCTTGGAGATATCGATTTGCTCATTGTGGATGAAGCACACCACGCGACGGGCTCCGACTCCATGGCCCAATTGGGCGATATGTATTTGGATTCAAATCCAAGAGCTTTGGTATTGGCTGCTACCGCTTCGCCTGGGGTTAGGGACGAGAGGGTCATTGAGATAGTTCAGAGATTAGGCATAGAAAGATTGCACGTTGCTCGCAAGGAAGATGATTTGCTCAGGCCTTATGTTACAGCAATGGAAGTTGAATCCCATCGATTGAGCCTTCCTGATAATTTGTTAGACTTGATCCGGCCACTCAGAATGTGCGAGGCTGAGGAATCCGAGTTTTTACGGCGGGGCGGTTTTCTGATTCGAACTGGGAGAATAACCACTGCTGCGATCGATGAGGCTCAACGGAGGGCTAGCGCAGCAATCGGTAGAGGAGACCCTCGGGGTTATGATGCTGCGAAACGAATCGGTGATTTACGCCGCCTTCACAGATTGCTCGATTTAATCGAAACCCAAGGATTGAATACCGCAATTCAGTATTTAGATCGAGCAAGAGCGGATAGTGTGAGGAAAACCAAGCGATTCCTATCATTGGTCGAGGTAAATAATTTCCACCGAATCTGTGCAAATATGGACGAGATTCACCCTAAACCCGAATTGGTGACCTCGCTTACATCTACCCAACTTGAAAAAGGTGGGAGGGTCATCATTTTTACCGAGTATAGAGATACAGTCGATTATTTGATCTCAATCCTATCAAAGTTAGAAGGAGTTGTGGCTGGAAGATTTGTCGGTCAATCGAGCAAAAGTGGTAATGTTGGGATGAAACAAAAAGAACAATTGGAACAATTGGACCGCTTCCGTTCGGGTGAAATCAATGTATTGGTTGCAACATCGGTAGGCGAGGAGGGGTTAGATGTGCCCGCAGCCGATTGCGTTATTCTCTATGAACCGGTCCCAAGTGCGATAAGGGCAATTCAAAGGAGGGGGAGGACCGCTCGGCAAACCAAAGGCGATGTTCATATTTTAATTTCAAAAAACACTCGTGACGAATATGTCCAAATGGCTTCAATCAAGCGTGAAGCAGCGATGTATAGAACTTTAGATCGGCTGAAAAGACAATCGAGATTGCCCAGAAGGGCCCCCCCCACAGACGATATCCTCTCTTCGTTCACGGTAGGAGGTCAACCGGCTGAATCTTTCATCAAGGCCGAGCAAGAACGACTATATCGGCCTCCTGAGGTCAAAATCGCTGAACCGATTCAACCCCAATCAAAACCAAAAGTACCAGAATTATCAAATCGACCAAGAGCTCAGAAATCTTTAGCAGAATTTACAAATGCCCGACCTGAGCCACCTAAAACTATTGAAGATGATCGAAATTGGTGGGAACCGGTTCTCAATGGTACCTCACAGCCTAGTAGAGATGAAGAATCGGCTGCTGCGGCCGCAGCAATCAGTGAAACCGATCACCTCGGCATCGAGCATGAATCATTGGAATTGATCGCTATCGATAATAGAGAATCTGCTTCAACCCTACCCTCATTGCTCAAATTGATGGGCCACGACATCAGTCTCGAGCATCTACCGGTCGGTGACATTAGAATTTCCGAGCGTATTTTAATCGAAAGAAAAAGCGCTCGTGACTTGATAGATTCACTATTGGACGGTAGACTTGTTCATCAGGCGAGGAGATTGATGAGCGCTGCTGCCCGCCCACTCATGATTATCGAATCCAATGAAACCGATAGGGTCCATCCAAATGCAGTTCAAGGAGCAATGGCTTGGCTCACCTTGGATTTAGGAATCCCGGTATTGATGACCGGGTCGACCGAAGGGACGGCGCGATTCGTTTCAATCGCCGCAAAAAGGGAAGCGAGAATGCTTGACTTGATCGCCGGTCATAGTAAACGAAAACCTCCCGATCCGATTCTCGAATCATTGCAAGCAGCCTCTCAAGAGGTGCTTTCAATCATAAATGGTGATGCTATCGAAGGAGCACTTTCAAAAAGATGGACTTCAGAAGTTCTAAAGCAACGCTGCCGAATCCTTGCAGAATTACCAGGCATCGGGTTTTTGACCGCTCAACGAGTGATGGAAAAAGCGCTCGATATTGAGGGTTTATGTCAAATGAATGAAAACGATTTGAGCGCTATTGAAGGGGTTTCTTCGGTTCAGGCAAGAGACCTATACCGGTTCTTACACGGCTAAAGTAATCACGAGCCGATGACTAGGGCACGGGTGCGCAATTGGGCGAACCTATCGATGTGATGGCCCAGAGCGAATGCAATAATCTCAGTAAGGTTCACCACTGGTAATGTAGTATCAAGTTTTGCAACCCGGCCGGCTTTCCCTTGGTAAGAATCGAGATTATAGTGTGAGAGAGTGCAAGCACTAACCAATATATGGGCTCCAGCCTTCTTAGAATCAGCTAGCACTTTCGCAGTCATTTTCATTACACTATCTCCTAGTGTAAGGAGTGAGGGGTTACCTACACTCATAGTCTTGCTCGGATATTCAACCGGTCTACCACCTAGAGCACTAACCAATTGTTCCATATAATTTGGATTCCAAACATCGTCATTTCCACAAGCACCTTCGCGTTGCATATGGGGACCATAATAACAAGCGATATCTAAATCGAGCGGATTTACTACCGCGGCTTCGACCTTATCCAAGCCGATTTCTTCAACTAGAATGTGGAGTAGGTGATTGGTTTCAAGGCTTGAAGGGTCAAGGGTCATGCCGGTAGTATCCTCGAGAACACGGTTAGTTTTCGCCAAAGCGATTGGGTCGTTTTTTAGAATTGAAAGCGCTTCAAACATGATTCCTTGAGCCGAAGCACAAGGGGTGATGATATTGTAGCCATTTTTTTGGGCGATGGCGAAATTTCGAGCATTTAGAGCCAATTGCAGCTCCGCATTGCCTTGTTTGATAATGTCGCCACCATCGCTACTATAGCCTATCATCTCGACCAAATCGATGCCGAGTGATTTTGCTAGCGGCTGGATTGAATCCTCTACCTCTTGACTGGCTTGACGAGCGACATTTCCCGGATAATATGAATATTTTACCATTTTATTCACCTCAGAATCTCCGATCTAATTTATTGAATATCGCTACTATTTCGTGGTGGTTATCAACCTTGAAATTTATCATATCTGGAATCTTGCCAATTCCTGCCGGTGGGACTAACATTCCTTGGAAGCCCCGCATCATTGGCCCACCAGTTCGAGTGAAACCAAGCATCATTCGCAGTGATACTCCATTCAATATATTCGAACCGAGACCAAGCGGTCCGAGGACCGAACGATACAGCGAGGTTTCGTTGACGTTTCCAGTCATCTTGACCGAGCGAGAATATCCTTTGACCATTCGACCAGGCTTACCGGCGAACTTGAATTCTGCAAGTAAGCGGGCACGGGCTGCATAAAGAGCATCTGCTGCTTGAGCCCCATCTATTCCATGTCGGTATATCGAAGAAATATCGGCTTCGTCCCAAACTCCACCACTTTTCTGGAGAAGGTCGAACATCGAGCGTTGGTGTTCAGTTCCACTACGAGGATCTTGTGAACGAACCCAACGTTGGAGACTTAAGCCAGGCCCGGAATAATCATCGTCGACCATGTAGGTGTCCGACATCGAGTTTATCATCTGTAATCCGCCTACATCAGCCATAGAATGGAGTGCAATCGCCTTTGCCGAAGCCATTACCCCCATTGGTTTACCGCTTGCTAAACGCTCACCTTGACGGGGGTTGGCGACCATCCATGGTTTAGAATTTGCTCGGTCAGAATCGTAGCGGTCATATGAGACCATGAGGTCTTTTACAACTTCATATCCAGAAAGTGGTTCAAGGGTGATTACCCCGTCTGAAGCCACCAAATCACAGATCCTCATCGTGTCTGCGCAGACTATTCGGCCATTTGCTCTCAGGCCAGTCAATGGGCTAAGTCCGCCGATATGACCGCGGTGAAATGTCAAAGAACCATCTATTTCACCGGCGATTGCTATCAGTGCATCTTGAATTGTTGCATGGCCGGGTAAAACGCAGGCAACCGTATCATAACCGCTCTGGGCTTTGATCGGATCGTAGCGGAAAATTTTCAAGGTCAAAGATATTTCTGGCTGTTCGATTTGACCAGGGCTGAAATCGCTATCGTCGGCTGGACCTTCATCCTCACCAGAGCCATACGCGGTCATCGCTTCGACCAATTCCTCTTGAAAAGTACCACTATCATCGACACAGGCGATACGAGGTAGAACTTGCTCGACCCATTGGGCCCACGATTCATCGAAATCAACATCACACTCTTGGATATTTTGGATGCAAGTCGCACCTAAAGCAGAGAGTTTTTGGTCCCAATCATGCCCTGCTTTACAATATTCGTCATATGAAGTATCGCCGATAGCACATATCGAATAATGAACCCCTGAAAGGCTAGGGTTAGAAGCACAAGTTGCATTCCACAATGTCTCGGCATTATCTGGCATCTCACCTTCACCCCAGGTTGAGGTGATGATCAAAATTCGCTTATGGGAAGCGAATTTCGATGGGTCGTATCCATCCATGTCGATAACGCTTGCTTCCAAGCCAAAATTCGCGGCTAATTTGCCGGTCTTTTCTGCTAAACCGGCAGCGTTGCCGGTTTGCGAACCAAAGAATATAGCCACAGAGCGGTTACCCGCTAACACGCTTGCTAAGACCCCATCATCGGTTGAGGTCTCGACTGCGACGCTAACTGCTTCAACCACTTCTTCGACCGGCGCTGGGGTTGCTTGGTCAACATCTGCTGTATCATATTCGAATTTGATAATATCGACCGGACAAGCTTCAGCCGCCTCTTCTATAATATCAGAATACTCGGCACGGAACTCTGGTTTGATAACTGAAAAACCCGAATTTCGGTCGAACTTCCCGTCTTCTCTAACCTCTGCTTTGATGAAACTAGAATCGTCGGTTACGGTAAAAACCTCGGGTAAAATATCCTCGCATGCATCACAAGTGATACAGTCCTCTTCAATCCAGACCTTTGTGATGGTTGGCACGAGAATCACCCATTGCTCACACTGAGCAATCAACTCGACTCGTATGAAGTCTTTGAAGGTTTTCGATGCTCTCCCTATAGGGAGAGATTTGAGGG
>Ga0302134_10000949_pt1 | contig 13246 bp, 11 predicted proteins | sample CB9_SCM_MG_FD_203123 | JGI IMG/M metagenome (GOLD analysis project Ga0302134, IMG submission 203123) | Marine microbial communities from Western Arctic Ocean, Canada - CB9_SCM | ecosystem: Environmental > Aquatic > Marine > Oceanic | place: Canada: Western Arctic Ocean | collected 2017-09-19
CTTTGATAAGCCTCCTTCCTTCTCCATCAGAGCATCGTGATAAGCAAAAAAAGCACGAAATTCATCAGGCCGGTGAGCCAGGGCTAAGAAAATATTTGGGATAAATCCAGATTTTTCAGCAATAGAAAAAATACGCTGATGAATATCTGCGGGCAAAGATTCAAGTTCAGGAATTGGAAAACGGCTTATGGATTTTTCAGGCATAGATCTATCTCTTTTTTTGCATTTTTATGGGTCTAGGCGCTACGCATGCAGTTAAATTAATGGTTGATAAAAGAATTTTTGATAGTGAAAAAGTGCCGACGAATTTCTTTGGATTCATACAGAGTCATTTCTAGGACAATGGATACTAATTTGCAGATTTCCCGATAGACTTCTCGATGAATTTTTCTGAAGTAGGTACTTAAAATAAGGTTCCAGAGTATTCATTGATTCCACTGACTTAATAAACATAGGGTAGTTTTTAGTTCTGTATTTAAGTAAAAATCATGGGATGTAAAGTCAGGCTTCAAATGCGAGCTGCCAAAAACTCAAAGAAGTTATAGCTTGCAGTTCATTGGCATAAATTGCTACACCCTCCAACATTAGTATCATGCTTTTTTTCAGTCAGAATGTGCCGAATCTAAAGGTCGCAAGTTATTTTCTCAAGATACGTCTGATCATTGGTACGAATTCATCTAGAGTCATGGATTCATAATTTTGATCGAAGGCGGGCATATCATATTTATCAACGAATTCTCGAGTATGTTCGTAATAAGGGTTGTCACTAAATTTCTCTCTTTTATTTCTGTCCACACCCATATGCTCAAAATAATAGTAGCCCTGAAAGGTTGGATGGTTAGCTAACATCCAATGATTCGCGTCTGATACAAATGGTTTTAAGATCGCAGCAGCAACCCCGCCGTGGTCGTAACTTCCCAAGGTGTCTCCAATATCGTGGAGGAGAGCGCACACAACATATTCTTCGTCTTTGCCATCACGATGGGCTCGAGTTGCTGTTTGCAGACTATGTTCAAGTCGATCAACCTTAAAACCACCAAAGTCTCCGTCTAGTAGCCGCAGATGATCTAGCACACGGTCTGGCAAACCCGCTGCAAATTCTTTGTGATTTTCCAGAACGATATCTACGTCTTCCTTTGTACACTCGTCGAATCGGGAAAATGCTGCTTGCTTAGTCATGTTGGTCTTTTCCTATTATCTTAGCAGGTAATACATATTGTACTCGAAAATTACCGTCCTAAGACAAGCGTGATTTGTAGGTAATAGGTGATAGGAGCGAAAAATCTGTGACAGTTTAAAGATGAAAGCTAATTTCGAAATGATTTAGTTAAATTCAGGTTCTTTGTATTGCTAGGAAAGAAAAGAAACAGAATTGCTGCAATGTAAAGTGGCAGAGAACGTCTCAACCTGACTCGTTGAAAGTGCCTCATAAAATTAATTGAACTGTTAAAAATCAACCCTTGGAACGGCTTACTCGCGAAAGTCTGCCGTTTTTTATTTCCCAAAGTAATTCGTCAAATTGAACTTTTATTCCTTTAGCCCAAAAGTATAAACAACATTTCCCGAGGCTATGGTTACAAATTGCTTTCCTTCAACTGAGTAAGTCATTGGCGCGGCATGAACTCGGCGTCCCAATGAAATATGCCAAAGTTCTTCACCAGACGCGGCATCCAAGGCAAAGAAATAGCCATCTGCACTACCAGTAAACAATAAGCCACCTGCGGTGCTAGTTATACCTGCGGAGGAGCGGGGCTGTATTGGAAATTCCCATTCAATCTCAGCAGTAGCAGGGTTAATAGCTCTAATGGAACTATGGAATGCATCCATTGGTTGATCGTAACGGCCACCGCCACCGGTAAAACGCTCGCCTTCTTCGTAGTCTTCATCGCGCTTGAAGAAAATTTGCTCGCCATCAAATGCAGTCACATAAAATAATCCAGTTTGTTGGCTATAACCAGGTGAATACCAATTTGTGCCTCCGGTGATAGGGGGCGAAACCATGATGCCTTCATAGGTTGGCTCCATTCCTGGAACGCGCACAGGCCTGCCATTAGCATCGAGTCCTTGTGCCCATGTTTGAGTTGCAAAAGGTTTTCCTTCCAAGAAAATACCAGTTTCTCTATCAATGGTATAAAAGAAGGCATTGCGATTAGCCCACATCATCACTTTTCTTTCTTTGCCTTGATAATTTATGTCAGCAAGAATAGGGACTTGAATGGCATCCCAGTCATGAACATCATGAGGGGTAAATTGGAAGTACCATTCCAATTCTCCGGTATCGCCATTTAGAGCGAGAGCAGAATCGGAGTAAAGGTTGTCGCCAAGGCGTACGTCACCATTCCAGTCAGGACCAGGGTTACCTGTTCCCCAGTAAATCATGTTGAGATCGGGGTCATAAGCACCGGTAATCCAAGTAGCGGAGCCACCTGTTTTCCAAGAATCATCTGACCATGTATCGTTGCCTGGTTCGCCTTCGCCCGGAATAGTATAGGTACGCCATTCTAGTTCGCCGGTTTCTGCGTTATACGCATCGATAAACCCTCGGATGCCAAATTCTCCGCCAGCAATTCCTGTGACGACTTTATCCTTAACGATTAAAGGAGCAGCAGTTTTACTGTAACCCGAGTCGTAAGCAGCTACTTCTACATCCCAGAGTACATTGCCAGTTCGAGCATCTATAGCCACTAGATGCGCATCTAGGGTGCTCATGAACAGAGTTTCTCCAAGAATCGCAACACCGCGATTATTTCGACCACAGCAGATTCTTAAATCTTCAGGTAAATCATGGTCATAACGCCAATATTGACGTCCAGTCTGCGCATCGACGGCAACCAGATTGCTGGGTGCTTCGGTAATGAACATGATGCCATCAACTACTAAGGGCACAGTTTCTGCGCGATCAATTTCAGGAATTTGATAAGCCCACTTCAATTCCATATCGGTGACATTTGAGGTGTTGATTTCATCTAGCTGGCTGTAGCGTTGAGCATCCAGTGTGCCTGAATACATCAGCCAATTTTCAGGTTCGTCGCCAGCATTAATCAATCGTTCCCAGGTAATCGGGGAGAATGCTGGAGTCATGACAGTTTCAAATGGGTCTTCAGCGGGAAAAGCTGGATTGAAGACAACTAATGAGAGCAGAATGGCTAATTTTTTCATACTTAGATCTCCTTACGAAGAGAGAACATATAGGCGATCAAGTCGTCAATTTCATTCTCTGACAATGATTGTTCATAACTTGGCATCGTGGATTTTTCTATTCGTTCAATAGACTGAATTTGGTTTTTGCGAAACGACCAGAGGTTTGAATCATTATCCATTATGCGGACGGAAAAACTGTCTTCGTTCATACGAAAACCTTCTCTAGTCTGACCATCTCGCCCCGTAACTCTTAGAGTCCACCAGCGAGGGGCTACTTTTTCATCTGGCCCCATTATTGCGATACCGAGGTCTTCAGGGGTTGTGGTTTCACCTATTCGAGAGAGATCGGGCCCAAGCCTGCCACCTTGGCCATTAACCATATGGCAGCTGTCACAATCACCTTTTGCTGCAAATAGCCGCGCGCCAGACTCAGCGTTACCATCCAGATCTACTAAGTCTGGGTCATAGCGCAAAGAGTTGATATAAGCCACTAATTGCCAAACTGTTGCATCAGGAACTGCCTCGGCAACAGGAAGCATGGCGGTATTGGGCACCCCGGTGCGGATTATATTGAAAATTGCTACATCACTACTCGCTCGAGAGAGCCGACCGGTGAGGTCTGGAGCCCCAGTTTCGTCATTGCCCTTGGCATCGAAACCATGGCAGCGGGAGCATTGGCGTTCAAAATAGCGCTCACCTAAATTTACATCGTAACTCGTGTTGTAGAGTGCGCCGCCATCTTCTGCGATTGCGGAGAGATTAATCAATAAAAGGTTAAACAAACTGAGTGTTACTAGCCGTTTGCATAGAGACTTCGAGATCAGGCGCATACTCCCTCCTTTATGATTGTTGGACTTTTGAGAACGGTTAGTTTAACACCAGCTTGTCAGGTTGCAATTGCCTAGTTTGTGCTTTTCGACTATTTGCTCTGATGTGAGCGAATTTTGGTCGCATTAGTTTAGAGCGAGTTATTAAGGCTCATCATTAAAAATCCTGTAAATGCCGCATTGTTTGGAGAAAGAGAGGAATCCACTTTGGTTTTCATCTTGTTAATAGTAGTGCGCCAAAGCTCATAAAATTCCCAGTTTGGTTGTGGCCGATACTGGAGCTCCTTTAGTTCAAAGTGAGCAATAATGCCTTTTGCCGTGGTTGGTTTAACGAAGACCTCATCGTAAGGAGAGAAATATACTGGACAAATACTAATTAGTGTCCACTTTGCCAATTTATTAATACTTAACAGATCGGTTATTTTTTCGAAACCTTTTTGTTGATTGCCATGAAGTTGATCTTTTAAACCTGCGACAAGGGCATTTTTTTCCTTTGGAGTTAGAGAATTGGCAAAATCTTTGAATCTTGGTTTCTCGAATATTGAGACCATAGACGAACGGCTGACAATTTTGATCATGTTGTCGATGATAGTTTGCGTGTCGCGAAAATTTTTCTTAACGAAACATGTTTGAGTGAATTCGACCATCTGATCCATTTTGTGTTTTTTGCTGATTGCTTGTATATCTGCATGAGCAAAACCACCGGGGTAACGATTCATAAATATGGCTTCGGCCATTTTTAATTTTTCAAGATTCATTTCCCATCCTATTTTTCGCTTCCATACTATGCATAAAATAATTTTATTTGGCAGAATACCCGATCAACCGAAATAACGCTCTTAATATTAGTCATGCCTTTTTTGGAAAAGCAATTAGCCATGGAATCTCTAACTCATTTTTTGCAATGGATACACAAGCACATAGAGAATATTTAGGCATGGTTGATTAGCATAAATTAAATTTACTATTACAAACTTTTGATTAACAAACATAATATTTGAGTTAGAGGATTCAAAGGTAAAGTAGAAACTAGCTACTAATTGGATAGTGCATAAAAGGTTAGTTCGAGTGGATAAGTGTTTTGCTCAATCGAAGGGGCAGGGAGGCACTTTTATATTTCAGTTTGTTATTTTGCTAGTCGGGAGTCTCTTTTGGATCTGGCATTTGGAGCCTAGACAATATGGCCGACCCACCTGCCAGCAAGCATAACTCCTGCCCATAGAAACAAAGAGGCGCTGCCAACAAGCTTTACCTGAGTGGGTGTTGTATCTGACGTATCCCAATCAGCAACTTGTTTGTACACCTTAAAATGAAAATAGGCCATATTGGCGCCTGCAAGTACTAGGAGAAATATTTTCCACTGAAAGGCTGGGTTTAGCACGTGGGAGGCAGCTCGAGTGATAAACATGCCGATGCCTGTAATAGTAGCAATGACGAAAGCCCCGATAGACCATGGAACTAATTCTTTAGACAGAGTTGTTATTGGATAACGCTTCGCGGCTAGTCCCAATAAACGTAAATCAACCATTAGAATTGAGCCGACCACCATGGCCGCAGCTATGACATGAATAGACTCAAGAAATGGGAACCAGGAGGTGCCGCCAATTTCCCAAGAGATAGGCCAGTTCTCTACATCTATCCATTTTGGTGAGCGGAGAAAATTTGAAATCATTTTTTTACTATCGTCCTTAATGAACTCGTTTTATTTTGTTTGGCTTTATGCAGGAAAATAAAGATATTCAGCATAAGCGATCCAGCGCCCAGCCATCGCGACCATTATCCAAAGCCCTAATGACACTATTGCAATTCCTCGTGCAGTCCATAGGCGCGCCGAATTAAGTTCCCAATAGTTTTCTTCGGTTCGACTCATAATATGAAAAAAAATCGCTATTAGAATCGCAGGAATAAGAAAGCTTACTTTCCACCCGAAGACTGGATTATTGAAATAACGATTGGGGCGACCAAATAGAAAGAATGCGCCGGATACAAAGTTTGATGCTAATGCCCACCACATAAAGGGCATAAGTCGTTCGGTCATCTCGGAAATCTTTTGACTTGGGACGGCTAAGCCAAGTATACGCAGGTCGAGCATCACTACAGAACCCATCACAACCGCAATACCCAAGATATGTATGGATTGAATGATCGGAGGAAAGCCTGGAATATTTGTTAGTGTCCAAAGAGCGCCGTCTTGAAGAAAACTCCCAGAAATCATGGTGCCTATATTAGTAAAAAACTCTGGCACAGTTTTACCTCAGTGATGTTCTCATTATTATTTTTATCGGCCTAAATATATTTATCTGTTACAGCGCCTTCAGAGGCGGAAGTAACCATTGCAGCAAATTTGGCCAGTACTCCGCGAGTATAGCGTGGATTGGGTTTTACCCATTTACTCAGACGCTCGGTAATCTCTTGGTCACTTATTTCTATTTTTACTTCATTGGATTCGGCGTCTATGGAAATGCGATCGCCAGTTCGCACAATGGCGATGGGTCCGCCTTCAAAGGCTTCTGGAGTAACGTGACCTACGACGAATCCATGAGAGCCGCCGGAGAATCTTCCATCGGTAATCAACGCAACATCTTCACCTAAGCCTTTGCCCATTATTGCAGCTGTAGGGCTGAGCATTTCGCGCATGCCTGGAGCGCCTTTAGGGCCCTCATAGCGAATGACCAAGACGTCGTCTTTGACTACCGTACCATCGAGTATTCCCTTTAAGCACTCTTCTTCGGACTCAAATACTCTGGCATTACCAGAGAAGGAAAGCCCTTCTTTGCCAGTAATTTTAGCTACGGAACCAGTAGGGGCGAGGTTGCCCCGGAGTATGACTAAGTGGCTGTCCTTCTTAATCGGGTTGCTGAGTGGGCGAATAATTTCCTGCTTTTCGGGGTAAGCGGCAACCTTAGCAAGGTTTTCAGCCAGGGTTTTTCCTGTCACCGTCATGCATGAGCCATCTAGCATTCCAGCTTCTAACATGATCTTCATGAGGGGTTGGATGCCACCAATCTTGATTAGCTCCGACATTAAATATTTTCCACTGGGTTTTAGGTCAGCTAGCATCGGAATTTGCTTACCGATAGTGGTGAAGTCATCCAGTTCTAGCTTAATATTTGCGGTATGAGCCATAGCTAGAAGGTGCAGAACGGCATTTGTAGATCCTCCCAGAGCAATTACCACTTTAATAGCATTCTCAAACGCAGCTCGAGTCATGATGTCTGAAGGTTTAATGTCATGCTCGATTAGGTGCATGATGGCTTCGCCGGCATTCAGACAATCATCTACTTTCTCTTGAGAAATGGCATCTTGAGCAGAGCTATTAGGTAAACTCATTCCCAAAGCTTCAATAGCTGAAGCCATAGTATTTGCAGTGTACATTCCGCCACAGGATCCCGGCCCCGGGATTGCGGTGTCCTCGATTTGTTTTAATTCGATATCAGAGACCCTGCCAGCAGCATGGCCGCCTACAGCTTCAAATACTGATATGACGTTAGTGTGATTGGGACCAGGCTGAATAGTGCCGCCATAGATAAAAATTGAAGGCCGATTGAGTCGAGCAAGGCCCATTAGCAGCCCTGGCATATTTTTATCGCAACCACCGATGGCGATTATGGCATCGTGTCCCATGCAGCCAGACACAGTTTCAATTTCGTCGGCTATTACTTCTCGAGAGACCAGAGAGTATTTCATGCCCTCCGTACCCATGGAGATGCCGTCAGAAATCGTAATACAGCTGTAAATAATTCCTTTGCCTCCTGCAGTATCTGTTCCCTTATTAACGTCTTCTGCCAGCTTGTTGATGTGCATATTGCAAGGAGTAACCATGCTCCAAGTTGAAGCAATCCCGATTTGAGGTTTTTTAAAATCCTCGTCTTCGAAGCCAACTGCTCGAAGCATTGCACGACTAGGAGCTTGCTCTACTCCATCAACTACAATCTTAGAGTATTTCCGTAAATCCTTGTTTTTCATTGAAAATCCACTTATTAATCATAAACTACATTAAGTTTTTAGCAAGGCCCTCTGAGGTTCCTCTTGCTTTTGAGGGAGCTAATATACACGAGCCCAGCAGTCATCGCATGTACTAGGCAGAGAGCTAGGCGGCGAAGGTATTCTGGGGTATAGTTTAGCGCCTTAGCTGCACAACTTTTGATCCTGCATAAGAAAATATTGGGAATGGTATGAAGACTAAGATGGGAATTGAAAAACTACTCGCTTTAACCATATTTCTTCTGTTGCATTCAGTGGCATCTGCTCAAGCTCAATCTGGTAGTGCTGCTGCGATGGTTGATTATAGCGACATTGATAATTGGATTTGTCACCCGGGCAATGAAATCGACCTTTGTGATCAAGATTTATCAGCTACTGTAGTGCATGCCGATGGTTCATTGACGATTGAATCTTGGCCGGAACATCCAGACCCAGCAATTGACTGCTTCTATGTTTACCCAACTACATCTCTGGATGCACAGACATATTCAGACCTGAAACCGGGTCGGCACGAAGAACTAATTACTACAATCACTCAATTTGCTCACTTTAAGTCCCAATGTAGGGTCTTCGCTCCTATTTATAGACAAATTACTATTCAGGCATTGATGTCGAATGCTGGTAATCTTGCCGGAAATGATCAGGTTAACTACCAAGACGTTTTGTCATCTTTTCAGTACTATTTGGAAAACTACAACCACGGCCGTGGTTTTGTATTAATTGGTCATTCGCAGGGTACTAGCCTGTTGATAGAGCTAATACGTAATGAAATCGATGGCAAGCCGATACAAAATCAATTGGTGTCAGCAATTCTCGCAGGAAACCCTGTCGTCGTGCCAAAGGGGCAGGATATTGGTGGGACTTTTCAAAGCATCCCGCTTTGTCGAGCAGACAATCAAATTGGTTGCGCCATTAATTTCATGAGCTACCGAGACACTATCCCCCCTGAAGGCTTCGCGATTTTTGGTCGGGCTCCAAACGCTGAATCTGAAGTGGGTTGCACCAATCCAGCGAATCTGGCGGGTGAGGAGAGAGCTCCATTAGATGCTTATCTTTCTAATATCGGAGAAATAGCGGGAGCTGTCGCGTCGATGCCTAATTGGACAAATCCACGCCAGGAAATCACCACACGATTTGTAAAAGTACCAGGATTACTATCCGGTCGTTGCGTAAATAACGAGACCTATAGTTACCTAGAGATGAGCGTAAATGCAGACCCTTCTGATTCTCGCACCGATGATATTCGTGGAGATCTCTATCAGGGTCCTGAAATTAGTGCAGCATGGGGTCTTCATTTGATTGATATGACTATAGTCCAAGGTGACTTAGTTAGAGTCGTTGGAGAGCAATCTCAGGCTTACCAACACAAATAAAATAATAAGGTCTGAAAACGTCTAGTATTTAAAAAAATCAAGTATGATGATCGCTATTGAATAGACCTAATTGAGGTCTGTTGGAGTGCATAGCGGTGCAACTAGAAGCCAGTGAATATGAAGATGCCCGTCAGAGTCGAGATTCTCGATTCGATGGGCATTTTTTTATTGGAGTGTTAACCACCGGAATCTATTGTCGCCCGGTGTGTCCACTTAAAGTGCCCAAGCTAGAAAATATCCAATTGTATAAATCGGCAGCCGCTGCAGCTTCAGCTGGGTTGAGACCTTGCCTTCGTTGCTCCCCGGAATCATCTCCCGGAATTCCTGCGTGGAGTGGGTCGTCTTGGAATGTTTCCAGAGCTTTGCAATTAATCGATCGAGGTTATTTAGATACCTATTCAGTTGATGACTTGGCCCGTCAATTAAGAATAGGCACGCGCCAGTTAAGTCGGTTGTTTCAGAATCATCTTGGTGCGTCTCCTATTGAGGTCGGACAAACACGTAGACTGCACTTTGCTAAAAAACTGATAGATGAAACATTGCTGCCACTTGCAGAAATTTCTTTCGCTTCAGGGTTCGGCAGTGTCCGTCGGTTTAATGCCGTATTTAACGATACTTATGGATGCTCCCCAAAAGTGCTTAGAGGAAAGTCTCGGAAATATAGTGCAGGCAGCACGAGTGTTTCGACAAGGATCAATATCACTCTGGCCTATAGGCCTCCTTACGACTGGAAGTCCTTACTTGGGTTTCTCGCTTACCGTGCGATTCCCGGAGTTGAGCTGGTAAGCGACGATTGTTACTCAAGAAGTATTTCGTTGGAGGGTAAAAGTGGTTACTTTACTGCTAAGTTCCTTCCAGACGAAAACCAGCTTTCAGTAGCCATTCAATTTCCTAATTCGAAGAATCTCTATCAGATCATTGATCGAGTTCGCTCAATTTTCGACCTACGCGCTGACAGTGAGCAGATTGATAAATTTCTAAAGAAGAATAAAATATTGCGCCCGTTATTGGGAAAATATCCCGGCCTTCGGGTGCCAGGATGTTGGGACGGTTTCGAAGTTTCCGTGCGGGCTGTTCTAGGTCAACAAATATCAGTCAAAGCGGCGTCTACTTTGGCAAGTCGTATCGCCCAACGTTATGGTTCTGAATTTGATTGTGAAGTTGATGGTATCAATAGGGTATTTCCGGAACCGGCAGTTCTCGCGCGAGCGAAAATGAATGATATGGGAATTGTTAGCCAACGTGTTGCAGCGATAAAATCTATTGCCAAGCTTATTGAAGGCCGCGAGTTAACTATAGACTGTACTGCGGACACTAAAGAATTTGTAGGAAAAATCTGCCAAGTAAAAGGAATAGGTGAGTGGACAGCGCAATATATTGCGATGCGGGCCCTAAGCGATCCTAATGCTTTCCCCCATTCAGATTTAATTTTGCTGCGCGCAGTTGATCCTTCGAGTAAGTCTCTTAGGCCAAAACAACTATTGAAAGTAGCAGAAGTGTGGCGCCCGTGGCGGGCCTACACAGTAATTCTATTGTGGAAGCACTATCAGATGACCCTAATGGCAAATTCGGAAAAAAGAGCTGCAGACAAGAACAAGAAATAAAGTAGAGCTTAAAAAATGAAATAGATGGCACGTATTGATTTACAGAAACGAACAACTGAGGGAAAAACCATGACGACTTATTATAGTTATCAAAAAACACCTATTGGTCAATTACTATTAGCTGGTGATGGCGATTACCTCGAATTGTTAGGTTTTCCTAGCGGCAAAATGAAGAGAACCCATGAAGCAACTTGGGTTGAAGATGACAATCCATTTCGAGACGTAACTTTTCAGTTGGATTCCTATTTTGCGGGTGCACTGAAAGAATTCGATTTGCCTCTGGCGCCTAAGGGAACAGAATTTCAAGAAAGTGTGTGGAATGCCCTGACGAAGATTCCCTATGGTGAAACGTGGAGTTACGGCGAATTGGCAATTTATATTGGAAAACCCAAAGCCTCGCGGGCCGTGGGCGCCGCGAATGGTCTAAATCCGATCCCAGTGATTATTCCATGCCACCGAGTGATCGGGGCTAATGGAAAGTTGACAGGGTTTGGAGGTGGTTTGGATACAAAACAATACTTACTTGGCCTAGAAGCAGAATCGCTTAACCCGGGGCTTAAATTTGCCTAGTCGATGTATTTGGTGTGGTGTTTGTTTCAGATATTCGCGCTGGTATAGTGGACGTCGTTGTTTTTATACGCGGCAAGTGGAAAGACTGCGTAGTCAGATACTAAAAAGGGCCCTAATTCTCCATGCAAAGTAGTCAGCAACAAATTATCTCCCGTGTAAACCAATGGTTGAAGAGCTCAAAGTCGGTTTGGCTCTGTACTATTCTGAAAACCTGGGGCTCCTCGCCACGTCCAATCGGCGCGATGATGGCTTCTACACCTGATGGTGAATTGGTCGGCTCAATATCGGGTGGGTGTATTGAAGAAGATTTTCTAGAACAGCTACGTGATGGTAGCCTGAAGTTTCAATATGATGAGATTGAAAAGCCACTCATCGTAAAGTACGGCGTAACCGCAGAAGAGCAGGCGCGACTGAGGCTTCCCTGTGGTGGTCAGCTACACGTATTGCTGGAATACATTGCCCCTAGTGCTAATAACCTATCGGTATTTAGTCGTTTGGCCAGTGATTTAGAAAATCATTCTCAAGTAAGTCGTACCGTTGACTTGCGCAGCGGTCAGATATCCGCGACAGATCAAAGTAACGAGGAGGCTGTGATCATAAATGATAGCTCCATGTCTCATAGTCTAAGTCCCATGTATCGATTGTTGTTATTGGGAGCTGGAGACGTCGCTAAATTTGTGGCCGAAATGGCCTTGGCATTAGAGTACGACGTGACCCTGTGTGACCCGCGAGAGAATTACTTAGATAATTGGCATGTAGATGGGGTTGAGACTACGGCAAGGTTGCCCGACGATGTTGTTCGTGAGCGATTCAATAATCCTTACAGTGGGATAATTGCCCTGGCGCATGACCCTCGAGTGGATGATATGGCCTTAATGGAGGCGTTGAAAACATCCGCTTTTTATATAGGTGCCATGGGGTCCGAAAGAACTTCAGCGGCAAGGCGAGAAAGATTGCCGGAATTAGGGCTTAGTCAGGCAGAAATTGATTTATTGCATGCGCCAATAGGATTCGAAATTCAGAGCAAGACTCCGGCAGAGATCGCAATATCTATCATGGCTGAGATCACTGCTGTTAGGCACAGCAGAAAGACTTAGAAAGAACAAAAAACAAGCTGATTAATAGTCTGTTTTGTTTTTCTTTCTAAGCTTGCTAATCCTTGCTGTATATTTAATAAACTATTGGTTAACTTCAAGTTCCACGCCGGCAGCTTCCATTGATTCTAGGCGGCGCGCACCTGCCAGTATGCCGATAATGCCGTAATTGCCCTCATGGCAGGCATATTCATAAATAGGCTCGTCCATTCTAGATAGGGGGTATTCCCCAGACCATTGCGCTGTGTAAACCGTTGGGTCATCTACTGTAAATCCATAAACTATTTTATTAGAACCTTCACGTCGAAAAGTTTCAATGACGGTAAGATTCTCTGTAGGTGCGCCTCGATAGCTCATCCATGGGTTGTAGTTCTTTGTTTCAACTATAAGCGTGTCGCCTTCCCAGCGGCCAATTGAATCGCCCATCCACTTCTGATGTTGGCCAGAGGCTTCTGCTCGCTCGTCGGTGATTTTGATAATACGAGAATCATGTGCCATTTCAATAATGATGTTGACATAGCCAGGAGATTGCACAATTTGCATATGACTGTTGTACATAACCGGTGACATAACTGGCCCCGAGCTGTTACCAAAAGCGATAAGGCAGCGTTCGCCGAGACCACGGCCTTCCGGGCCATCATTTCGATCTGGTG
>Ga0302134_10000951_pt1 | contig 13239 bp, 10 predicted proteins | sample CB9_SCM_MG_FD_203123 | JGI IMG/M metagenome (GOLD analysis project Ga0302134, IMG submission 203123) | Marine microbial communities from Western Arctic Ocean, Canada - CB9_SCM | ecosystem: Environmental > Aquatic > Marine > Oceanic | place: Canada: Western Arctic Ocean | collected 2017-09-19
TGGACTCGGGCCATACTAATGCTGCTAGGGGGTCAGCATCACCATCTTTAGGCGCACCGGCCTCAACCCAAGCGATTATATTGCGCACATCTTGGTCATCGACAAGACGATCATTAATAAATTCACCGATATGTCCATCAATCTGTCCTGGAGGCATACGGCGGGTCATCAACACTTCACGAATCATTGGTGACCAACCTTGAACCATTGTGTGGCTGTCCATTGCGAATGGTGCTACTCCACCTTCGCGGTGGCAAGTCGCACACTGTCCAGCGAGAACAGGTGCAATATCAGCTGTGTACGAAGGAACGGTTGCCGCTTCATAAGATACTGTCGTACCCATAGCCGGCACCTCTGCAGTACTTACATCATCTCCTGCAAGGACATTTTTTATCGCTGCTTCAGCACCAGAAATAGCACCGCGGTATTCAACAGTGAAAGACTGCGGGTCGAAAAGGAGTACTTCTCCAATATATGCAATACCAAGGGCTTCTGAGATGACTCTAGCATTGTCCATGAGGACCGGAGTTTCAACTCCATACTCTGCAACCTGCGCTTGGACTTCCTCACGATTTTCTTTACCCAAAGGATTAATCATCATGAATTCGATGCCTTGGCCATCATATTCCGCTTTTAAAGCTTCAAATGCTGGCAATGCTGCTGCAGCACCCGCGTCGCCATTAGCCTGAACCAATAAAGCAATCGCTTGGTGATCGTCATACCAGCTCATGCTGTGATGAAAACCGTCTTGATCTAGAAGCGAAAAGTCGCCCACTCGATCAGCTGCACTGCTAATTGCTGGCATCAGTAATACTGACAAAACAGATATTTTTAAGATGTTCATTGATTTCAATGCCCTCTCCTTACAATAAATTATTACGTTTGTGTGACCTGAAAGTCCCACATGCTGCGGTTTTTCGCGCACTGGCGTTATACCCCGCTGTAACCGCGCTAATTTCGGCCCTATAACTCCCTAACCATACGAAGTATGCGCGTTTTGGTCAATCAATAAAGGAACTGTTCAGCCTATTAAATCGGCACACTACCCCACCTCAGAATTGCTTCTTTAGGCTTAGTCTTTTAATGATCTTTAGAGTTTGTCTGCTTGTTGCAACAGTTTTTTAAGCTGAGAGAATAAATTGGGGTTGGAAATAAGAATATCTTGCTCATAGAACTGTGGGTCGATATCTGGGGGAACTTCGCTGAAATGCCCGTATTCGGCTCCAGCCTCTTTAGCAATTAATTGAGCAGCAGCAAAGTCCCAAAGGCTGAGACTTTCGTAATAGCCATCCATGCGGCCAGCTGCCAACCAACAAATATCCAAAGCCGCAGATCCTAGGCGGCGGATGTCCGCACAGTTCGCTAAGATTACGTGCACTCTTTTTATCAACGGCTCGATAGCTGATTTGTCGTAAGGAAAACCCGTGGCGATTATGGCACGGCTTAAGTCTTGTTCTTTAGCCACTGCAATTGCTTTACCGTTAAGGGTTGCACCTTGTCCTTTTAGCGCACTAAACATTTCATCAGTGAACGGATTGAATACAACTCCCATAGTGATTTGTCCATCAAGTACCAATGCGATAGAAATTCCAGATTGAATATGTCCATGAGCATAATTGACTGTGCCATCGATAGGATCGACTATCCAAAGCGGAGCGCTTAAGTTTTTTATTGCACCTAAATCCGGAGAAGATTCTTCAGATAAAATCAGATGCTCTGGATATTGTTTGCTAATTCGATTGCGGATTAATTCATCGGCTTGCAAATCAGCGTTTGTTACCAATTCATTGTCGGCCTTAAATTGATGACTAATATTTGCATCTTTTCGTAATTTCACAATCAGTTCACCCGCGTCTCGGGCGAGAGTGGAGGCGAATTTTAAGTAGTCATTCATGGATGCAGCTCTACCTATAGGTAATATTGATAATTAAGGTTGGAAATTTAAAATCGCATGTTGAAAGTAATTGCAGTCAACGGAACCGACGAAGGCAAGATTATAGAGGCGAGCGCTTTCGATTGCATAACACTCTTTTTTGGTCCGTTGATAAATGATGAGTTTTTACTACAGAAATTAGCCATAGAGTGTGCAAAGATGGTGTAAAGTATGCGCTCTTAGTGGGGTCACAATAGTGAGTCAGGGTCAAAAAATGAAAGTCTATGGTTGGGGAAGGTTTCCTGTAGTGGCCGCAGAATCGTTCGCGCCAGTCGATACGGCTACCCTGCAGGAAATCATCGCAGATAAACAGAATCGAGCGATTATTTGTCGCGGTGCCGGACGCAGTTACGGTGACAGTTCACTAGCAGAGACTATTGTCAGTAGTCGATTCTTGGATTCATTTGCTGAGTTCAATTCTGCGGAGGCAATAATAGACTGTGGGGCCGGCGTAATCCTCGGCGATATTCTTAAGCTTGCCATTCCTAAAGGGCTTTTTCTGTCGGTACTGCCTGGCACTAAAACTGTTAGTGTCGGTGGTGCTATTGCCGCTGATATCCATGGCAAGAACCATCACATCGACGGCTGTTTTAGCAATTTCGTAATTAGTTTTAATCTTCTGCTGGCGTCTGGTGAAGTGGTCCAATGTAGCCATACTGAAAATACCGAGTTATTCCAGGCAACTTGTGGAGGCATGGGTTTAACTGGCGTGATTCTTAGTGCGCGTATTCAGTTGAAAGAAATATCCAGTGTCACAATTAATCAACGATCCATAGTGGCTAGTGACCTGGATAATTGTTTAGACATTCTAGACGAGCACAACGAAAGCAAATATTCTGTTGCCTGGATTGATTGCCTGGCGGGAAAACAGTCTTTAGGTCGTTCTATAGTTTACTTAGGTGAACATGGCGATGACGATAATCTACAAGTGAAAACTAGACGTGGCCCCTCAGTGCCATTTTCTACACCTTCGTTTCTGCTCAACAAATACACTATGAAAGCTTTCAATAGTAGTTATTTTGCTATGAGAGGAAAAAACGTCGATTCTCGAGCGGTGACATATGACTCCTATTTTTTCCCTTTGGATAATATTCGAAATTGGAACCGCTTATATGGAGCAAAAGGCTTTCTGCAGTATCAACTTGTAATTCCAACCGAATTTGGGAAAGCTGGACTAAGAGAAGTGCTGAGCGAAGTTAATTCCGCAGGCAAGGGGTCTTTTCTTGCCGTTTTGAAGCGCTTCGGCTGTGCTAATGAGAATTTACTTTCATTTCCTATAGAGGGCTATACCCTGGCGCTTGATTTCAAATACGATCAGAATTTGATGCCGTTATTAGGTAAACTGGATAAAATCGTGCTGGCTAATAACGGGCGAATCTATTTGGCTAAAGATGCACTTATGGATGCAACTACTTTTAAGGCTAGTTATCCTAAGTGGGAAGCCTTTTGCGAACTTAAGAAAAAGGTTGACCCAGACAATAGGTTTCGCTCACTACAATCGAATCGGTTGGGAATTACAGCGGAAACCGCGCAATGAAGATTTTAATTATCGGCGCCACGTCTGCTATTGCGAAAGCCACTGCAAGAATCTATGCCGAACAGGGTCAAGAACTTTTCCTTGTTGCCCGCAACGAAGAACGACTGCTGGAATTAGCTGATGATTTAAAAGTGCGGGGTGCTAGCAGCGCTGAGTATCGAGTGTTCGATTTAGCAAATACTAGTCAGCACCAACAAATCCTTGATCAAGCCTTTGATGTACTGAACCATCTTGATCTTACCCTTATTTGCCACGGCTCCCTGCCTAATCAAGAAGCATGCGAAACCAATTTCGAATTAGCGCAACAAGAAATCAATCTTAACGGTCTCAGTGTAATCTCCATGTTGACAATTATCGCGTCGAAACTAAAAACACAGGGCAGCGGCACCATCGCCACACTTACTTCAGTTGCCGGAGACCGCGGGCGTCAACCAAATTTCGTCTATGGTGCGGCCAAATCAATGGTGTCAACTTATTTGCAGGGCTTGCGAGGAAAATTACTCCCGTTTAATATTCACGTTATAGACATTCGGCCGGGCCTTGTCGATTCACCGATGACCGCTCAGTTTGAAAAGGGAGCACTCTGGTCTACTCCAGAGCTAGTAGCTCGGGAAATCGTCAAAGCAATTGCCAAAAAGCAGCATACGGTATACACGCCAGGCTACTGGCGAATTATTATGGCCGTGGTGTGTGCAATTCCTGAAATCTTATTTAAACGACTAAAAATATAGAATGCAAAATTCAGATTCAATGTTGCCATTGTATGTGGATCTCGACGGCACGCTGATCAAATCAGACCTGCTTCTCGAGTCGGTTTTTTTATTGATCAAGAAAAATGTTTTCTTGATTGCCTTGGTGCCTTTTTGGTTATTTCGAGGTCGCGCCTATTTAAAAAGCCAGCTCTCCACGCGAGTCGATATTCCAGTGAAGAGACTACCTATTAATGACGAGTTCCTAGAATTTCTCTATGATGAAAAATCAGCAGGACGCCCTCTTTTTCTAATCTCTGGCTCAAACGAAACAGAAGTCAAAAAAGTAGCTGCCGAAATTAATATTTTCGATGACTATTATGGTAGTTCAACTACAGTAAATTTGCGTTCGCGGGCAAAACTAAAACGAATTCAGGAACTCACTGGATCGAATAATTTTGCCTACGCGGGAAACTCAAGCGACGATTTGGCGATCTGGAAGAAAGCAAAAGAAGTAATGATGGTGAACTGTTCTCGCAGTTTATCGAAACGGCTGCAAAGAGAAGAGTCAGAGATTCAGTATTTCGATGTTCAAGAATCTGTACTGAAGAACTTTTGGTCAGCAATGCGTCCACATCAATGGCTAAAAAATGGCTTAATTCTTCTACCACTTATACTCTCACATCAATTAGCAACAACTAACTTTTTATTAGCTACCATAATTGCTTTCATTAGTTTCTCACTATGTGCATCTAGTGTATATCTACTGAATGACCTACTAGATTTGAATAATGACCGACAGCATCGAACAAAGAAAAACCGGCCCTTTGCAGCGGGGGAACTTCCTTTAAATTTTGGTCTAGTTGGGATTCCCTGTCTTTTGCTTTCTTCGATATTGATTGCTTCATTTTTACCGCTGCAGTTTTTGGAAGTGCTGGCTATCTATTGGTTGACTACAACTCTATATAGCATCTGGATTAAGAAATGGTTCATGTTCGATGTTATTACTCTAGCAAGCCTCTACTCTATCCGAATTATTGCCGGTTCCGCTGCTATTGGTGTTATTACAACGAGTTGGTTATTGGGGTTTTCGTTTTCATTATTTCTTTCATTGGCGATGGTAAAAAGATTTACCGAAGTCAAAAATTTGAAAATTTCTGGAAAACATAATGTAGAAGGCAGAGCTTACAATCAATCTCATTTACGCATGTTATCAATCTTAGGCGGCATAGCAGGCTTGGCGGCGGTAATGGTTTTTAGCATTTATATTAGTGCTGGAGACACGACACAACTCTATAACAGCCCCGCTGTGCTTTGGCTGATCTGCCCACTCTTAGTTTTTCTCCTTGCGCGTATTTGGTCGTTTGCCTTTGCCGGCACACTCGATGAAGACCCCGTCCTTTTTGCCATTGCAGATCGCAGTAGCCAATTTGTAGGGGTATTGATCGGGATATTGCTGTGGGTTAGTGCTTCTTTTTAGCACCTATGTGCTCAATCAATTCCAATCGCCCTCAATCACATTCGTTTAACAGCTTTAGTCAGAACTAGCACCCGCAACATTCAAAGTGGCGGCGTGAAAACAAATATGGTCATCGATGAAACTAGCGATAAAGAAATAACTATGATCATATCCATCACGTTTATTATAGTTAAGCGGAAACCCAGTTTGGTTACAGGCTTCCAAAAGCAAAGAAGGTTTTAACTGTCCGTCCAAGAAATCATCAGCAGAACCCTGATCCACTAAGATTGGGAGCGGCCGCGTTACCTTTTTTATCAAAGCAACAGTATCGTACTGTTCCCATTCTTGTTGATCATCACCTAAGTAGTTGCTGAAAGCCTTAATACCCCAGGGACAATTCATCGGCGCAACAATCGGCGCAAAAGCTGACACTGAATGATATTTTTCAGGATTTTTCAAGGCAATGGTCAAGGCTCCATGTCCGCCCATTGAGTGCCCGAAAATAGATTGCCTATTCCCGTCTACTGAGAAGCATTTGTTGATTAATTCAGGAAGCTCTTCGGTGATGTAGTCATACATATTGTAATTCTTATCCCAGGGTTCCTGTGTTGCATTAAGATAAAAGCCGGCTCCCAAACCAAAATCGTAAGCTCCTTCTGGGTCATCGGGAATGTTTTTACCACGTGGGCTAGTGTCTGGAGCAACAATAACTATCCCAAGTTCAGATGCCTTCTTCTGAGCTCCTGCTTTTTGTACGAAGTTTTCATCGGTACAAGTTAAGCCAGACAACCAATACAAAACTGGGAGTTTTAGCTCAGCGCCACCAGCTAACTATTGTGGAAGATAGATTGAAAATGTCATCTCGCAGACCAGAGAGGTAGAAAAATGCTTGCAACGTAACTGTTGGCCTCCAAATGACTGAGCACTGCTTAATATTTCCATATCGTTAACGAATCCCTTTTTATTATTCTAAATATAATGTTATTTAAAAGTTAATATTTAAAGGCCAGCTTTCAATTAAATTACACATTTTACTATCTATCGAACGGCTATCTATCATAAGTTCATTCATATTTTAATTAGCTATCATAAAACTGTCTTCTATTGGATTCCATTTACTAGGCTTATCTATCTTAGTCACCTTCATAGGTTTACGAAGCTTAGGTTCTAACAACCCCTCAAAGAAATTTACATCTTGAAAATTTGGATCTAACCACTTTCCCACCAACTCTTTATCTTCAAAGTCCAACATCAGCGGCATTGATTTGGGATGAATATCATTCCACTGCGGGATTAATGCCGGCAAGGTGATGATCGAAGCAGAATACACCACTTCACCTGTTTCTTGATTGAGATGTTCTTTATACAAACCACCGAATGTAATGGCGGCACCTTCTAGTTCAATTTTATGATAGGTTTTTTTATCATCTAAACCTTCAACGAAACCACTCGCAGGTATCAAGCAGCGGGACTCGCGATAAGGAGTGTAGGCAATCGCCCGCTTACTGTTTAGTTTATCCGAGCGGGAATTGAAACTGGCGTATTTGTAATTTGGTTTCAATGTTGAGTGATCCAAAATCAGCCACCAGATCGCGTCTGACACTTTACGCTTACCGCCGACATTATGAATAATAGCGATTGTTCCACCCGGCGCAATATCTGCGCTGGTTTGATGAGAATATAAATCAATGCCGAGTTCTTCACAAAGCAATTGAATTTCTGGGCCATCGATTAAATTGAAACGTCCACACACTTGCTTAATTTACCCTCTTTTTTCCTGGGCACTCTTTTTGAAGCCACTTTTTTTGATTCTCTTGTCGGCGCAGCAACAAGGCTGATTTTATGAGACTTCACTTGCGCAACTTTCGACTGAAGTTCCTTACTTAAATCGATTACGATTTAGTGGTACAGTCGCTGCAACCAAAACAAACCCAAGGTGTCCTTATGGCTTTGCACCCTCTTTCTTCTTTTGTAAAATCCGCGCTGCAGATTATACAAATAACGCTTCTCAGTTGTATCCCACTCGCTGCCTATTCGCAACAAAGTAGGCCAGCTCAGGTCCAAGCTTGCGAAGCACTGGAAGAAATACGCAACCTTACCATTACTTCCGCCTCAATCAGAGACAACAGTCAGTCACCGGACTCCTATTGCTATGTGCGAGGAATTATTAGCCCAGCGATACATTTCCATGCACAGCTTCCTCTGCCAGAAAACTGGAATGGCCGTTTTCTTCAATGGGGCGATGGCGGTAAAGACGGCGACTTGGATTTTGCTGACCATAGAGTCGCTGAAGGATATGCAGTCACTAACAGTAATATGGGCCATGACAACGGCGTTGAACCGGGAGCTTCATTCGGCTTCAACAATCGTCAAGCTGAAATAGATTTTGGCTATCGGGCAGTTCATCTCACAGTTATGGCTGGCAAGGTTCTAGTAAATCAGTTCTACAATAAGGCCCCAGAATATTCCTATTTCGAAGGCTGCTCTCAGGGTGGCCGCCAGGGGTTGATGGAAGCACAGCGCTTTCCAAACGACTTCGACGGCATCGTTGCGGGCGCGCCAGCATTCGCTTACCAAGCACTGAATGCCAGTGGTACCTGGAATTTGCAGCGCATGTTTCGAGATAACCTTATTGGCAATCTTGCAGTAGATACCGATGATAATGGATCTTTCGACAGCCTCAAACTAATCGATATTCTCCACGAACAGGTATTACAGAAATGTGATGCCAACGATGGGATACGGGACGGAGTGCTCGAATCCCCTTTGAGCTGCGATTTCGAGCCTGCTTCCGATCTTGCAGATTTGATGTGCCCTGCTGGCGACTCTTCTGATCAATGCTTCACTAGCGCGCAATTACAGACAGTTCAGGATTTCTACAATGGGCCAAGTGATGATAATGGTGTCCAGATTTACCCAGGCAAGATGTTAGGATCTGAACTGCGTTGGGCCGGATTCTATGTTCCTTCCGAGGCCAATAACAACGGTCCATCTAAACTGATTGGGGTTGCCGGAGATCACATGAACTACCTGTTCTATGAAGATGACCCCGGCATAACCATTCCCAATGTCCGGGACTACAATTATAAAGCGAAGACAGAAGGTCCTTTCCCAGAATTTCACTGGATTGATTACGATATTAATGATTTTACCAACGGTAGTGGCGATTTAATGATGTCGATTACTGATGCCACAGATCCAGATTTGAGCCAATTTTTGAAAGATCGCGGCGGAAAACTTATTGTCTATCATGGGCTAATCGATACCTTGATCGTGGCTGAATCCACTCAGGATTATTACAACGATATGGTGGATGCCACTTTCAATGGGTCCATGGCAGAGGCCAAAGAGAATGCTCGTCTATTTCTCGCTCCGGGGATGGCTCATTGTGCCGGTGGCAATGGCCCTAATACTTGGGACAAACTGACTCCACTGGTAAACTGGGTGGAGAATGGAACTGCACCAGATACAGTCATAGCCACCCATAGTTCTAATGGCGTGGTTGATAACGAGCGACCGCTATGTGCGGTGCCCCAGCAGGCTCGTTACATAGGGCCCAGCGATAGTGCAGATAATCCTGCAAATTGGATCGCTGAAAATTTTCGCTGTGAATAAACGTACAAAACAAAGAGAGAATTCACTATGAGCAAGCCAGTCATCGCAGACAATAAACCGGTAAAAGTAGTACTCGAGAAAGACGTTCAGTACTACTTTTGCGCCTGTGGCTTATCGGCCAATCAACCCTATTGTGACGGCAAGCATAAGGCTACTGACATAGTTCCGAAAAAATTCACAGCGGCTGAGAGTGGTAATGCTTTTCTGTGTCAGTGTAAATACTCCGCCAATACACCATATTGTGATGGTTCGCATAAGCAATTTCTTGCTGATGCAGATTTACAGTAAAAGGGCGGCTCCCAGTATTTCCGTGCCACAGCTTTGATAAGGCTTTGTATAGCACCTTCATATACGTTCCTATTTCTGTCAGTTAGTGGTAATTTTCAACCTACTTTTTAGAATGAGAGTCCAGAGGTAATTATGAAACTCGGCCACAAAGCATTTCCTTTATTTTTTACCGCCATTCTACTGTGCACCAGCCTCGCTCAGGCTCAAACTGAAACCTATCGCGCCAGACTATCGCCGATGCCGACTACACCACAAACGGTATCCACCATTCTCGGTGAAGGAGAGGTCATTCTCACTCTCAATGGCAATACATTGACCGTACAGGGCCAATTTGAAGGCATGAGCTCAGTTGCCACCATGGCACATATTCACAATGGCCCACCGGCGCAGCCTGGTCCTGTGGTTTACCAACTTGAAATTGCTGATGCAACCTCGGGAGAAGTTAGCGCTTCTTTGGAGCTTAGCGATATCCATGTAGAAGCGCTTCGAGCAAATGAGCTCTACGTACAAATTCACAGCGAAACCAATGCTCCTGGTGAGTTACGTGGCTGGATTTTCGAGAGGCAGTAGAATGAAATTTTTAAACACAATTACAGTTCTTACATTGAGTAGGAACTTAACCTTCGCTGTATTTCTAGGGTTAGCGCTAGCTGCTTGCGATACAGAGGTCTCCAACACAGAAGAGGACGTTGTAGCCCTCACTTTTAGCTCTCAGGCCGATGCAGGTGCTAGTGCATTTGCGACTAATTGCGCAGCTTGCCATGGAGCCAACTTAGAAGGCACTACTCTCGGCCCTATACTTTCCGGCTTCAATTTCTTGCAACGTTGGGGATCGCAAACACCAACCCTGCTGCTGGGAAATATTAAGGCGAATATGCCTCCCGGTGGTGCCGGCACGCTAACAGATGATGACTATCTTGATATCGTTGCCCACTTACTCGAAGCTAATGGTGTTGATGCGGTAATCAATGCTCTCACCGCCAGCACCGATTTCGTTATTTCAGAAAATATTTCCAGCGTGGTTCAGCGCCAACAACGCGCAGAGCCCCCCGCACCACAGGGTGTAACTGTAGCAGGCAATGTTGATGATTTTGTTCCTTTCGTGCCGATTACCGACGCCATGCTGGAAAACCCCGATCCAGCCGACTGGCCCATGCATCGCAGAAATTACTATGCCCATAGCTATAGTCCCTTAGATGAGATCAACACAGACAACGTTGGCAGTTTAAGTCTTGAATGGGTTTGGAATATGCACGAAGGAGATTCTGAACCTGCTCCTTTGGTCTACAACGGCATTATCTATCTGATTAATCCAGGCAATGTTGTTCAGGCTCTTGATGGAAAGTCAGGCGAATTAATTTGGGAAAACTGGGCTGGCCCGGCCAACCGTCAAGATATGCGAAATATTGCCATCTATGATGACAAAATTATTCAGGCAACTACCGATGCTCGACTGATCGCTTTAGATGCTAGAACCGGGGAACAAGTTTGGGAGACAATTGTTGCCGATAGTAGCAAAGGGTTTTCAAATTCCTCCGGCCCGATCGTAGCTGATGGCAAGGTCATTCTTGGACTGGCTGGTTGTGCTCGTTATATCCCTGAAGACTGTTACATCTCCGCTTACGATGCGAATAACGGCGAACTGAAGTGGCAATTTGAAACCATCGCCGAAATGGGTCAGCCCGGCGGCGATACCTGGGGTGGTTTAGATGATGTTTTTCGAGCTGGTGGTGAAACTTGGATAACAGGAAGCTACGACCCTGATTTAAAGCTCACCTATTGGGGAACTGCTCAACAGAAACCTTGGGTTCCTGTTAGTCGGCATATGACAATTTTCGATGTTGGTTTGTACACCAATTCCACAGTGGCAGTGAATACCGATAGCGGTGAATTGGATTGGTATTTCCAGCATGTTCCTGCCGAAGCTCTGGATCTGGACGAAGTTTTTGAACGAGTTCTAGTTAACCGTGGTGATGATAAGCTTGTCTTCTCTCTTGGTAAATACGGAATACTTTGGAAGAACGACCGAGTAAGCGGGCAGTTTAGAGACTATACAGAAACTGTCTTCCAAAATGCTTTCACCAATATCAATGCAGAGACCGGTGAAGTAACTTACCGACAGGATATTCAAAACGCACAATTAAACGAATGGACTTCTGCTTGCCCAAGCAGTGCTGGCGGTAAAGATTGGCACTCCATGACTTACCACGAGCCATCAGGAACTATGATTGCACCACTTAGCCAAACTTGTTTGGAAAACGCAGCACGCGAAGTCGCACTTGTCCAAGGCGGAGGCGGAGTAGGAGCAAGCCGTAAGTTCTTTGAGATGCCTGGTACTGATGGAAACTTAGGGAAAGTGGGAGCTTATAATGTTGACACGATGGAAGAAGTTTGGAGTCATCAACAACGAGCTTCGCTTCATACTGGCACGATTTCCACCGCAGGTGACTTGGTATTTGTCGGAGATTTAGATCGCCGATTTAAAGCGCTGGATGTGCATACTGGCGAAGTACTTTGGCAAACTCGACTCGGCACAGCAGTCCAGGGTCATCCTGTATCGTTCGCCATCGATGGAAAACAATACATTGCAGTAACAAGCGCGAACGGTGGTACAAGTCCACGAACTGTGCCCTCAGTCATCGCTACAGAAATCAAATACCCGAGTCGGGGAAATGCAATCTACGTATTTAGCCTGCCAGAATAATTTTTTTGCTTAAACAAAAATCGGACACGAGCAGATGGAAGCCTTTATGAGAACAATAAAAACACTTTCAGGACTTTCTACATTAACACTGTTAGTGCTCTTGGCCGCTTGCAGCGGAGAAGATTTAGCACCAGTCGTTGAAGAAGCTTCTTTTTCAATGCAGGCTGATACTGGAGATGCTGCTTACAGCACAAACTGCGCCGTCTGCCACGGAGCTGGTCTGCAAGGTAGTGCTCTAGGGCCAATGCTTAGCGGCGGTGGCTTTCTCGGCCAGTGGGCGCGACAGTCTCCAGCAGATTTCTACAATTACCTCCGCGCCAATATGCCTCCTGGCGGTAATCAGAATATCACCGATGATGATTACTTCAGCATCGTCGCTCACATCATGCGTACCAATGGTGTCGCTGATACCAATGCTGTCTTAAGTGAGGGATCAGATTATCCAATCGGGACTAATATCGTCGGCGCCGGCTCTGCCTTAGCACAGCAAAACCAGCAACAAGAGAGGCCGACCGGCGTAGTAGCCGCTGGTATCGTTGCCAATTACACACCGATTACCGATGAGATGTTGGCTAATCCAGACCCCGCTGACTGGCCGATGATTCGCCGCAGTTACAATGCTCATAGTTATAGCCCGCTAGATCAAATCAATATCAATAATGTTGATAGTTTGCAATTGGAATGGGTGTGGAGCATGCACGATGGTGATTCTGAACCGTCGCCTCTGGTCTACGGTGGTGTTATTTATCTTATCAACACCAGCAATATCATTCAGGCCTTGGACGGCAAAACCGGTGAGTTAATTTGGGAACATCATGCCGGTCCATTCGATAGCGAAGACATGCGCAACATCGCTATCTATAACGATAAAATTATTCATGCCACTACTGATGCACGACTAATTGCTCTTGATGCCCGCACCGGAGAACAAGTTTGGGAAACTGAGGTTGCTGATAACAGCAAAGGTTTTGAAAACTCCAGCGGGCCAATCGTTGCCGATGGCAAAGTTATCCA
>Ga0302134_10000952_pt1 | contig 13238 bp, 10 predicted proteins | sample CB9_SCM_MG_FD_203123 | JGI IMG/M metagenome (GOLD analysis project Ga0302134, IMG submission 203123) | Marine microbial communities from Western Arctic Ocean, Canada - CB9_SCM | ecosystem: Environmental > Aquatic > Marine > Oceanic | place: Canada: Western Arctic Ocean | collected 2017-09-19
AAATGTCAGGATTGGCAGAGGTTTCGGCAGAATGCGACGTCATCGTGGATCTGAGACTTCAGATCATCGAGGGAATCAAATTTTTTCTCGGCTCGGACATACTCTAGGAATCTGACTTCCATATCAGTCCCATATAAATCGCCCGAATAATCGAGCAGGTGGATCTCCAGCATGCGCCTAGCCCCCTCACCTTCGACGGTTGGCCGTATTCCCAGATTCCCTGCTCCACACACAACCTCTCCATTTTCCAAGGTGGCTTCTACAGACCATACACCATCGTTTGGAAGTTGCTCGTTGTGAACGCGTAGATTAGCCGTAGGAAAGCCAATGGTTCTTCCAAGTTGGCGACCTTTCACCACCGTACCCAGAACGGTGTATTCCCTGCCGAGCATGGCATGAGTCGCTTTCATGTTTCCATCACGAATTGCTTGGCGAACTCTTGTACTGCTGACCCGTTCACCGTCTAGCATGACTGCACTTGTAGCGCTGATATTTATGCCATTGTCAGCACCAAACGATTTCAGCAAGGCGATGTCACCTTGCCGTTGCTTACCAAACTTCCAGTCCTCTCCGATCGCTAGTGTCTTCAGCTGGCGTGACGCGTTGAGGAGTTTAGTCAAAAAATCTTCTGCTTCACAGTTGGCAAACTCCTGAGTGAAAGGAACCACAACCATGACATTCACACCAAGAGCCGCAAACAACTCCCCTTTGTGATTGAGCGACGCGAGGATCCTTTGCGGTGCCAAGTGGGGAGCGAGGACACGAATGGGATGTGGATCAAAGGTTACAACGCCTGCGACGCCACCATCTGCTTTAGCGGCATCCACGACCGATTGAATGACAGCCTGGTGCCCAATGTGCACACCATCGAAAACTCCAAGTGCCAGATGCAACGGTTGATCAATCGACTGCAGCTCTTTTAGGTTCTCAATAAGTTGGATCATCTTGCTGGACGAATTCATTACCGCTAGGTCCCGCAATGGGAAGAACAAAACAAAAAACGCCCGATGATCCGCAATCGGGTCATCGAGCGATGATAGTTAGTAGCTAGGGCCTTATGGCTTTGCGCAGCATGCTTTAGTGCAACCTACTGCACAGGTCTTTTTCTTAGCGCAACAGGCCTTGGAGCAGCCAGCTTTACAAGAACTCTTGGCACAACAAGCTTTTGCACAACCAGCAGCACAACCAGCAGCGGAAGAACCACAGGAGCTAAGGGCAAATGCGGAAACGGCAACGACAGACATCAGGGACAGGCTTTGGATTACTTTTTTCATATCGAGTATAATTAATAATTTGGGTTCAGTTATTAGGTTGTTGTGATTGTGACAGGCCAGGATGACTTATCACAAGATTTGGGAGCATATCAGCCGGATATTATTCCGCCAGAATTTTCATAACTATGAAAAAAGTTTATTACCTTCTATAGAACTAGGGATTACTCGCTTTCGAGCGAAGCCTCATTCTCTTCCCTGTCGATTCTCAGCTGACTACGATAATCCAAGTAATTCATCGTGCTCTGGTAAATCGCGAAAATACCGACCACAGCAAAGAGCGAACCATAAGAGGCCATGTAAGCAAACAGTGCCCAAACGCCCAATACGGTCATCAAGTTTTTGGGTTCTTGAACCGCCGTGCGAAAAATAAACCCTGCGCAAAAACCGAGTAATACGGCACATTCCCCGCCAAAAAATTAAGCGGCGCACGGCAGTGAATACAAAAGTTCGCGTTGTGACCAACGGGCTTCAGACAATGAATGCAAAGATCTGCACCGTCCTCCCCTATCGTGGTCTCATCTTCTATTGTTGGAATCCTAACGCTTTACGGCCCGTTTAACAACCGTCCAACTCTCTTTTACCGAATTACCATTAAAGTCGCCCGACCCCGTAGCCCAGAATGCCGGCTTTTGCAAAAAGTCCATCGTCTTGATTCCAAAATGAACCGTATCATATGAAATCTCTGTATCGTGGTGCAGGGTAATGAAATCTCCGACATCTTTACCAAAATAGTTTAGTTTCTTCCGAGTCTTATCGTGCAGTACTGCCGATGATAAATCCGCAGGAACCCAACCCACGCCTTGGGCAAAAAACTCTGCCTTCACGTGCTCTTGATGATAGATGATAGAACCTACTTTTTCTCCAGCTTTCGCCGACTGAGCCCAGCGACCTACGCGGATACGTGCGGGAACGCCTTGGGATCTAAGAGCGCTGGCAAATAGGATGGATAGACCTCCACAGTCCGATTTCTTACTCGAGCAAACGTGAGACGAGCTTCGGTTTTGATTCCCCAAATACTCATAGGTCGACTGCTTGACTATTTGCTGGAAAACACGCCTTGCGAAATCGACCTCACCTTCGCGTGATTTACGATGAAGCTTGTTGGTTTCCATCCACTTCTGAATCGTAGGTGATGCGTAATCAAACAACTTCGTTCGGCGCAGGGCATTCGACCGATCATTGACGGTGATCTTTATATCAGGAGCTTTACCACGACGGCTCACGAGGGATCTTGAAAACAGCTCAACCTGTATCTGCATTTTAAATTGGATACTGGACGAGTTTTTTGCTCCTGTCACAGGAACACGTGCGCAAAACAAGTCTCGATGAAGTGGGCTTTGATCTCGGACAACCTTGGTCGCCGGCGTGCAGTCGATACTAACTACACGTTGCCCTGGGGTGTTGCCGGGTTTGGCAGCGAAAATTAACCACTCCTTTGGCTTGAGTCTAGGGACGACCATTTCACCAGTATATATGGCAGTTGCTGTATGTTCAGGCTTCGTGACGAGGGCGTATTTTTTGTTGAGCCCAGCTGGGACAACGGGCAACACCACTGCGGCCTGCCCGACCACGCTGTTGCCACTACTCAGTAGGGCGAGCAAGGTAAATGAAATGTTCTTGAATCGAATTAAGTGCATTAGCTTAGTTTGATGAGTAGAGGTATTTACCGACATCAAGGCCCCACCTGACACATTATGTTTAGTCTTGGCATGCACTCATGCATAAGCTGCGATATGTCGGCCCAATCTATTCAGCCAAGCGACTAAAGATTTTCAGGCGTTTGTAGTAGTTCCGAAATGCGGTTTAAGAGCATACCGGCACCACCGCCATCGACAACTCGGTGGTCGAATGTAAGGTCAATTTCAGCTTCAGTCACGGGGATGAACGTTCCTGTCTGTTCACTCCAGACGGGACGTTTCACTCCGGCACTGAGACCTAGAATAAGGGTCTCGTTCGGCAAAGGAATCGGAGTCCCCCATGTGAGGCCAAATGTTCCAAAGTTCGTGACTGTAGCAATACCATGCTTTGTAGCATCCTCGGGAAGTTTACGGCTACGAGCCAGATCAACGAGGCGATTGTAGTCCTCAACCAGTTCGCTCAAGCACTTGGTATCGGCATTTCGAATAATGGGAACCAATACACCATCGTCTACCTGCACAGCTACACCAATATCGAAGGCACGAGGGTGAACGACGTTTTCACCAATGAGATAACCAGCGGTGGTCGGATTTTCAGCCAAAGATAATGCCAAAGCACGCAAAATGTAGAGAGCTGGCCCTGGTTTGACGGCCTGACTACGGCGATGATCGAGAATTTTGTCCATGACCAGTGGTCTGGCGACGGTCGCAAGCGGACGTGTCCAGCTGCGGCGCATGGCGTCGGCCACGGCAAGTCGCATCGGAGAAGCTTTTGTGTGTGGCCATTGACTGATGTATTCGAGGAATGATTCGAGATCCTCCACGGTAACCCGACCACCTGCGCCGCTGCCAGGAATTGCGGAAATATCCGCAGCTCGGAGCCCCAACTCGGCCATTCTGGCCCTCATACGCGGGGAGATGTAATGCGCTCCGCCTTTTCCTGTAGGAACCGGTAAGCCCTTAATATTAGGCTCCACTAGAACGGGTTCGTGATAACCCCCATCTTCAGTTTTGAAGTGTAGATTTTCCTCTTTGCCACCATTTCCTCCTGCTTGCGGGGCCGAAGAACTCGCTGCGATATCATCCATCGATCTTTCCCCCGTCCTGTCCAATTCCTCCTGAGCCACCTCAAGCATGCCCAAGACGCTGCCAACGGCATAGCTGACCCCCTCCTCGGCGACGATTTGAACTACCTCACCGGCGCAAAGTGCGGTGATACCCATGGTTGCCTTATTGGTTTCCACTTCGATCACTTCCTGATCAGGAATCACCGTTTCACCGAGGGCGATGTTGAGTCGGATAATCGTGGCCTCGGCGATGGATTCACCTAGTTGAGGCATGAGAATGGGAACTTTGGGCATAACTTTTAAGATACTTTATTTAGGTGAATTTAATCGTAAGTTACTAGTAATTCAACAACTTACGTAATGATTCAGCGATAGATTCAGGTGTAGGGCGGTGAGTTGCCCACAATTTAGGGTGATATGGGATCGGTGTGTCCTTTGCGTTCAATCTGGCAGGTGGAGCATCGAGCAAATGGAAGCCATCGGCACAGACGCGCGACACCACTTCAGCGGTCACCCCACCCCATGGAAAGGCTTCGCCCACAGCAAGCAGACGACCCGTCCTAGCTACCGAGGCGATGATCGTATCGGTATCGAGAGGTTTAACTGAGCGGAGGTCGACAACCTCGATTTCCCACCCTCCTTCAGCCTGAAGCATTTCAGCGGCGCGGACGGCCTCATGCACCATCGCACTGTAGGTGACAACGGTAGCGTGTTTGCCAGGACGCGTGATCCTAGCCTGCCCTATCGGCAAGTGCTCAGCCTCGTAGCTTTTTGATTTCAGCCAGCGATAAAGGAATTTGTGCTCACAATAGATCACGGGATCGTCCATGGCGATCGAATCGAGTAACATGGAGTAGGCATCGGAAACCGTAGCGGGAGTCACGACAACAAGACCAGGGTAATGGGCGTAGAGCGCCTCCATACTTTGACTGTGAAATGGTCCCGACCCTGGAGTTCCGCCCGAAGGAAGACGCATCGTAAGCGGCACGGGAACGCCTGTGCGGTAATAGTGCGTTGCTGCCTGATTGACAATTTGGTTAAAAGCTACGGATGAGAAATCGGCAAACTGCATTTCCAGCACTGGACGCGCTCCCTCAATAGCAGCACCAATCGCCATTCCGGCCATAGCATCTTCACTAATGGGAGCGTCGAGAACACGGCCCGGGAATCTATCCTGCAAACCTTTGGTAGCCTTGAAGGCACCACCAAATTTACCAATATCTTGCCCGTAGAGAAATACGCTGGGATCGTCCTCCAAAGCCTTGCCCAGAGCCGCATGAATCGCATCAATGTAAGTTACGTCGCTCATTCTATCTATTAACGGGTTTGGAGATCTGGGTTTGAATAGGCCGACCAATCATCCTTATAGGGGTCGGGCCCAGGCTCTTTTTGAGCGGTTGCCACTGCAGCTTGGACGACCTCAGCGGCTTCTTGCTCCCAAGCTTCTAGTTCAGCGGCATCGGTGAAACCATTTTCGAGCATCTGGGCCTTACCCACATCGATACTATCGCGGCCTAAGCCTGATGTTTTTAATTTGGGATCGACGTATGAACCGTCATCGTGTTCACCGTGCCCGGTGAGACGCAGCATGGACGCCACTACTAATTGGGGCCCCTCCCCAGCTCTTGCCCGAGCTACGGCCTCTTGCATCACTTTGATACAGGCGATCATGTCCGTGCCATCGACACTGTGACCGCGCACGCCATAACCCTTGGCTTTATCCACCAAGTCATCACAGACAAATTGTCGGTCGTTCGGAGTGGAATAGGCATACTGGTTATTGGCAATCGTCAGAACTAGTGGAAGCTTCTCAACGGCTGCCGCATTCAGCCCTTCATGAAATGATCCTGTCGATGTGCAGCCATCACCTACACAAGTGGCGCCAACAACGCCGTCCATCTGCCCTTTGAGCCTTTTAGCCATTAACATACCGCTTACTACGGAGATCGCAGTGCCAAGGTGGGAAATCATCGCAGGCATCCCTTCGGAAGGACGACCTCGGTGAATATTGCCATCGCGACCGCGCATAGGCCCCTCGACTGAGCCAAGGTAAGTTCTTGTGCAATCGAGCATCGGCTCACCGAATGCAGTGCGACCCGCTTGATCGCGAATTAGCGGAGCGTAGACGTCGCGCCCCTTTTCTAAACAAGCTGCGAGAGATGAACTAACGGCTTCCTGACCTTTGCCAAGATAAACGCCACCGACAATTTTTCCCGCTTTATAGAGACTGCCCAGCTTATTTTCTAGAATACGCGCCGTGAGCATCGCCCGAAAAACTTTACGCACGTGGTCGCGTTCCATGCCCTGCTCTAGACCTTCAGTTGTTGTATCCATTAAATAGTCTATAAAGCGTTGTTTAGCATGGCATTATCATCAGCCAGTTCCGTCTGCTCAAATCTGGATATTTAAACCAAGTTTGAACTATCTTGTCGGACACAATAAAGACAGCCTCTGCCTTGACTGGCAATAGCATTCTTCAGCAAAGAATGACCCCCCGCTGTCAAAAGAAACCATTGCATTGCATCCGAGCAAGAAGCATAACAAGCTCGCAAATCTCAACCAAACACATCATTTTTTATTATGGAACCAACACTTCTTGTTCTCGCAGCTGGTATGGGCAGCCGATATGGCGGCCTTAAACAAATGGATCCGATGGGTCCCAACGGTGAAACCGTCCTCGATTATTCTGTCTACGACGCCATCCGCGCAGGCTTCAAACGAGTCGTATTCATCATTCGCGAGGATTTCGCCGAAGCCTTCAGAGAAGGCGTGGGTGCTAGATTTGAGGGCGAAATCGAAGTCGACTATGTTTTCCAAAAGCTGGACGACCTTCCTGAAGGATTCAGTATTCCCGAGGGACGTGAAAAGCCCTGGGGCACAACTCATGCCATCAGAGCCGCACGCAATGCTGTCGCAGGCCCATTCGCAGTGATCAATGCTGATGACTTTTATGGATCCGATTCCTACCAGAGAATCGCCAGCTACTTCAAAGAAGCAGCAACATCTAGCGATGGCATTTCCCACTACGCCATGGTGGGCTACCATATTACCAAAACCCTCTCCGACCATGGTGATGTCAACCGCGGCATCTGTTCGGACGATGGAGGTTTCCTCACGGACGTCGAAGAGGTCACCGAGATCAAACGCGAAGAGGATGGTAAAATTCACGGTAACGGACTCGACGGCAATCGCCGTGAGGTCCCTGAAAGCGCCGTCGCATCCATGAACTTCTGGGGATTTGGCCAGGAGTTTTTCACTCAGCTCGAGAACCACTTTATCGAATTTTTAAATGAACGTGGATCTGAAATGAAATCCGAGTGCTACATCCCTACCTTGGTAGATGAACTCATCCGCAATGGCAAAGCCGACTGCAAAGTTCTAGAAACCACCAGTTCATGGTTCGGTGTCACCTACCCTGACGACAAACCCTTTGTCGTGGAGAATATTCAGAAACTCATTAATACCGGCGACTATCCAAGCCCGCTGGACTAACACATTCATCAACTCATCATGCACGACCTCAAGGGAATTGCAGGCCTGTTCGATATGCGAGCAGACCTCGTTCACGGCTACCCGTATGGCTCTGGTCATATCAACGACACGTATTGCGCTGAATACGATCAAGCGGGTCAGCGTATCCGCTACATCCACCAGCGCCTCAGCACCGAAGCATTCAAAAAACCGATCGAACTGATGGAGAACGTGGATCGCGTCACAACCCACGCGCTCAACGAACTTCTAAAGCAGAATCATCCAGAGGCCCATCGCCGCACCCTAACTTGTATTCAATCCGTCAAAGGAACCCCACATGCTATCGATGCCGGAGGAAACTGCTGGAGAACCTACCCGTTCATCGAGCGTGCCCGCACTTACGACACAATTGAATCCGAAGTACAAGCCACCGAAGCAGCCCGAGCCTTTGGTGAATTCCAGAAGCTCGCGGCCACACTCCCCGGTGATCCACTTCACGAAACCATCCCCGGTTTTCACAATACCAAACAACGATTTCAGCATCTCGTTAAAGCCATCGAAGCTGATACTGAAAACCGCGCAGCCTCTGTGCAGAAGGAAATTGATTGGTTCATGGCGCGTGAAGCAGAAGGCAGCAAAGTCGTCGACATGCTCGAAAACGGTGAACTACCCCTTAGAGTTACTCATAATGACACCAAGCTCAACAACGTCATGTTAGACGATGTCACTGGTGAGGGAATCTGCGTCATTGACCTCGATACCACCATGCCTGGCTCCGCCATCTATGACTTTGGAGATATGGTTCGCACAGCCACATCCCCCGCCCCGGAGGATGAGAAAGACATCTCCAAAGTTGAAATGCGCATGTTCATGTTCGAGGCTCTTGTCAAAGGCTACCTTGCCTCGGCTGGTGACTTCCTAACCGACAACGAACGTTCCCTGTTAGCTTTTTCCGGAAAGCTTCTCACCATGGAGTGTGGCACACGATTTCTCACCGATTATCTCAAAGGTGACGTTTACTTTAAAATTCACCGCGACGGTCACAACGTCGATCGCACTCGCAGCCAGATAGCACTTGCCGAATCCATTGATTCCCAGATGGATGACATGGAGGCGCTTGTGGCAAAGTATAGTGTTTAGCCCAATTTACTTAATCATATAATGACAAAATCACCTACCATCCTCGTCACAGGCGGAGCCGGATTCATTGGCTCCCACATCGTTGAACATTTCCAAGGTATAGCCAAGGAAATCCGCGTACTTGATAACCTTCGCACAGGCTATAAGCATAATCTGGATGGACTCGAGTACACTTTCATCGAAGGTTCCGTTACCGACCGTGAATTAGTCAAGCAGGCCGTTCAGGGCGTTGACTACATTTTCCATATGGCAGCCATGGTTTCCGTACCCGAATCGATGAGTAAGATTTCCGAGTGCGTTGAGATCAACGTCAACGGCTTGCTCAATGTGCTCGAAGAGGCATCAGAGGCCGGTGTTACTAAAGTCGTCTTCGCCTCGTCGGCGGCCAACTACGGTGACAACCCCACTGTGCCAAAGCTCGAAACCATGTATCCTGAGCCGAAGAGCCCCTACGCGATTACCAAACTCGACGGTGAATACTATCTCGAGATGTTCCGCACCGAAGGTAAACTACAGACAACTTCGGTTCGTTTCTTTAATGTGTTCGGACCTCGTCAGGACCCTCAAGGAGCCTACGCTGCGGCGGTGCCTATCTTCATTGAAAAAGCCGTTAAAGGTGAAGACATCACCGTCTATGGCGATGGTGAACAAACGCGGGACTTCATCTACGTGAAGGACATCGTCGGAGCTCTCGTCTTCGCGGTCATGAACGAAGACATGCACGGCACCTACAACGCTGGATACGGTGGTCAGATCACAATCAACGACTTGGCTAACAACATTCTTGAAACGGCTGATACGAAATCCAAACTCCTCCACGGGCCCGAACGCGCTGGTGACGTAAAACACTCACGTGCATCATCGGATAAACTCCGCGCAGCAGGATGGGAACCTCAGTTTACCCTCGAGGAAGGACTGACCGCTACGTTTGAGTTTTTCAAGCACAAGATCATTAACTAATCACCTCATTTTCTGCTCCCAGGTCTGGTTGTCTTTGCCATGGCCACCATTCCAGCCGCCATCACTGTATTTTAAGCCTTTTAGCGTACATCAGGCCTTTTCTTTCGGGCTAAAAACGCTATATTTCCGCCTCTTCAGAACATGAAACTGATTCTCTCCATATTCCTGATTTTAATCGCCCCTGCCATTTCGGTATTGGGGCATGGACCTACTGACCATGGTGAAGCCCACCAAATCAGTATAAGCACGGCACAAAATGCTGAGCAGTCTGATACCACGACGCCTACATCTCCAGCAACCCCATCGACGCCGACAGCACTATCAGTCACTCCTACTGCTCCCGGAACGGTCACTGGCAATGATGGCATCCGCGTCACTGTTCTGGGGTATCATGACTTTTCTGCCACAAAAAAAGCCACCGAAATGCTCATTTCTACGGAGAAATTTGGCAAGCAGATGCAGGCGATCAAAGAGCTTGGGTTAAACGTCATTAGCATGGAAGACTTCATGGCATGGAAACGCGGCGAGAAAAAAGTTCAAGATAAGTCCGTGGTTATCACCATCGATGATGGCTGGAAGTCTGTCTACACCGAGGCCTACCCCATTCTCAAAAAACACAAATTCCCCTTCACTCTCTTTTTATACTCCAAATACATCGACGGAGGCGCCAGTGCCCTCACGACGAAGATGATCAAAGAGATGCAGAAGAATGGCTGCACAATAGGCAGCCACTCGATTTCCCATCCTTACCCAGCTACAGTCAAAGCAGAACGAGCCAAAGGGACCGAAAAATTCGTCACCTACCTTCGCAAGGAAATGGGTGGATCACGTAAAGTATTGGAAGCAAAATTCGGAGGTAAAGTCACCACCTACGCATACCCGGGCGGCTACTTTACTGGCGAAATGCTACCGGTAGCTACTGAAAGCGGCTACGAGTTTCTCTTTACCGTGCTCCCAGGAAAAACAACAAGCGCCACCTCTAACTTCACCATTCCTCGCTACATCATTCTTGGCACGCACGACTATATTTTCAGAAATGCCACCAGCTTTGGTGCGACTAGCACAAGCGCAGCCACCGATGGTGCGATCGTCCAGTCCACCCCCCATCCGGTCGAACCTCAACCCGGAGCACTCATCACGACTCGCTTACCCAAGATATCGGCCGATCTCTCCAAAGTAGAAAAAATCGACGTGGAATCCATCGTCATGCGTGTCGCTGGATTTGGCAAAGTCCCTGCTACCTACGATGTATCAAGTAAAACGATATCGTGGACGCTCAATCGGCGTTTGCGTTCGCGCACTTGTGAAGTCAGCGTTCAGTGGCGCAATATGGGTGCCACCAAATATCAGAAACCCATGGCTTGGATTTTCCGCATCGACCGCGAAGCGGCCTACCAGCCGACCAGTCCTTAGGACTGAAACTCCAAGTTTCAAACTCCAAATACCAACTCGAAAACTCCATGTTCTCATCACTCTCAGACAGTCTCGATAAAACCTTCCGCAATTTACGTGGTGTAGGAAAAATCTCCGAGAAAAACATTACTGACGCTCTCCGTGAAATCCGACTTGCCTTACTTGAGGCCGATGTTGAATTCGGCGTAGCCAAGGACTTCATCGCTAAGGTCAAAGAAAAGGCCATGGGCGAGGACGTCTTCAAGTCCATCAAACCTGGGGAGCAAATCGTCAAGGTATTCAGCGATGAACTCACCGCTCTTCTTGGTGGTGATGCAGCGCCTCTCGACCTCAATCCCCCAGCTCACATCCTGCTTTGTGGTCTGAACGGTGCGGGCAAAACGACTACCGCAGGAAAGCTGGCGCTCCGACTGCAAAAGGAAGGTCGCCGACCACTCCTCATTGCCTGTGACCTTTATCGCCCAGCAGCGATCGACCAATTGGCAACTCTTGCAAAACAAATAGACGTTCCATGTTTTACTCCTGAACCAGACGAAAAGAACCTCGTCAAAGTAGCCAAACAAGCTCTCGAGTGGGCGAAAACTCAGAGTGGCACAACACTCATTTTCGATACCGCAGGTCGTCAGGAAATCGATGAAGCCCTCGTTCAAGAGCTCAAGGATCTTCACAAATTCGTCAAGCCTAGTGAAACACTACTCGTTGCTGACTCAGCCACTGGTCAACAAGCGGTTTCCGTCGCGAAGCATTTCGATAATGCCGTGGGCATTACAGGTATTATCCTGACCAAACTCGATGGTGACGCCCGTGGCGGTGCAGCTCTATCGATGCGTGCCGTGACCGGTAAGCCTATCAAGTTTATTGGTGAGGGTGAAAAGCTCGAACAATTCGGCGTCTTCCACCCCGACCGCATGGCCAGCCGTATTCTCGGCATGGGCGATGTCGTCAGTATGGTTGAAACCGCGGCTGAGAATATTAATGAAGAAGAAGCCATGCATGCAGCGAAGCGTTTGCAGTCGGGCAAATTCGACTTCAACGACTTCCTCGACCAGATGAACATGCTCCGCAAGCTCGGCCCACTGGACGGACTGCTAGGTATGCTTCCAGGTTTTAGCAAAATCAAAAAACAACTCCCCTCCGAAGCCTTCGATGAAGGTCGAATGAAACGCATGGAGGCTATCGTCCTCTCGATGACGCCCAAGGAACGCAGCACACCGATGCTTATCAAAGGAACACGGCGCAAGCGTATCGCCGCTGGCTCAGGAAATACGATCCTTGAAGTCAATCGCTTCATCAAGCAGTTCACGCAGATGCGTAAAATGATGAAGTCCAAGGGCAAGATGAAGGACATGATGAAGCAACTCGGTGGTATGGAGGGAATGGAAGGCATGGGCGACATCATGGGCGGAGGCGGCAAAATGCCAAAGCTACCATTCTAACGTATCCACCCACCCGAAGGACGCAAGACCTCCCGTCTCCCGTCTCCCGTCTCCCGTCTCCCGTCTCCTGTCTCCTGTTTCCCGCTACCTGAAAACATGGGTATCCTCATCCCTCTTCTGCTGATCTTTTTTTGCTGCCTCATCATTTGGCGAGCCTGCGATGGATTTGAGTATGCCTCCGAATACATTGGACGGCACATGTCCGAGGGGGTTCGTGGAAGCACCATCAATGCGATATCCAGCTCTCTGCCAGAATTGTTTACCACACTGATCGCACTATTTGTCCTCCGTGATCAAGACGGCTTTGCCATAGGAATCGGCACAACCGCCGGCAGCGCCTTATTCAATGGCATGATCATCCCCGCGCTTTGTATTTTGATGGTGACGGGAGCCGCCATCAAAACAGTGGACGTCTCATCGAAAGTAATATGGCGTGACGGCGCCGCTCTCATTCTTGCTCAGATTCTTCTTGTGGTTATCCTAACAAGTCACTCCCTAGTCTGGTGGCAAGGGTTACTACTGATGGTCTTCTACCTCATTTACCTGTGGTATATGATCGGGAGCATGAAAAAACTCAGCCCCGAGGAAAAGCTGAATAGTCCTGACGATGAGGAGGAGGAGGATTCAGACGACACCCGTAGTCCAATCGCTTCATTCTTCTACTACCTTTCCCTTGGTCGTCTGCTAGACCTTGAACACTTCTTCATCTGCGACAATGCACGCGCCAAGATCAAATCAGAAACTTGGAACGGCTGGCCACTTCTTCTCACTTCTGCAGGTGTGATCGGTATTGCTTGCTGGATGCTTGTTCTGGCATGTGAATGGCTCGGCACAGGTCCG
>Ga0302134_10000953_pt1 | contig 13236 bp, 12 predicted proteins | sample CB9_SCM_MG_FD_203123 | JGI IMG/M metagenome (GOLD analysis project Ga0302134, IMG submission 203123) | Marine microbial communities from Western Arctic Ocean, Canada - CB9_SCM | ecosystem: Environmental > Aquatic > Marine > Oceanic | place: Canada: Western Arctic Ocean | collected 2017-09-19
TCTCACCCGGCGAGAAGGGCATTTGCGCGTCTGGCGTTATTTGCTCCGGGCGTCGTCGAACGACTTGGTCGCACGTCGCAATATCGTTAGTCGCGGTCGTCATCGGATGACTCGGCTCCGCGTCGCAGCCTCCCCCGGATCTGGAGGAGGACCGTTGAGTACGCGGCGCATAGAAGTCCTCTCCTGGGTGAGAGGATTTAGGTGAGGGTGGAATCTAAGGGTTAGCGACAATGGCAGACTCATCCCTGATCCCAAGCTTCTCCCTAGCGAGAAGGAGCACAGTACGAACGCCTAGCTGAGGTCGACTAGGGTTGCGCCGTTGCCGCCGCGGTTTCGGGGGGCTGCGCTGAACGATGCGACGAGAGAGTGCTTGGAAAGCAAAACTCGTATCGCTTCCCGTAGTGCGCCGGTTCCATCACCGTGAATAATCCGCACGCTGGTCAGACCCTGAATAGAAGAATCGTCGATAAATTGACGAACGATTTCATCTGATTCGTGAACACGTGATCCACGCACATCGAGTTCTCCCGATGTGTTTGCAGCTTCACCCGCGCTGATCGTGTTGATCGTTACGTTAGGAAGTTCGTTGGGTGATCCAGCAACCTTTTTCGGTTCAGCGGCTTTGACCAATCGAAGCTGTTGTTCGTTTAACTCGATGCGTGAGTTACCCATCATTAGCTCGACAGTACCGCCTGAACTGATGTCGATAATCGATGCCTGAACATTGATCCCCTTGATCTCAACGAGATCGCCAGATTGCAGAGGACGGTTCTCTTCTTCGTCTGTCTTTGCTGTTTCAGGCGGAGGCGATACGGGCAGCCATGTGGGATCGGAAAATTGATTGCGAACCCTTCCAATAGCTCGCTTAGCAGCATCGAGGTCGTTGTCATTTTTCGCTTTACTGACAACTTTACGGAGAGTCTTAGTGATCTTCTCAGTTTCTCGTTTCAACTCCATGCGAGATTTTTCGATCATATCTTCTTGAGCTCTAGTCACAGTGTTGAGCTTGTTCTGAAGATCTTTTCGTGCCGTTTCCGCTTCGATTTTCGCCTGTTTAGCTTCGTCGAGCGTACGAGCGGCTTCATCCCTATCTCGCTGGAGTTGTTGAAGAATATTTTCGGCTTCGGCTCGAGTAGGATCCATCATCGATTGAGCATCATCGAGAACGTGGCTAGGCATGCCGAGATGACGCGCAACGTGAATGGCGTAGCTGCGACCGGGAATTCCCATTAGCACCTGATACGTCGGCATCATTGTGTCGGGATTGAGCTCAACAGAAGCGTTCGCCAGATCTTCGGATTCAGCAGCGAATTCAGCTACTGTCCGGTAGTGAGATGTGATGGCGATAGGCATGTCGTTTGCAGTTGCGTGAGCAAGCACTGCCCTTGCAAGTGCCGAGCCTTCTTCAGGATCGGTACCAGTGCCAAGTTCATCGAGCAAAATCAGCGAGTTAGGCGTTGCTTCTAACAAGATATCGATCACACGTCCCATGTGTGACGAGAAGGTCGACACGGAGCGTTCGATCGATTGAGAATCTCCAATGTCGGCATATACAGCATCGAAAATTGCCATTTCACCGTCGCTTACCGGCACCTGCATTCCCGATTGGTGCATTAGTGCGAAAAGGCCAATCGTCTTTATTGCGACCGTCTTGCCGCCGGTGTTCGGTCCGGTGATAACCAAACCGCGGAAACCGGGTCCGATGTTGATCGTGATCGGAACTGCATCGGCCCCCAAGAGTGGGTGACGAGCGCCTACGAGGTTAGTGACATTGTCGGAACCAGCTGGCATCGTTTCGAGCCTGCGAGCTTTCATTGATGCTGCAAGGCGTGCGCGTGCGGTTATGTAATCGAGGGCTGCAGCGGCTTCTACGGCAATGACCGCTTCATCTTCTCGTTCACCTATTAGTGCCGAGAGGCGTCGGAGAATTCGTTCTTCTTCTCGTAGAGCTTCTGCGGCTGTTTCACGCCATTCATTGCAAAGCTCAACGACTTTGAACGGTTCAACAAATAGCGTCGAACCACTTCCCGAAACGTCGTGAACAATCCCGGGAACAGAATCTCGGGCATCGGCTTTTACTTCAAGAACCAGACGTTCTCCACGAGTTGCGATTGCGCCAGATTGAAGCGAGTTTCTTACGGCAGGACTGTGAGATAGTCGTTCCATTGCACGCATTACGCGCTGGAACGTTTTACTAACGTTTGCTCGAAGTTTTGCAAGCTTGGGCGTTGCAGAGCTCAGAACTTCGCCTTGGTCAGATATCGACTTAAAGACTTCTTTTCCGAGATCACGCATATCGGGAATCTCGGCGGCGATTTCTTCGAGAAGTGGTGCTCGCCCCTTCATCGAAACGGCGGTATTGCGAGCTGACCAGATCGAATCGAGTAAGTGAAGAACCGATACGATTTCATCGCCAGTGAGTAAGCCATTGATTGCAGCGCGGTGAAGCAGTTCTCTTGGATCGCGTGCTCCTGAGAGACCTATGTCGCCCACTGTTACGAGCATGAGAGCTGCTTGAGCGGTTTCGTCTTGTAGCCGTTCGATGTCTTCCATGTCGGTCAACGGTCTCGTATCGAGAGCCATTTCACGTGACATGAAGAATCGTGTGCGGTTAGCGAGAAGTTCTCGAACCTTTGTGAATTCGAGTAGTTCCCACGCCTGAGGCTGAAGATCGGAAATATTGTGCTTTTTAGCTGCGGCTGAAGGTTCGCTGAAAGTGTTTGTTTTGGTTTGTTCGTTGGTCGTGCTCATATCGTTATCGACGATTGTAGGTGTGATCGGTTGTTTATACTCGGGTTCAACCGAGGAAATTCTTCATTTAGTCAGTTCAGTGATAAAAATTGATCACATCCGAAACGAATAACACCGTCCAACCGAAGCTTACTGACGCCGAGCAGAAGATTATGGCGAGTATGTCGGCTTTGCTGGCGAGGGCTAGTATCGAGGTCGGTTCGCTGAAGTGGATGGAAAACGCATTCACTACTTGGATTACGGCGAGGGCCCGACCGTGATTTTGCTGCACGGTGGTGGCGCAGGTTCGGCGATTTGGTTTAGGCAGATCGAAGTTTTATCTAAGACGCACCGCGTTATCGTGCCCGATCATCCAGTGTTTGGACTTTCGAGCCAGGATGCATACAAAGCGCCGTTCTCGACCAACGCTGCTCGATATATGGCTGATTTTATGGATGCGTTGGCTATCCGGTCGGCAGATGTGGTGGGGCTTTCGTTAGGCGCACAGATGGCGATCGCAATGGCGATAGAGCACCCGATGCGAGTGAATCGTTTGGTGGTCATCGACTCCGCAGGGTTGGGAAGAGATTTTCCGCTGTTGTACAAGCTGGCGAACGTGCCGCTGGTTGGGCGGCTGGTGGTTCGGCCTAATCGCTGGGGGCAAGACAATTACTTCAAGACGATGGAAGTTGTTGACTATGAGTTCGACGACGCTGCGGCGTACAAGCAGTACGCGTACGACGTCACGTTGATGGACGGTCACGCTGTCGCAATGCGCAAAAGCGTTTCGGTGATTACCGATTTTGGTGGTCAGAAATCAGTTTTCACAGATGACGAACTTCGATCGATTAGTGCTTCGGTGTTAGCGATTTGGGGCGACGAAGATCCGTTGTTCCCTGTTGAGCACGGGTATCGACTGGCAGGGCTAGTGCCTAATTCGAGTTTGCATGTGATCGAAAACGCGAGGCATGTTCCACTTCTCGATCATCCTGAAGAAGTGAATCGTTTGATCGTCGGATTTCTCGGAAACGACTAACTGCCGAAAACGTCACCAGTGTGGATATCCGCAGACTCAGCCCATTCGGCAGCATTGATCTTTTTACCGCCAGTGGCTCGAACACGTCCGATTGCGACGGCACCATCGGCACATGCGACGATGACCTTTTCAACACCGATTTCTACGACTGCGCCAGCTTGGTGTCCTGAAGAACCGTAGGACGAGCGGGCTGCGTCGTATAACGACAGCTTGGTCTCGCCGTGAGTGGTGTTCGCACCGGGTTGTGGATCGGCACCACGGATCATGTTGAATACCGTGTCGACGTTACCCGACCAGTCGACCACGACGTCGCTGGCTTTGCACCAGCTTTCGTAGGTGGCTTTCGTTTCGTCTTGGACTATCCGAGGTGCGTTACCTGATCGTACGAGATCGACAGATTCGACCATCGCTTGCACGCCGATCGGGTAAAGCTTGTTGAAGTAAACGCTGCCGAGTGTTGCTTCATCTGCGATTTCAACTTTTTTCTGCATCAGCACTGGACCAGTGTCGAGTCCTGCGTCTGGCCAGAAAATGGTGAGTCCAGTTTCGGTTTCGCCGTTGATGATTGGCCAATTTATAGAGCTTGGCCCACGGTGGAGTGGAAGAAGTGATGGGTGATATTGAATCGTGCCGAGGGACGGAAAGTTGATCATTTCCATCGGGACGATGTCGGTTACGAAAGCCATGACGCAGAGTTCGGGAGCCAGGGCTTTGAACTGGTCTACTGCTTCTTGATCACGGAGTCGTTTGAATTCGAAAGCCGGGATATTTAGTTCAGTTGCTGCCTCGGAAATTGGATCGGGTGATCGGCCTTCCTTGGTCGGAGGGGCGAATACGCCTACGATTTCGTCTTCGCCTTTTTCGACGAGGGCTTCAAGTACCGATTTTCCGAATGCGGACTGACCGATGATGGCGATTTTCATTGCGTAAATAGCTCCGGGCGTCCCTAGCGGGACTTGGTCGCACGTCGTATCTCTCCCACCCTCTAACTCCCTCACACTCTGGGAGGGAGGACAGGAGAACACTTGGCGCTATTGGTGATCGAAGCGTTACTCAGTAACTGTCCTTCGCTCTTCTTCGACGGTATTTCTAACACGATCTTGGGCTCGGTGTCGGTTAGCATTGGTAGCAGTTTGTAGATTTGAGTCGCGAGTAAGCGTTATTTGATCGGGAGAATTCGAATTTGACGTCGTCAGAGCACACGCCGAACGAGCCTATTAAAGCTGATATTGATTTTCCGCCGAAAACGGCGAGTGAGTTTTTTCAACGTGGGCTGAAAAATGCTCAGTTGGGAATTCCCGATAAAGCAGCCTCCGATTTCGAGGAAGCAGCTTGGCTTGAACCTGAGAACCATGAAATTCAGTTCAACCTAGGTGTGGCATATCTTTCGATGGCCGATTTTGAACAGGCAATAAATAACTTCACTAAGGCGATCGAACTAAAACCGGGTGTTGCCGATATGTATGGCAATCGGGCAGTTGCTCACGCTGCGATTGGCGAAGACGATAAATCTGAGGCCGATGAGAAAGTGGCGGTTGAGTTGGGTGCACCACCGGATGGATTAGGCTCGGTGATCGACTACGTGAAGGCTCAACGCAAGTAAGTGCCAGACGCACGTTTTGTGTTCGGGCGCGTGATGGCGTTTTTCGCTTGGAGCCGGTGGTTGGCTGAATCGAAGGTCGCGTTGGTGGGATCGTTGATTGCCACGTCGTACCTCCTAGCAATGACAAGCAAGGGCAGCCTATCTGCTTGGGTTTCGCCAGTCTGGGAAGGCTTCGTCGAGTTGCAGACTGCGTAAGTAACGTCGGATCGCATCGAATGCAGCGACGAGATTCGCTGGCTGAGTCGAAGGCGTTTTGCGTGTCGCCGAACTGAGATGTTCAGCCAAAAACAACGCCTCTGCCTTCGAGATCGGGCTGTATTCCGTGTGCCGTTCAAGCAACGGATATTCGATACCGGCTGTAGTGAGCCTGGCAAACGCCCGGGCCGCTGATAAATCCCGTCTATCGTGAGCGGGAGCACCGTCTGGACCCGTTCTTGGCCGCCTGATTAGTCCGGCTGCTACGAGATTGTCGTACAGATCGTCATCTAATCCACTTTGTATAAGGAAATCGGCGATGGATATCGGACCAGATGGTGTCGACTGTGATGTCGCCGTACTAGAACCGTCTGCAGGAATTGCAGTGGCGAGCGGTGACGATGGATCTCCGTTAACGATCTGCTTGATCCCCTTAAGGTTCAAACCCGCAGCTTGAAGCTCTTTGATCTTCCCAATCAACTGTTCGAAGTGAGCCGGGTATAACGCCCGAGTTTGACTCGTTTTTCGTGGCGCGGGAAGAACACCAATCCGAACGTAGTAATTGACGGTTGCGGTGGTTACGCCAGTACGTTTTGACAGTTCACCAACGGATAATGTGGCGCTGTCGTTTGGGGACTGATTTTTTGTGATTTCTGAATTGCCTGAACTGGTCATGAGACTTGCTGGACGATGAAATCCGATGCAGGTTAATTGGCGTAGCAGTTATAAGGGAGCGAACTCTTCGAAACGGAACCGTGCACCGGATTGAAGAGTTCGCTTTCTTGCGTTTGAATATGCTCCAGCCAAATCGACCAGAAGCATAACGGAATTAGCGATGATGTGATTTGAGCTGCTTGGTGCGATTACTCCCACCGGAACATTTTGGTTGCCACTACAAAGCTGATTACGATCCAGATGCTTAGTCCGAGCAACTCGCTGCCGAGTGTTGTGATCGACGCACCTTCTACTGTGATCGCTCGCATGGCATCGGCTAGATAGGTTAGCGGTAGGTATTGCGACCACCGAGTTAGCCAGTCGGGCATTACCGATAGCGGGAAGAACACGCCGGATAGGAACATCATCGGCATTGAGATGATGTTCGCAATCGGAGCCGCAGTTTCTTCGTTCTTAGCCCATCCCGAAACGGCGAGGCCAATTGCGATGAACAGTGCTCCACCTAGCAGCGCCAGAATCGTTAGATCGAGCCACGCACCAATTCTGCCATTGCCAATACTCACCCCAAGCACGATGGCTCCCACGATTACAAGAACGTAGGTTTGCAGCACTACGACGATCGCCTTCGTAGTTAACTGTCCGGCAAGGAAGTGTGACGCACCGATTGGCGTGGCTTTGAGTCGGCGTAGAACGCCTTGCGACTTGAAACGAACCAGAGTGAACACTACGGTGAACAATCCTGTCTGCATGATCGCCATCGCTGCAACACCAGGGATCAGCCAAGCCTTGAAACCTTGCCCTTGACCTGTGATTACTGTCTCTGTAATCCCGATGGAATTTTCGACTCGGTATTCGTCAGGTACTTGGTTTAGTTCTTTGAAAACAGCGTCGGTTACTTGTCCGAGGATTGTTGAAATAACGGCTCGTTCCTGCTGGAATCGTTCGTCGTAAGTGACTTTGATTTCAGCAAATTCTCCGGGCGCACCGTAGTTTGCTGGGATTTCGATTACGGCACGACTGGTGCCGAATTCGAGTTCGTGGTGAGCTTCTTCGAGAGTGTCGACAGCCACGCTTAGCAGTTCTTGTTGGTTGCTACCTTTGAGCGCTTGGATTAGAGCTTGCGAAGCTGGATTGTCAGCGGCGTCGTAGATTCCGACGTTCGGTGAGTCGTACTTGTCGAAATTCATCATGCCAAAAATGATCATGATCAACAGCGGGAAGAATAGTGCCCAGAACAAGGCTTGCTTGTTCCTGAAGTACATTTTCAACGAGGCAACGGTGAGTGCTAGATAAATTGACATTTTTTTTATTTACGCCTTAGTCTCGAAGATCGTGGCCGGTTAGGTTCAAGAACACGTCATCGAGCGTTGCTTCACGTACTCGCTTCTTAGGTATGAATCCCGTTTCGAGTAGCTGGTCTATTAGGGCGTCGGGAGTGTCGAGAGCGATGATTTCACCGTTTTCCACTACGGCGATTCGATCGCAAAGCTCTTCGGCTTCTTCCATGTAGTGGGTAGTTAGCATTATCGTTGCACCACTTTTTTGAATTGTTCGCACAAGCTCCCAGAGTTGTCGTCTTGCCTGTGGATCGAGTCCCGTGGTGGGCTCATCCAGGAATAGAACGACAGGATCGTTTACGAGGGCGACTGCGATCGAAAGGCGCTGTTTTTGTCCGCCTGAGAGTTCTGCATATTGGGCGTTCTTGCGATTGTCGAGTCCGACTCTCGAAAGGATTTCTACCGGATCAACTTTAGCGAGGTACAGCTTGGCGTAGAGATCGACGATTTCCGAGAGTTTTAACTTGTCGAAGAAAGCGTTCTGCTGAAGCTGCACTCCAATCATCGCCTTTACCGCTGGCGGGTCATCTTTTACGTTGATGCCGTTGATGATCGCGTCGCCAGAGTCGGCGTCTCGCATTCCTTCAAGAATCTCGACGGTGGTGGTTTTACCTGCACCGTTCGGACCTAGCATGCCAAACACTTCGCCTCGGTGAACTTCGAACGAAATTCCGTTCACGGCGGTAATGTCGCCGTATTTTTTGTGCAGGTCTCTGGCGATGATTATGGGATCGGATGCTGTGGTCATGAAGGCGGACGTACCTGTGGGTTTGTTGAAGTTTCGACTGAATTGGCTGACAGAAGCGATGAACCGGTTAATAATCAGGTTAGAATCTGCGCTCGGCTGCCAATCTAAAAGTGCACCGCGTAAGAGTTTATTTGAATCGACACGATATGAGGATTCCAATTGAGTATTGAATACGTGAATTTCGGTACTGCCGGTGTGAAGGTTTCGCCGATGGCACTTGGACTTGGCTTTAGAGGCCAGTTCGATCGCGGAGAAGCTGAGAAGGTTATTCACACGGCTCTCGATTCAGGGATCAACCTAATCGACTGTGCGAACGTCTACGGCTTCATGGACGACCGAAGAAACATCGGTAGCTCCGAGCAGGTGCTGGGTAAGGCATTGAAAGGGCGACGAGACGACGTAGTTATTACGTCGAAGGTGTTTAGTCCTATCGGAGATGGCCCGAACGATCAGGGCGCTTCTCGGTATCACATCTTGCGAGAAATCGAACGGTCGTTGACTCGTTTGGATACCGATCATGTCGATGTGTATATCTTCCACGGCGTTGAAGACATGAGCCTGTTTGAAGAGCAGTTCCGCGCAATGGAAACACTCGTTCAGCAAGGTAAAACTCGATACGTGGGAGTGAGTAATTTCCAAGCGTGGCAGGTTATGCAGGCGCTGGATGTTCAGAAGCGAATTAACGCTCAACCGCTAATCGCTGTGCAGAATCCGTACTCGCTGATGAATCGAACTCAGGAGGACGAACTGTTCCCGATGGTTCGTGAATCGGGTGTTGGAATTATGGCTTACAGTCCGCTTGGTGTTGGACTTTTGAGCGGGACTTATAAGCCGGACGAAGTTCCTGACGAAAGCACGCTGTGGGGTTCACGACGTAAGGGCACCATTGCGAAATATATGCAGGGTCGGGCTGGCAAGGTGATCGCAGCTGTTGGTGAAATTGCCAGCGATTTGGGTGCGTCGATGCCGCAGGTGGCTATGGCGTGGGTGATGTCGCATCCAGAGGTGACGGTTGCTCTTTCAGGTGCCGACACTGTCGAGCAGATGAAGGACGTTGCGGTCGCGCTGGAACTGAAATTGCCAGCTGACGCTATCGCCAAGCTCGATGATGTTTCGCATGGAATGCGGACGGAGTTAGATGGTGCGCCGACTGATATTGCTGAGGATTTGGAATAAATAGGTTCTCCCTCCCCAGAACGGGAGGGAGTTAGAGGGTGGGTTGACTGCCCGGTGCGACAAGTCATCCGATGACGCCAGAGCTAAAACGAAAGACAAAGATGAAAATATTACTTGCGGGCGGATCTGGAATGGTCGGCTCATTTATCACTCCTTATCTTCAGAAAGAGCACGACGTACGTGTCCTCGACCTGGCTGAGCCAAAACACGAAGGCGTCGAGTTCGTTCGCGGTTCAGTAACCGACCCTGAAGCAATTCAGAAAGCTGTACAAGGCGTCGATGCTTTCATCTGGTTGGTGATGCTGAGTCCGCAGGGCGGATCGGTTACTGACCAGGATTTAAAAGTCATTCGAGAGAACTACGAAGTGAACTGTATGGGGCTTCACACGTTCCTGTGGTTGGCGCAGGGTGCGGGTCTGAAGAAGGGCGTTTACACAAGCTCGATGAGCGTTCATCACCGTTCGCGTGATTACTACAAGAACGAGGACGAGCTTCCTTTGGATACGCCGAGTGCGTACGGATTGAGCAAGGGTTTTGGCGAGAGAATCTGTTCGTACTTTGCTTCGTGGTTCGACATGAATGTCACTGCGCTACGAATAACCGGACCACGAGGGCGTGAGGCTTATTTGGAAGAACGAGCTAAGCCGGTAACTGATCGATCTGACGGATCGAATCCTTTGTTTATTACTGACGAGGCTGATCTTGCTCGGGCGTATCTGGCAGCATTGGAGAACGTCCAGATTGGACACGGTCGTTTCGACGCGGTGTTCATCGCTGGTGACGAGAACGAAAAAGAGCACAACCTGACGAAGGCGAAGACCTTGCTTGGTTGGGTTCCACAGTCGCACCTTGAGATTGAGTCGTAATGAGAATCGCAGTTATCGGAAGTGGGAGCGTTGGCGCTGGTTTGGCGCGGTCGTGGTCAGGGCTAGGTCACTCGATTGTGATTGGTTCGCGATCGCCTAAGTCGGAGCGGGTTGTTGCGCTTGTTGCTTCGCTTGGAAACGGCGTTGCGGCTGCTGACTTGCCGGAATCTGTGCCCGGTGCAGATGTGATCGTTCTGGCGGTTCCGTGGAGTGCCGCTGAGGTTTCGTTGGCTGCGCTTGGCGACTTGGGTGGTCGGGTTTTGATCGACGCCACGAATCCGTTTGTCAAAGGTCTGAATCTCGGGATTGGTCACGACGATTCGGGTGGCGAGCAGGTGGCTCGATGGGCTGCTGGTGCTCAGGTAGTAAAGGCGCTGAACATCGTTGATGCACGTTTATTGGATGGCAAGAAGCTCGACGATCGAGAGATTTCGATCCCGATTTGTGGCGATGACAAGGATACGAAACGTGTTGCTGGCGAGTTAATTGCTGAACTTGGATTCGATGTGATCGACGCTGGCAAGCTAGAGGTTTCGCGCCTCCTAGAACCGCTTTGCCTGCTGATGATCAAGATGTCGATGAAGAAGTCGCTAGGCAACGAAATCGGGTTCCGGGTGCTGCGGGATTAGAGTCTAATTTCTCATCTAATGAAGTGTTAGATCACCGTTACTTCACAATCATGTGAATCGGTGATAGTGCGCTCTAGTTGAAATATTCTGCACGGAGCATTTTTTATGGGCTGGTTATTAAGTATGAGCCGAATGAGTTCGGCAATTCTTGTTTTTTCGGTTTTCATGGTGTTGGCACTTGCTGCTTGTTCTGGCGAAACCGTGATTATTGTTCAGTCCGATTCGAGCGATCTGTCTGATGGCATTGGTTCAGGATCATCTGAGAGTTCCGATGTTTCGCTAGGAGATATTGCCTGCAATATAGTTTCTTTAGATGAGATTATTTCGATTGTTGGAGTAGGTAATGATGAGCAAGGTGTATTGTCTGCCGGTGCTGTGAACGCGGGTAATTTGCACTGTGGATGGAGATCAAATGGCAGTCGGAACATCCCTAATCGAAACAATCTGAGCCTTTCCGACGCTCATGTAACCGTGACGATGATGCCGATTTCAGGGCCTGAAGATCTGGCCGAGCACATGTCAATCAAAGAGATGAGCTTAGGGAATGATCCCGATGCAGCTCTTCCTGAATACGGCGAAGGTGGATATCGGTCTGGCTTCGGTGCGGTGGCGAGAATAAGCGGGGATTACCGCGTTGAAGTGATGGTGATTATCGACCGAACCGACGAGGATATTGCGGTAGCCAAGGCTCTATCAGAATTGGTTCATTCACGCCTCGAAGAGTAACGGCGGCGGTTGGTCTTGAATGCTCGTTCCGGCAAACTCCTAGAGCTTTATTCGCCAGGCGATTAGGGCTGAGAGGATTCTTGCGCCTGCCATTCCAAGGAACACCCAATGCCAGGGCGCTCCGGCGGTGTTGAGGACTAGGGCGAAAATGATTGCTTGCGCTCCGGCGTAGACGTAGCCGTGTCCGTCGAGGATGCCGCTTGCGGTCGCTGCGTATCTCGGACCTGCCATGTCGACCACTAGCGTCGAAGTCATCGATAGACTCATTGCGAATGCTCCGATGAAGAGCAGCCCCGCACCTGCGTAAATGTTTTCGGCAGGGACAATGGCGAGTCCGATTAAGGCGGCTGCCGAAATCAAAGCAGAGGCAGCGATCATTGGTGAGCGTCGACCTCCGAGCAACACGTCCGATATCCAGCCCGAAACCATCGGCGCTGTCAGGTATCCGACCGGCAACGCCACCGTTACAAGTGCGGTCGTTTCGATAGATAATCCGGCCTCTTCGAAGTAATAGAGGGGTGCCCAAGTTGTGAGTCCGTATCGAACTACGTTTTCTAACCCCTTTACGTGCGAGGTCGCTACGAATCGCCAGTTTGTGTAGAGGATTTTGTATGCGGTGAACGGGCCGTCTTGAGTCAGGTGAGAGCCTTCGACTGACTCAGGATGATGTGTGCTTGGCGTGTCTGCACCCTGCATCGAACCCGCTTGATCTAGGTCATCTAGTTCGACATCTGATGGGCGATCTCGTACCAAGAAGAACAGTGCGATTGCTGCAGGAATCATTAGTAATGGCGGGTATCGGAAAGCGGCTCGCCAGCCGAATTCGGAAACCGTCCAGCCGGTTACAAGCCACATGACAAGCATGGCAGTTCCGGCGACGACTCCAACGAGTCCCATCACACGTCCACGCTGGCTGCGATGCCACCACTGGGAGAGCATTCCTATTCCGGGAGCCCATACTGTGGCGTTGGCGAATCCGTTGAGACCCCACGGTATTGCGATCGTCCATAGGCCGGTGCCGAAGCTCGTAACCCAGTTGAGTGCGACGGATGCGAGAGTGCCAGCGACGAGCCAGAATCGATAGCCGTATAGCTCAGCGATTCTGCCGTGCGTCATGCCGCCGAGGGCGAATCCCCAGAGCAGGCAGGCGTTGATGATGCCGAGTTCGACGTGACTGAAGTCGAGCTGTTCCCGCATGACCGGTCCGGCTGGCCAGTGGTTGAATCGACCCATGTATACGAATAGGTAGAACGCCGAGTAGCTAAAGAGGACTCGGTTTCGCCATCGTCGAAATTCGGGCTGGTTTGTGTGGGCAGGAGTTGTCACGGGAGAACTTTATACATGCCCTGCGTGGAACGTGATCGGTGATCGAACGTGATTCTGAATCACGTTCAGAATGACAATGTTGGCGAATCTAATGCGGACGAAGTTTTATCGGCGAGTTTTCAGGCGTAGTATTTGCGTCCATCGACGCCCTATCTAAGTGGGCGGTGTTGATTGCAGTTCCCAGAGAGA
>Ga0302134_10000955_pt1 | contig 13224 bp, 11 predicted proteins | sample CB9_SCM_MG_FD_203123 | JGI IMG/M metagenome (GOLD analysis project Ga0302134, IMG submission 203123) | Marine microbial communities from Western Arctic Ocean, Canada - CB9_SCM | ecosystem: Environmental > Aquatic > Marine > Oceanic | place: Canada: Western Arctic Ocean | collected 2017-09-19
ACCACGACTAGCGAGGTTCAGGAAGCTGGCGCAGGTTACTTCGGTATCGGCAGCAAACATACGAACCTTGATGGGTCCCTTGCTGGTATTCATTGTAATGTTGATGTCTTGGATATCGCTCATGTCGCGGAAAGAAAACCACGGATCAGCCGGATTGCACGGACTTTTTTTAGGATGCTGGTAAATATCTGTGATTGTCTGCCTCCGAGGATCACGAACCCAAAGTGCCCCATTTTTCAACGCAATCGATAAAAAGGGCCCCATTTCGGTCGATCACGGCCCAACCAAGGAGCAACTGGATGTAGATATGAATAATCCAAAGCTGGCTTTTTAAGTAATTTGAGCTAATATTTCACATCGCACACGCGTATCAACACCATGCAAGGCAAGGATTTCGACATCAGAATCAACACAACCCACCGGATTCGCTTCACACGCGATGCATTTTCGACTGAAAATCGGATACTCATCGATCTGCTCGAAACCAACGGCCATGCCAAGGTGATCGTGTTTATCGACAACGGAGTCGCCGAGGCATTCCCGAAGCTTGAGGCGCAGGTCAACGAATACCTCGACCGCATGCCGGGATTTGTTTCCCGAGGCACCGTCGTCCAGACCGGTGGTGAATTTTGCAAACGAGATGCCAATACCCTGCAAGCGGCGTGGGATACGATTGAAAAAGCTGGTATCGATCGACACTCCTACGTCATCTGTATTGGTGGAGGAGCCTACCTCGATGTCATCGGGCTGGCTGCGGCCACCGCGCATCGTGGAATTCGTTTTGTGCGTTTCCCAACCACCACTCTCGCCCAAGACGATAGCGGAGTGGGTGTCAAAAATGGAATTAACGCCTACGGCAAAAAAAACTTCCTCGGCACCTTCGCCGTCCCCCACGCGGTGGTCAATGATTTCTCTTTCCTACACGGCCAACCCGAAACCGAGCGCCGCGCTGGTATTGTGGAGGCGGTCAAAGTCGCCCTCGTCAAGGACGCTGCCTTTTTCCACTGGATTGAAGACCACTGCGACAAACTAACAAAACTTCAACCCCATGTCCTAGAGGAAACCGTGGAACGCTCCGCTCTGCTTCATGCTTCACACATCGCCTACGGAGGAGATCCGTTTGAGACGGGAAATAGCCGACCTCTCGACTTCGGTCACTGGGCGGCACATAAGATGGAGCAGCTCACCGATTTTGCGTTAAGCCATGCGGATGCTGTGGCTGTGGGTCTGGCATTGGATACCGTTTACTCGTGGAAAACGGGCCGACTCGAAGAGTCTTCCGCAATGCGCATTCTGAAGGTCTTGAAAAAACTCCAACTGCCCACTTGGCATGAATCCTTTGATATACGCACCAAGGACGGAACTCGCTCTGTGTTTGTAGGCCTTGAAGAATTCCGCGAACATCTTGGAGGTGAACTCACCGTTCTGCTACTTAGAGACATCGGTAAAGGCGAGGACGTTCATACAATGGACACCAATTTGTTAGACGAGTGTATTGATTGGCTAGAGGTCGCATACAGCGGCGCTCGTCTCTAGGGAGGGTGGACACTCTTGTCCACCGGCAACCCAAGCACGACGCAGTGGACAAGAATGTCCACTGCCCCTAAACTTCCTGCGCTGTTTTAAAGTGCATCTTAGCAACCTTGGGTAGAATGTCATTACCATGCTCCGATATTAATTCGCGAGCGGCATCTAACACGTGAGGGCCGGCACCCAGTGGGATAGTTACTCCAGATTTCTCACTAGAGGCGGCGATCCATTGGACAAACCGTTCTCGAGCAAGGATGGAGGCGGCCGCTACAGCTACGTCACTTTCACCTTTGGTTCGCTGTTGGAGTTCGATGTCGACGCCGTGTCGGGCCAGTTCTTTCTCCAAGACTTCTTTACGGGCAAACTGATCACTGAGGGCACGCGGACAGCTCGGGACTTTTTCTACCAAGCTTCGGATCACACGGGCATGCCCCCATGCGAGGAGTCGGTTTAAATTCCGAAACGACCCATACATTTCATTATATTTCTCCGGGCCGATACTAACGATCTCATAGGAAACACCACGGGTATCGCGGATGATTTTGGCCAGCTTTGCGATCTTGTTCGCACTTGTAATCCGTTTACTATCCATCACCCCAGCGTCCATCAGAGCACGGGTGGATGTGGCATCAGTGTAGGCACCGGCAATGACTAGAGGACCAAAGAAGTCCCCTTTCCCGCTCTCATCGATCCCGAAGTGAGGTTCAAACATCTCAGGTTCGTTGACTTCTTCATAGCCGAGTCTCGCCTCGCCTAACACAAGAGGCTCGAGAGTAAACTTTACAAAATCTTCAGTTTCCTTTCCCTGCACTAATACCTTAGGCCCCTTTTCGTAGACCGTAACATTAAGCTTCCCCTTTTTCGCCGAGAAATGAGCGTAGGATTTTTCCTTAAATTCGAAACCTGCCTCGTCAAGGATGGCACGGATCGTTTCTATATCCGAGTCCTTGATAGGCATGGTGTAGCTAGCCAGACTCATTTCCCTATACCTTTACTTTCACCTATAGATATAGCTATGGCTTGCTTGATCAGGGTTTTGTAAGCACTCGAAATCTGAGCAGTCACAGGGCCAACTCCATTGCCGTCATTCGAATCGAGCATCTTGGCAGCCTGAACTTCACGCGCTGAGCTGGTGAGAAATATTTCATCGGCATCCTGAATATCGGATTCACCCAATTCAGTTTCCTCGATAGCGATATTCAGCTTGTTACATAACTCGATCACAAGAGCCCGCGTCACACCAGCTAGACAACCGCTCGAAAGCGAGGGCGTGCGCACTTCACCATCCTTCACGAGAAATACATTCGACATCGACCCTTCACAGAGAATCCCCCGTGAATTCAAAACGAGAGCTTCGTCTGCACTCGCCGCAATAGCATGGCGGAAGGTCATCACATGACATCCATAGGACGCTGATTTAACCCCAGACATTGCCGAGCTTTCATCACAGCTATAAGAGCCCAATATCAGCTTTGCCATATCAGCTGGCTCAGGCTGGGGCACTGCGGTGACGATCATGTTTCCAGGAGCATCACCACCTTGAAGAGGATTTACTCCTCCACTGATCGAAACCCGAATTCGGGATCGGCCTGAAAGAAGATCATTAGCGGCAATCACCTCGGACATGGCTTTTTCAATCACATCCATGGTCGGAGCGGTCAAAGCCATCATACTAGCCGATTGCACAAGCCGAGCGTGATGTCTGTCGTAGTAAAAAACACAACCATCATAAGCGACCATGGTTTCGAACACACCCAGCCCAACAGTGAGGCCGAGGTCAAAGGGTGATACTCGGACTTCCTCAGCTGGCATTAGCTCGCCATTCATCCAGACTGTGGGCGTGTTACTCATCAAATGTTATTATCAGTATTCCACTCTAACGGTCAAGAGCGCTCTGTAGCTGTAAAACCACAAAGGTCAGTTCAGCATCCGTCAAACCGAAGGGAGGGGTAAATCCGAGCACGTTACCATCCGGTCCGCCCGCCAAGAGTATAATCCCGCGTTTTAACATCTCAGTGAGAATCCGACCTGCTACATCTCCTGCTGGCGATCCGTCAGGATACCGCAGTTCCACTCCCAGCATGAGTCCTCTACCGCGAACTTCGTAGATTAAAGGGCTTCGTAGATCCATCAGTAGTTCACGAAGCAAGCCGCCCAACCCCATCACGTTATTCAAGACTTTCGGCTCGGCGTGTTTCTTTAACGATGCCAGTGCCATTGCACAGCCAACTGGATTCCCGAGGAAAGTGCTTGTGTGCAATGCCTCCCCCTCTGATTCCGGCCAGGCATCCATCACCTCAGCTTTACCAACACAAGCCGAGATCGGGTATCCACCACTCATCGACTTACCGATACAGATGATATCAGGTACTACGCCTTCCCAATCACAGGCAAATAGCTTTCCCGTTCTGTTGAGGCCTGTAAAAATTTCATCAAAAATGAGTAATGCTCCGTGGATATCACACCAGTCTCTTAATAGAGCGAGAAATCCATCCGGCGGCACGACCTCTCCCCCTCGCCCCTGAATAGGCTCCACAATGATGGCGCCAATGTTCCCCCCGTCGAAATACTTCAGTTGCTCAGCTAATTGTTCCAAGTCCTCCTCCTTCGTTGGAAAAGCAACCACATCTCTTACAGGAGCCATTTGATCCTCGAAGGGTTCGCGAAACTTTTCAAAGCCACCTGCAAGCAAAGATCCATAACCCAAGCCATGGTAGGCATTGGAAAAACTTAGGATACCACTCTTTTCTGTGGCAATTAATGCCGTCTTTAACGCTGTCTCGACCGCTTCGGATCCCGAGTTGCTCAAGGTTGTTTTCCCAATCCCCTCACCCCATCGCTCGAAGGTCATGGCCGAAAGCAGCTTGCAGAGTTCCACTTTGAGAGCAGTAGGATGGACGTCTCCCATACCGTGAACCAAAGACGCCGACTGCTTGCGCATCGCCTCCGCAGACCAGCCATGCCCTAAACTAGCCACTCCAAAAGCAGAGGTTAAATCAAGAAAACAATTACCATCGACGTCCCAGACGTTGACCCGCTCTGCACTTTGCCAAAACACAGGCCAATCGTCTGCCGTGTAGGTGACATTTTGGCATTCGTATTGCTTGAGCTCGGCAGCAAGTGCGAGCGATTGAGGGCCTGGGATTCCAGTGATCAGCTGCGGAAGCATGCAGGTATTCTACCTAGGTCATGCAAGCTGTCGAGTCGGGGCTTCGACGGATGCCTCGTTTTCAGATTGCCTAAATCCGACTGAAGGCATAACAAAACTCTGTCATGACGATCGACTTCGAACAAATACTCCAAGATATCACCGAGCTTACCACGACTCACGGCCTCAAGCTCCTCTCCGCCCTTGTCACTCTCTGGATTGGCTGGAAACTCGTTAACTTTGCCTGCAAAGGACTTCGTAAATGGTTTGATAAAACTGATTTTGATGAGGCGCTGGAAACCTTTATCCACAGCCTGGTCTCCATGGGCTTGAAAGTGATACTCATTATCACCTGTGCCGGTATTGCCGGATTCCCCACCACCTCATTTGTTGCCGTCCTCGGTGCTGCTGGTCTTGCCGTAGGTATGGCGCTGTCGGGCACACTGCAGAATTTCGCTGGTGGCGTGCTCATCCTGATTCTTAAGCCCTTCAAGGTCGGTGACTTCATCGAGACCCAAGGCCACAGTGGAAAAGTCCGCAGTATCCAGATTTTCAACACCGTTATTAATACAGGTGATAACAAGCGTATCATACTACCCAATGGCCCTGTTGCTACTGGTTCACTGATTAACTACTCAGCCGAAAACAAACGCCGGGTCGATTTCATCTTCGGTATTGGCTACGATGACGACATCGATCAGGCCAAAAGCGTCCTCAAATCTCTCATTGAGGCTGATTCAAGAATTGATAAAGACCCTGAACCCTTCATTGCCGTCAAGGAACTAGGAGACAACTCCGTGAACCTCGTTGTCCGCGTCTGGGCAAACTCCTCCGACTACTGGGGCATTTTCTTCGATCTCAATGAGAATGTGAAGAAGACCTTTGATAAGGAGGGCATTTCCTTCCCTTACCCACAAACCGACGTGCATCTCCATAAAAGCGGAGAGTAATTACTGGTTTCAAAACATCCCTTTCTTACATCAACGCCACCGGTTCATTCAGCCGAGTGGCTTTTTTGCCAACTGCCTTCTTATGCGTTAACATTGCGGCACAGCAGTTGTTTTTCGGTGACTTTGAACTCGTCGAAGGCTCTGACCTTCAAGAAGGAGCCGCATACCGCTTTTAACATGTTACAGCCGGTGTTGACGCGATCATCAAGGTAACCTCACTCAGCAACGCCACCCTTAACAGGATCGACGATTCCCCTATCACCACAAATAACCTGGACGACGCCGCCTGGCGCCCAGTCAATAGCGGAGTTAGCTCCACAGGTGTCAACGAGCTCCACTACGTCGATTTTGACATTCAGTTCTATGCCAATGGCCAAAATGCTGCCGTTGGACTCGATAGCCTCACGATGTCCATCTACGACACGGATGGTGATAGTGACCGTGCCGATTTCTCAGATGGCGAAGATGGTGATGCCATTGAGTTTGCCCAAGTCGCGGGTTTTTGAACCCTCTTTTCAACCGGAAGTAACCTCAATCTGTTCAATTATTCAGATAGTAGCGCAACGGTTACGGCCAAAGACAGCACGACCAATGACGGCGTCACTCATGCGGAGGAATGGGCGGCGAAGGATTGCTTCACTACGCAGATTTTTCTATTCTCTTTTACGCCAACGGCACCGACGATCTGAGCGCCCCCAATGAGTTCATAACAACCATCCTCAGCAACGATCTCGCAGCTAACCAGTCGGGCGGATTCTCCATGGAATTCGCTCAAATTGAAGGGGTTGGCGAGGCAGGAGGAGGCAGCACCGAGTCGCAGAGCAATGCTGCTACGCGACTCGCAGGCTGGAAGCTCAACAACAAGGCCGGCTACAATATTCGCTACGGCTGGCAGGGTGACAACGCAGAGCGCAACTTTAACGCCATCATGAAGAACCTCTCGAATTCTGACAAGAGCTAGAGTGTAGCACCCATTCAGGAGGCCGCGAATTTAACACTGGCTTCTAGCCCAACCACCGTCCCCAAACCTTCATCCATCTTACTATTCTACCTTTCCATCTTTGCCCTCGCTCTACACCTTAATCGGCGGTAATTGATCGTAACCGCAGGGTATAAAAATCAAGCAAATGATTGTGTTTGCTGTGTGATAGTGTCCGGCCCTCGCTTGTTGCAGCTCGCGGGGGTCGGAATCTTTTTAGGGTATGTCTTGATCTCCCTTTCAATCCCCGTGATGCTCGCGCTCGTGATACGCGCCGTAATTTTTGATCTCGATGGAACTCTGATCCATTCTCTGCCGGGCCTAGCTGGTTCACTCAACCGAGTGCTAACTAAAAATGGACTATCCACCCATCCCGAAAGCGTGGTGCGCACCTTTATTGGCAATGGGATGTATAAACTGGTCGAGCGAGCAGTATCGGAACGAGCAACGCTGGATAACTACTCCAACGAAGATCTGAAATCCATCGCCTCACAGATGAGTGAGGATTATGCCACAACCTGGAAACAAGGAACTAGTCCTTACGCAGGCGTCCCTGAAGTTCTCAAAACACTACTCGGTCAGAATACTGGCATCGCCGTGTTTTCCAACAAGCCCCACATCTTCTGCAAGGAAATGACCGATTTTCTATTTCCTGAGGTCACCTTCTCTTCCGTTATCGGTCAACGCGAGGGTGTGCCCGTTAAACCCGATCCGACGGGTGCTCTGGATGTTGCCAAATCTTTAGGTGTATCACCCGATGAAATCGCCTTCGTCGGAGACTCCACCATTGACCTCGCCACAGCCCATAACTCGGGCATGCTCTCCATCGCAGCCACCTGGGGATATCACGATGTTCCAGCCCTGGAAGCCGAATCACCTGCCCATCTAGTCAATTCCATCGAGGAACTACTTCCAATCATCACCTGATCAACTGTAAATCCTAACAAGATGTCATACAACACCCACCCTTCGGACACAGACAAGATGCCAACGGGCATCCCTTTTATCATCTCTAATGAGGCTGCCGAGAGATTTTCATTTTATGGTATGAAGGCCGCTCTCGCGATCTTTCTCGCCAACTATCTAGGAGTCCTCGGAGGAGAGTCCATGAATGAGGCGCAAGCCACGGCCTACGTTTCATTTTTCAACTCAGCCGTCTACCTCACCCCCTTGGCTGGAGCTCTGATTGCCGACATCTTTTTTGGGAAATATCGCACCATTGTCACACTATCCATCGTTTATTGCCTTGGTCATCTTTGTTTGGCCTTCATGGGAGTGGGTGGCGCCGTCGAGATCTGGTTACTCGCTGGTCTGGGGCTTATTGCGATCGGAGCAGGAGGAATCAAGCCCTGTGTCTCTTCCCACGTCGGCGACCAATTTGGTAAAAGCAACCAACACCTACTCAGTAAGGTATTTAATATTTTCTATCTCTCGATCAATTTTGGCGCCGTTATCTCCAACCTTTCCATCCCTCTTATCCTCAAATGGTACGGACCTCATCTAGCCTTCGGTATCCCCGGAGTCCTGATGGCCATAGCCACTATCGTGTTCTGGATGGGTAGACAAAAATTCATCCACGTCCCCGCTCATGGATTGTCATTTTTTAAGGAACTGGGCAGTCGCGAAGGCTTGGTCGCTATAGGCAAACTCATCCCGCTCTTCCTTTTTGTAGCCGTCTTCTGGTGCCTCTTCGATCAGACGGCATCGACTTTAGTATTTCAGGCCGAAAAAATGGACCGTCATGTCTTCGGGATCGATATCCTTCCATCCCAGATTCAAGCAGCAAATCCATTCCTCATTCTCGTCCTCATTCCCATTTTCACGTGGTGGATTTATCCAAGCGTTGGAAAGATCATACCACTCACACCTCTTCGAAAAGTAGGCATGGGTCTCTTCCTCATGACCATCTCTTTCGCTATCATATCACTTGCGCAAGAAGCGATTGATCGAGGCGAGACTCCGACTGTCTGGTGGCAGCTCTTAGCTTATTTAATTTTTACAACCGCTGAAGTTCTCATCTCGATCGTCTGTCTTGAATTCGCATACACTCAGGCGCCGAGGAAGATGAAGTCCTTTATCATGGGTATTTTTCTGGTCTCCGTAACCATCGGAAACCTCCTCACCGGATTGATCAATATTTACATTCAGATACCCGAAGTCGCCTTGGTTGAAACACAAGCTCACCCAGGTTTCGATGGTGTATCGGGAACTAAGGATGATTTATTGTTAGAGGTTGGCGAAATATCATCACCGGCCTACGAACTCCTCCGAGAAAGCGCCACGACGGTGCAAGGAATATTCACCTCCACAAAATCATTACCCACCAGTGCGAAAGGAGGCAAAGCACTCAACAGCATCAAAGATGCATGGGGAAGACCTCTTCGCTACACCCTCATCAGCTCAACAAGTGCCCGTATCTCATCGGACGGCCCAGATCAAAAACCCAAAACAATGTGGGACTTAGGTGTCATCATCAAGATCAAAGAAAAGAAAGCCAAAGACGAGGACACCTGGCTCTACCGAGAAAAGAAAAAGCAGGGAATGCTCGAAGAATTTCCCACCGAAGGTGGCGACGCCTCACCGGTCAAGTTCACCTACTATGCAGGAGGACAAACAAGCCTTGAAGGAGCTGCCTACTTCTGGTTCTTCACCAAACTCATGTTAGTCACGGCGATCATCTTTGTCCCCTTCTCCCTCTTTTACAAACAGAAGACCTACCTTCAAGAATAACCATTATGAAAACAGCTCTACTCCTCATTCTAGCTCTCTGCTCGGTTTCGGCTATCGCCCGTGACCCCAATTTCATCATCATCTTCACCGATGATCAGGGCTACGCCGACCTTAGCTGCTTTGGCTCGAAAACAATCAAAACCCCGCACCTCGATCAGCTTGCATCCGAGGGCATGAAAATGACCGATTTCCATGTCCCCTCCCCCGTCTGTTCACCATCTCGCGCTGGACTCCTGACAGGATGTTACCCAAAGCGTGTCGGCATGCATCGCCATGTTATTTTCCCAGCTAACAAGCATGGGCTTCATGCTGACGAACTAACCATCGCTGACCATTTAAAATCCAATGGCTACGCCACCGCTTGTGTAGGGAAATGGCACCTCGGTCATGTTCCTGAAACACTACCTACATCTAACGGTTTCGATAGCTACTTCGGCATCCCATACTCCAACGACATGAGTCATCCCGACAACAAAGGAAAACCTCGCGGCATGACTCAAGATGCAAGTTGGAAGGACCAGGATAAATATTCCCCACTTTGGAACACCCCACTGATGCGTGATAAAAAAATTATCGAGCTGCCGGTCAATCAACGCACCATCACACGTCGCTATACTGATGAAGCCATCAAGTTTGTAGAAAAAAACAAAGACAACCCATTCTTCCTCTACCTCCCCCACAGCATGCCTCACATCCCGCTTTATGTACCCGAGGACGTCCTCGATAAAGATCCCAAGAATGCTTACAAATGCGTGATCGAGCACATCGATGCTGAGTGCGGTCGGCTTATCCAACGAGTCCGTGACCTAGGCCTTTCTGAAAACACCTACATTATCTTCACCACCGACAACGGCCCGTGGCTGCAGTTTAAAAACCACGGCGGCAGTGCCGGTCCACTGCGTGCAGGAAAAGGCACAACCTTCGAAGGCGGTCAACGTGTCCCCTTCATCATCTGGGGACCTGGACGCATCCCTAAAGGGAAAACCTCCTCAAAGCTCGCCAGCACCATCGATCTACTTCCAACCATCGCCACGCTGTCGGGGCATCCGCTTAAGCCTGTTAAAAAAATCGATGGCATAGACATCACAAAAACACTCACGGCTGACGCAGCATCCCCGCGTAAAGAATTTCTCCACTACTCTTCCCAAGGTCAGATTGAAGGACTCCGTCAAGGCGACTGGAAACTTCTTGTTCAGAAGCCTAACAGGAGGTCAAAAAACAAAAAACCTCAACTGATGCTCTTCAACCTTTCCAAGGATTTAGGTGAAAAAGAAAACATCGCCGACAAACACCCCGAAAAATTGGCATCGCTGCTAGCCCGGATGAAAAAACTTGATAGTGAAATCACTGAAAACGCACGCCCTACCTTCGGAACGAGGAAGTAACCTACGACGAAGTAAGCCTTAAGGAAACCTCTCCCAGAATAAGATTTCTTTACCTACTACTTCTTCTTTTTACCCTTACCCTTTGGGGCCGGTTTTTTGGGAGCCTTCTTCGGGGCCTTTTTAGGGTCAACCTTTTTTCCGTTGGCTCCGATGAGTGAAAATTTCCCGCCGGATCCTCTGGATAGGGCCTCCATCGCCTTTGCGGCCTTTGGCTCCATCAAGGCGATCGCATTAATCACAACACCGTTCTTTCTGGCCAACTTACCATATTTTTCAGCCACAGCCTCTGGATTTCCGGGAGCGAGACCATCCGTCATAAATATAATCGCGTTGGGTAATGGATCCATTCTAAAGGCCATCGCAAGTGGGTTCTCCCAGTTCGTCCCCCAGATTAAGCGATGTGACTTAATCAGTTTATCACTCTTTTTAACGACAGAATCAGTTGCATCGAGCCACTCAGGTTTTTGAACCTTTCCTGCTGTCGACCATCCTCCAGCCCCGCCTCCACACTTCCAATCAAATTTGTGCCCCCCTTTACCTTTCACCACCGCTCCCTTTTTACCCTGCATTTTCAGATCATTTCCCGCTACCCAGGCAGGCCCGGCAAAGAAGATTAACTGGAATTTTTTACCTGCCGACAAATGCATCACCGACTTGGCGAGCTCCACACGCATAAGGCGTTGTCGGTCGCCATTCATGGAAGCGGAATAATCAATCACATACAGGATTCGATCACCACCGATGGAATCACCAAAAAAGGTGGCTCCACCGCCAGTTCCCCAGCCGTCACCATCACCCCAGCCATCACCAAAGTCTTCGCCATTTCCAAAGTCAACGGACTCGGTAGGCACCGTCTCATCTGGAACGGGGATCGCTATATTAGATACAGAGTTACTTGCGATCACACGGGCCATTGAGGACGACGGAGAAGATGGCTTACGCTCAACTGCGTGATTCATTATTTTCTTCTTCACTTTATTCTCTTCTTCCACACCAGATTGATACGAAACAATTTCAGGCGTAAAGTTATCCACTGAGGGAAGAAGGATCAGCAGTAAAAGCACACCGACAAGAACCACCACCAATAAAGCAATTATAATACTGGAGATCGTAGAATTCCTCTGTCGGGATCGAAGAATAGCTAGGGCTTCGGGGGATAATTGGGCGTGTAAACTCATTTACAATAATAGGTTATAAGTAAGATTAATGCCTTGATGCAATCAGACAAGCACTGATTTGTGCATTAAACCTTGGCAATCCAACGATCAAACATAGAATTTCCTTAGAACAATATGCTTACCGATTCACACTGCCATCTGGCCTCCCATAAGTTTTCACCTGATGAACTTAGCGAAATCATCCACCGCGCTCACGAGCACGGCATTCACCGCATGGTCACTCTGGCCACTTGCCTCGACGACTGCCAAGCCAATCTGACGATTGCGGAAACCCACCCGGAGGTCTTTGCCTGTATGGGTATCCATCCATGTGATGTGCATCAGACAAAGGACGACTACCTGACCGAGCTCGAAACTTTCGCCCGCCACCCACGATGCGCTGCCATCGGAGAAACGGGGCTTGATTATTTTCATCCCGCTCCCGCGGAATGGACGGAGGAAAACTACCACTCCAGACAGCGGGAGTTTCTGGACCAGCATTTCCAACTCGCCTCAATGCTTGGGAAAAACATCGTTATCCATACTCGGGATCGATCCGGTGAAGCCTCGTTGCAGGATGCCATTAACATCTACCGTAAACACGCCGATAATGTCCGAGCCGTATTTCACTGCTTTCCCTTTAGCATGGAAGCGGCCCAACCTATTCTCGATCTCGGTGGTTTGATATCGTTCACCGGTATTGCGACCTTTAAAAATGCCGCCACGGTTCTAGACACCGCGACGCGATGCCCAGCCGGGTCATTCATGGTGGAAACTGACTCGCCCTATCTTGCCCCTGTGCCACATCGAGGCAAACGCAATGAGCCTGCCTTCACTCAGTTCACCGCTAATTGTATCGCATCTGCGCGAGGCGAAAGCTTGGAAGAACTGGCGGCGCACACCGAGGCCACCGTAGATGCTTTCTACCATATAAGGCCCAATGGCTCTTAATTAAGCCCCCGTGTTGCCCCCCTGTTTTTAGCCCCCTATAACTAGATTGCTTTCAGCGAAGCCATTGCTCAAGACATGCAGGTAGATGTTTATTACACGCACTGAATTTGATTGATGATTGTCGAGTAGCGATTGTTGATGGATGAAGTATCAGGCTAAGCAAACTTCGACCTTCATCAATCATCACTCGCCAATCATCATTTGCCTATCACGTAACCGCCAGGTTACGCGCCTTAACTATGTGCCATTGCACATAGGATCCTAGATCTGATCTTGCTCTGCAACACGCTGCTGAAGATGCCCCAGCATCTCCTCAAGCTCATCCGCACGTTTGCCCGCAGCACCAGCACGGGCGCAGTATGTGACAAAACCAATCGCAAAGCACACCATTCCG
>Ga0302134_10000956_pt1 | contig 13223 bp, 12 predicted proteins | sample CB9_SCM_MG_FD_203123 | JGI IMG/M metagenome (GOLD analysis project Ga0302134, IMG submission 203123) | Marine microbial communities from Western Arctic Ocean, Canada - CB9_SCM | ecosystem: Environmental > Aquatic > Marine > Oceanic | place: Canada: Western Arctic Ocean | collected 2017-09-19
GGCGTTATAGCAACTGTCGTTGTTGAAGTTGTAGCTGACAATGCTTCTATCGAAATGAACAAGCAAATGGCAGAAGAAGCAGCAAAGATGACTGAAGAGGACACCAACGTTCTCGACCCATCGTTCGAGGATGTTCTGGCAGCAGCCGAAGCCAAGATCGATGAAGGTGCAGCTGACACATCGGAAGAATCTGACGATTCTAGCGACGACTCCGAAGAGAAATCTGAAGAGTAAAGCTGCCGTCTAATACAGATCGCAAAACGACCCGGAGCAAGCTGCTCCGGGTCGTTGTTTTTAAGACGTCTATTGCCATCCAAGTTTCCAAGTTGAACGGGGTTGTGGAAAACTTGTGGAGGGATGTGGATATCTTTCGATCAATTACATGCGAGTTCATCGCAATACCCCAGCACCCAGCATGTATATTCCTCTCTTCACCCCACCTGTTTCCCTGCACGCCAACACTTTCTCGTAAATGCAAGCCGACCGACTTCCACCACATGATTTAAGCGCCGAGGAATCCGTTCTCGGATCGATACTGATTGACGGCATGGCGATCACTCAGATCGCAGGCTTTCTTTCCGCTGACGATTTCTACCGAGAGATCAATCGACAAACATTCGAAGTTTGCTATGACCTGTTCCAACGTGACGAAGCGATCAACCAGGTCACAGTCACACACGAACTAGACAACAAAGATTTACTCGAATCTGTTGGTGGCGCAGCTTATCTTTCACATCTTGTGGAAGTAACACCGACTTCGGTGCACATTGAGCACTACGCAAATCTCGTGCACCGCACTGCGACAATGCGACGGCTCATCTCAGCTGCAGGTGAAATCGCCGATATTGGGTACAACGATGATCCAGACGTCGACGTCGCCCTCTCGGCGGCTGAGGACGCTCTATTCGGTATTCGGCAGGGATCGCAGAACCGCGATTTCGTTCCGCTTGCCGATTCACTCACCCCATACCTGGAAGAATCTTCACCACTCGATCAAGTCGATGGTGAACAGAACACCTCCCCTATCGTCACCGGCTACAAACGCCTCGATGAACTGCTTGTAGGTGGTCTCCAACGATCTGACATGGTCGTACTGGCTGCTAGACCATCTGTCGGTAAGTCGATGATGGGTTTGAACTTCACACTGAGCGCAGCGAAAGCTGGCTTCAAAGTCGGAATATTTTCATTGGAAATGGGACGTGACCAGATAGCAATGCGACTTCTCGCTGCTCAGTCACGTGTCAACATGCAGCAGATCCGAAGTCGAATTCAGTCACCCAGCGAAGAAGACCAGGTGATCAACTCGATCGGTTTACTTTCCGACCTAACCATCTACATCGATGACACGCCGTTCCAAACGGTTGCTGAAATGCGCGGTAAAGCACGCCGACTTCAGATGACTCACGGACTCGACTTTCTGGTCGTTGACTATATGCAGTTGATCAACGGTGGTTCGAGCGGTGGGCGTGAAGGAAACCGTGCACAAGAGGTTTCAGAGATATCAAGACAGATGAAGGGAATGGCGCGAGACCTTCACATTCCTGTTCTGGCGATCTCGCAGTTGAGTCGTGCTGTTGAGCACAGAACTTCTCATCGTCCAATGCTTTCCGATCTACGTGAATCAGGTTCGATTGAGCAGGATGCTGACGTCGTAATGTTCATCCACAGGGAAGACAAATTCACGACAGAGGAAGAATGGAACAAGGCGAATCCAACCCAGCCGTTCCCTCGTGATAGAGCAGTACTAATTATCGCTAAGCATCGAAACGGGCCTACCGACGAAGTTGAAATGCGAGTGCGTGACTCGGTTGGTATTTTTGAAGAACTATCGTTCCAGACCCAACCCGCAAACTCGTTCACACCTAGATCTGGAGCGGTTCGTTGAAGGACGGATTCCCACGCGGGGTTCAGTTCACACCAGTTCCAAATCCACTCCTAGCCTCGCTACTGGAAGAAATCGATTCTCTAGATGAGCTCAAAGTGGTGCTTAGGACGATTCATGGATTGCACAAACAAAGAAAAGTCCCTGCATCTATAGAATTTGATGAACTGTTATCGGATCGAACCGTATCAGCCATGCTTGGCAGTTCAGGTCGTCAGTTAGAAGAGGTCGTCGAGACAACGATAGAATCAGCTTCTAAGCGTGGAATATTGCTTGTTGTGAACGATGATAATGGTCGACGCCAGATATGCCTAAACACCGAACCCGTACGTCGAGCACTTGTTCGCCAGGGTATCGATCCAGCAGTCAGTGCTTCAAAACCCGCTGAAACGTGGGCCGACACTGAATCTGCACTACCGAAGCTAGATGCGGTAACGTTCTACGAACAAAACGTTGGACAAGTGACGCCGTTAGTTGCAGAGAACATACATGCTGCGCTCGAAGCTCACCCAGAAGACGAAGTTATGCTTGCCATTCGAAAGGCAGTCGAAGCAAACGCCCGCAGCTGGAACTATATAGCCGCAATTCTTAACCGATGGGCGAGAGAAGGAAGACCCGAGGAGCTTGATGATGGACGGGATGGAACCGCTGAACGAGATCTTCAAGAGGATCGGTCAGACCAGTTCTACGAGGAATACCTCAAACGACAACGAGCTCGAGGAGCAACCTAGCAGCGAGATTCATTGCGATATTTGCGATGACAAACGTTGGTTCGTAGTTGCACCGAATGAAAACGCGCCGGCTTCAGCCCGGACGGTCACCCCTTGCCAGTGTCAGGAACGAGTTTGGGGCGTTAAATCGTCCGATCGCATCCGCCAATATTCCGATCTAGGTCCGCTCGAACGCCTAACTTTCGACACTGTCGAGCTGGGTACACGCGATACGTTCTCGGAACCTTCTAGCTTCCGTGAGGCTTATCACGCAGCACAGCGATTCGTTACCGATATGCAGGGCTGGCTAGTTCTGTGTGGGCCTTCAGGCACAGGTAAAACTCACTTGGCCGCCGCTGTGGGTAATGCATTGGTTGAAAATGATCATCCAGTGCGTTTTGTTTCTGTACCGGATCTTCTCGACCACCTCCGCTCAGCGTTCGATCCGGCAGTAGGCGCACAGTACGACGAAATATTCCTTCAAGCGATCGAATCTCCGGTTTTGATCCTTGATGACTTAGGTGCACAGTCTTCGACAGCATGGGCTGACGAAAAACTGGATCAGATACTCACGCACCGCTACAACCGTCGACTTCCAACCCTTGTAACGACGGGGATTAGATTCGAAGAACTTGGCGACCGACTACGAACTCGTCTGGGCGATCCGTATTTCTCAAACGTCGTGAACATTAAAGCAGGAAGCGGCACTCCCGATATCAGGGATTCAGGACTGGGAGCTCGTCTTTCGGAGTCTATGACTTTCGATAGCTTCACACCGAAAGGTGGAGCCGGAGCTACCGCTGCGCAGAAACGTTCGTTATCTGAGGCTCACGCAGCTGCCAAAGTGTTCGCTGAGCATCCGTCTGGATGGCTCTATCTTGCAGGCCCAACGGGTGTTGGCAAGACTCACATTGCAGCCTCAATTGTTAGCGAAAGCATCGCTCAGGGTCGTGAAGTGCTATTCCGCTTCGTACCTGATCTGCTTGACGATCTCCGACGTTCTTACGGTCCTGCCGGTGGCAAGTCGTTCGATCATATTTTCAGCCAGGTACGTGATGTAGACATTTTGGTACTGGATGATTTTGGCGCCGAAGCATCAACTGCATGGGCTGAAGAAAAGCTATACCAGTTGATCGTTCACCGTCATGACTCAATGATGCCAACGGTATTTACCAGTCGAACGACGCTCGAATCCATAGATGGAACCGACAGTCGCTCTGCCTCACGATACTCAGACGCCATCATTTCTAGGCTCAGTGATGCGAACGTAGTGGCTGAACGATATCTCTCTGCACCTGACTTCCGTCACCGAGGTGCGGCACCCAGACCGCGTCCGACATCTACTCGCAAGTCTCCTCGCAAGTGACCTTCGAACTGCCAGATGTCGGCAATGACGATTGCGTTTTTTGCTCGATCGTCGTTGGAGATTCTGTTGCCAGTTGGGAATCAAGGCCGACAGGAGATTCCCAAATTGCCTGCTTTCACAATCGCCTGAAATGGGCGCGTGTCATGCTATTGATCGTGCCCACCAAGCACATGACTCAGAAAGAACTGTGGTCATCGGAAGTGCTGAAAGACGCCGGGCAATTTGCAGTTGAAATGGGCGATAAGCACTGTGGTGATGAAGGCTACCGAGCTATTTCTAATTTCGGATTACAGGCTCACCAAAGCCAGTCACACGGACACATACACATCGTGTCAGGCACATCAAGGCAACTTCAGTCGGCGAGCATGAAAACGAGCTTGGACGTACAGCGCGGAATTGCCGTCGATGAGTACAGCGTTGAAGGAACGCCTTTCGCTGCGAACATTTCACCAATCGACCGAATCAGCCAACGAGAACTGTGGGAATCCGGCAGCATCCTCGAAACATCGAGAACGGCTTTAGAAGTTGCGGAACAGCATTCGCCGAATGGATTCCGCCTGATGTCCAGTTTCGAGCCAGCAACAGCTGTTAATCTCGCAGGAAGCAATCCAGCGAGACTGTTCCTCCTTGGCGGTGGACAGCTTGGGCTTTACGTCTAGTCGCTCAAGGTTCCCGAACCTGTCAGTAAGCCTTAGGCGTACCGAGCGGTAGCCATCGTACTAACAGCAATCACAACGAGCACAGCGTTCACATATCCGAGCATAGAAAGCCGTTTGCGATAGCTCGCCAATTGCGATTCCGAAGCGTCACCGGACTCAAGCCCTCGCCGAAGTTTGGCTGTGAATGCTCCGGCCCAACCGGAAATCAAGAATGCAGCTACCGAAGCGATTAGTCCAGCAAGAATCATCGTGCCCCAGCCGGCTGATCCTAGATCAGACATGCTGCGACCCGGGGTAGTCGAAACCAGTGCGAAGCCAGTCACCATAGTGATTATTGCCGCACTGGTAATCAAAAGACTATTGAGCTTGCTCGTACGATTTAATAACTCTCGTTCAAGATCAACTGAAGTTGACCTGATTCGGGGTTCTAAAAGAACTGCTAAATAAATTGCTGTCCCCATCCAAAACGACCCCGAAATAATGTGGATGATTCGTGTGATTACTAAACCGACGTCCAATTCAATCTTTCTATGAAACTCAACTAAACGTGGTTGGCTAGAGCCATGCAGACAACAGCGGCAAGTGCAAGCAATGAACCAACTTTTGCAAACAGGATAGCTCGATCTCGAAGCCGAGCCATTTCAGCACCTTGCTCAGGTGAAGGTGGCCCCTGAAGACTCGCACCAATGCCAGCCATCTTTTTATTGGTTATTCCGGCAAAAGCTCCAACGCCCCAACCGACTACCGAGAGTACAAACCCAAGCCATATCATCGTGCCCCAGTCGGTAGACCACAAGTAATCGAACAGCGGGTCACGCACTCGGAACGCCATAACGACACCGAACAAAATCGTTGCGGCTGCCGAACCATGAAGAATCATCATCAACGGCTTCAACATGTTGCCCATCAAAGCCCCGACATGTGGGGGGCCAGTTTTCTTTAATGCTGGCTGAACAATCCATGCCACGAAGATTGCGCTACCTACCCAGATAACCCCCGGCAAAATATGCAAAATTCTTAGAAGTGCGATCTCTGCGTCCATAGCCAGTCCCTCATTTCAACACGAAATTCATGTAGACGGTCAAATCAGAGCAAAGCTTACCATCTAGGCTTCGCGTAGTTGGGGAAGTTGTAACCCGTCCAAGAGCCATCTCGTGGCATTGCACCCGGATCAATATCGAGAATCATCTCTTTACGATTACTGGGCAGGCCAATCTTCAAGGCTTCGTGACGTTCAGCCAGTGCATCCTCATCGATCTCAACGCCCAGACCTGGAGTATCCGGTACTTCCATGTAGCCATCTTTGAACTGAAGCTTTCCGCCCTTGATGATGTCGCCATCAGTGTCGGTCCACGGGTAGTGAGTATCGGCTTGAAAACTCAGCTCAGGTGTCGCCGCACATGCATGAAGCATCGCAGCCTGAGAAATACCCAGTGAGTTGTTCGAGTGACCGGAAAGCCCCCAACCCATCACACGGCAAAGAACACCAGTTTCCTTGTAAGCGAGAATCCCGCCCCAGTGATGATGATCACCCAAAATCACGTCGATTCCCTCAAGCTGAGCATTGGGTTTCACATGTGAGAAGGCTGAAACGCACATGTTTGAAGCGGTAGGAATATCTGTGTATTTCTTGAGTTCTGCGTGATCCGCAATTGAATCGGTTGGGTCTTCCAAATACTGAGGTTCGTATTGTTCGATCGCCTTTGCTACACGAATAGAAGTTTCTATCGACCACACGGCATTAGGGTCAATCCGAATCTCGTAGCCATCTTGCTTAGGGAACCGCTTACGTAGTAATCGGAACGTTTCGATATCTACATCTGGTTCAAAGAACCCGCCCTTTATCTTCAAGGCTTTGAATCCGTACTTTTCAACAAACTCTTCAGCTTGTTTCACGAATCCTTCTGGATCAAGCGCGGCACCTGTAGCGATCTCGCCTTGACCGTTCTCGTCAGCAAATTTGTAGAAGAGGTACGCCGCCCATTCAACTCGATCTCTAGCACGACCGCCAATGTAATCGCACACAGGCAAACCAGCTTGTTTAGCTGCGGCATCCAGCATTGCGGTTTCGACTGCCGCCCATGCGCTTGTCGAGCCATTCCATAGCAATCGGGCCTGAGTCATCTGTCGTGGGTCGTGACCAACAATCCAACTACGGTTCGCTTCCACTTCGCTTGATTGGTCACCATATGTTTCGCCAGCACCTGTAAAACCGTCAGGAGTTTCGATCTGCACGATTGTGCGGGTTCGGTACGACTCATGAACCCCAGTGCTATTCAGCAATGGCTGGTCATGAGTTGCGACAGGAGTAACGATTAGCTTGGATATTTTCATGTTGAAATGTCTCTATGTGGACTAGACTTGGCGATGCCAAATTCTGACAGCCCCTCAGCGTATGTCAATGCAGACCATGAACAGTGAGCTACCAAAATCGTTGACACTGTTTTCATCTCGGCGCACTATCGGCACGAATACCGCCAAATACTTAGCTCGATTCACAGAGAACTAACGACACCCATTTCATGAAAATCACTAATGTCACAGTCTTCCCACTCGTCAGCCAACGTCCCGAATTGCGGGTAGGCAAACCTATCCACCCGAGCTGGTGGGGCTACGACCAGACGCTAATTCGAATTGACACTGAGAGCGGAATATCTGGTTGGGGATGTACAGGCGTTCGATGGGAAATGGCCGAAGCAACAATGAAGGTTCTTTGGCCGCACTTGATCGGAGAGGATGCCCTCCAGCCTGAATCAGTTACCGAGCGGTTGCATCAGTGGACGTTCTGGTACGGACGAGGTGGAGCCGTTACAAGCTACATCGGAGCCGTAAACCACGCCCTCTGGGACATTCTTGGTAAGCACACCGGACTTTCTATTTCTCGTTTGTTTGGCGGTCGCTATGTAGAAAAAGTAAAGCCGTACGCCTCGATGTTGTTCTCATGGCCAGTCGATGAAATGGTCAGCAGTCTCGAATCTGGACTAGAAAAGAATTTCCGAGCGTTCAAGCTTGGATGGGGTACGTTCGGTCGAGAACGCGACCTAAGGCACGATGAGGAGCTAGTTAAGATTGCGCGCCAGACTATTGGCGACGATTGCGAATTGATGGTCGACCCCGGTGGGTCTGACGTTTTCTGGCACGGTGATCTCAAGTGGGCGATCGAAGCTGCAAAAATGCTGAAAGACTACGATGTGTCGTGGTTCGAAGAGCCGCTTCGCGCCGATGATATTGATGGCTACAAACGTCTCACCGAAGTGTCACCAGTGCGGATCGCAACGGGTGAAGTCATTCGAGGTCGCCTGAACTTCGATCCGTTCATCGACCAAAAAGCGTGCGACATCCTTCAACCAGACCAAACGATTTGTGGTGGCTTGAGCGAATCACGAAAAATCTGGCAGCGTGCGTATGACAACAATGTTCAAGTTGTGATGCACGGCTGGAACACTGCCGTTGGCGCAGCTGCCGATCTTCAGCTTTCGGCTTCAATGCCAAACGGTCGTTATCTCGAATACTGGCATCCAGCGCCTTACGTGAGCGGAATTCTCGCGAAGCCGATGCTGCTCGACTCTGATGGCATGCTTCCGATCCCCGATGGTCCCGGACTCGGTATCGAAATCGACGAAGACGCCGTAATTGCCCATGGCAAAGGCTCCGATGATTTCGGCGCCCTCTAGGTTTTCCAACACACGAATACCCACAAATTTGAATCTGCAAACGGAGCTATAAATGGCAATCAACGGAAAATGGCGATACGAAGATCTAACGTGGCCCGAAATGAACGAGGCAGTCGAAGCGGGATTGATCCCGGTGTTACCTGTCGGAACAATGGAACAACACGGTCCTCATCTGCCGGTGAAGATGGATCGGTGGACTGCCACAGAAGTCGCGAAAGCAGCCTCTGAACAGCACCAAGACCGCCTACTGTTCATGCCTCCGGTCGCCTACGGATTCACGACCCACGTTATGGACTTTCCTGGTTCTATAACCATCCATAACGAAACTTTCAGTCGTTACATCATCGACATCCTAAAGTCACTCGCCTATCACGGTTTTAGCCGGATCATCGTTATCAACGGGCACGGTTCGAACATGCCGCCGCTGGACCTAGCATGCCGACGAGCAAACATTGAAACTGACGCCAATATTGCTTTGACATCTTGGTGGAATCTCACGGCAACCGATCCTGAGTTCATGAAAACTTGGCGTGAGTCTGATTACCCCGGTGGGTGCGCTCATTCCGGTGAAGCAGAGACATCAATGGCGTTGCACATGGACGCTGATTTAATTCAGATGGACAAGGCAGTGAATGAAGATATTAAGTTCCACGAGCACAAGTCTCCGTACCAATGGGTTGATCTCTGGGGCGCAGGGCCAGTGAACGTGGTTTCGTGGACCAGTGAATACACAGATTCCGGCATTTGTGGCGATGCGCTGGTCGCTACTGCCGAAAAAGGAAAAATGCTTTTCGATGAGGCAGTAAAGAACTTGATCGGGTGGTCAAACGAGTTCTATTCACGCGAAGTGATGATGCGCAAAGATCACCACACATCAAAGCCACTCTCAGACCTGCCGGGGTGACGATTCAGGCTTGAGAGCGAGTGCCTTCTCCCTTAGGCGGAGAAGGCTAGACACACGCCGAGCCTAATCGAACCTGATGCCGATCTTCACGGCGCCATCGACACGTTCGTTGGCGATACTAAAAGCCTTGTCGATGTCAGAGATATTCACGTGATGCGAGATGATAGGTTCAACATCGATCTCACCAGAGCTGATTAGTCGCACTGCTTCGGAATAACTCGTAAGCCCGGGTTCATCCTGTGAGCCAAGAACAGTGAATACGTCGGCACGACTCTTGAACATCTGCGAATAGTCGAACGGAACCGGATCCTCCGATTCTGGCAGTCCAAACAAAACGACTCGTCCTTCATTTCGAACGAGGTGGAACGCCTGTGAAAGCGTTTGCGTCGTACCCACGGCTTCGATCACGAGATCGGCACCAACACCACCAGTAAGCTCTTTTACCGCATCGACAGCGTCATCCCCGATCACATCGATAGATTGATCTACGCCGTAAGATTCGCCTAACTCTCGTCGCCACGATAGCGGTTCTATTGAAATAATCTTCTCGGCACCAAGCTTCCGAAGAGTGAAATCCCAGAACAATCCGGCGCTTCCCTGCCCGACTACCAAACAGGTTTGCCCTTCCAGCGACTCAGGCAATCGTTTCGCTGCAAAAACCACTGTGCCTAGCTGTTGAGCAAGCGTGACCGTGTCGAGATAAACCGATGGATCGAGTTTCAGTACATGTGCGTCGTCGACGACCTGATAGTCGGCGAAACAGCGAGAGTTCCAGATGTGCGGCGTAGTAAGAACAATATCGCCCACTGAGAACCGTTCAGAGCGAGATTCAACGACCTCGCCAACTGCCTCGTGCCCCGGGTGTCCTGCCATCGCAGGAAAGGCATGCATCGCCCAACCTGTGTTGACCATATGGAGATCGCTCCCGCAAATAGAAGCCGCCTTAGTACGAACTAGAACTTCACCAACTTGCGGAGTCGGAATTTCCACTTCGTCACAGCGAACTACACCGCGTTCTACGGCGATTGCTGCTCTCATTTTCTCGGAGGTTCCTGTCATTAAGAGTAAGCAGCCAGTTCGGTGCCGTGAGCAGTCCACATTTCGTCGAACATCGCCCGTATCTCGCCGAGAGAAAGAACGGCCGAAGTCAGCGGGTCTAGTGCAATGGCGTGGAACGCTGCCTCTTTGTCGCCATCTAGAATCGCCTGTGTAGCCAATTGCTGTACAGCCTGATTTGAGCGACTCAGCGCTGCAAGTTGCCCCGGCAGTTCGCCAACAGCCATTGGGTGGTATCCGAGCTTGTCGATGAGAATCGGAACTTCGACGCTGCTCAGATTCAGCAGGTTGTCGATAAGTCCTTCGTTCGGCACGTTTCCATTGATCACCGTGGGGCGGTCAGATTCCATCGCCTCGATGATTCGGCACGCATATTCCTCAGAGCGTTCAGCGGTGAGGCGACGGTCGGTATTGGCGTCTTCAAGAAGCTGCGTGTAGTGATCGTCGACACGGGTCGTTCGTCGCTGCAAATCCTGACGAATCTGATTCAGATTAAAATCTTCGATTGTGTCTTCATTAGTGCGGAAATACGGGGTGTATTCCGACATGTGACGAGTCGACTCAGTTACGAAGTATCCGAACTGTTTCATAACTTCGAAACGAACGGTGTCACGTGATAATATCTCAGGGTTTTCCATCGCCTCGAACAATTGTGGGTAGGCGTCTTGGCCATCCACTTCAAATCGCAAGAACCATGCGAGGTGGTTTATTCCAGCTACCCAGCCTTTTACACGATCTTTGGAAACTCCAATGTAGTCGGCGAGATCAGCAGTAGTGTGTTGAACGCTGTGGCACAGGCCTATTGTCGGAACATCTGTCGCCTCAGCCATCGCCCAACAAGCGATCGCCATCGGGTTGGTGTAGTTCAACAAAGTAGCGTTTGGTGCAACGTCTTCGATGTCTTCGCAGATATCCATCAACACCGGTGCTGTGCGAAGTGCTTTGAACACACCACCCGGCCCGACAGTGTCACCAACCGACTGGTCAACTCCGTATTTGAGCGGTATTGCGATGTCGCGCTCATAACTGTCACCCACACGAATGGTCGTCAGGACATAGTCGGAACCATCTAAGGCTTCTCGACGATCTGGTGTGGCTTCAATTTTGATATTGGTTCCGGTATCCCGCGCAAGCTTGTTTGCAAACTTGTTCATGAGGGCGAGTCGTTCAGGATCTGTATCCATCAACGAAACCGTCGAATCCGAAAGTTCAGGAACGCAGACGATGTCCTGTAGTAATCGACGTGCGAAAACGACACTTCCTGCACCAATGAGAGAAATCTTTGCCACGTCTACTGTTCCTTAGTGTTGTCTAAAACTGAAGTTACCAGAACCAATACGGCAAGCTAGCACACGAAACGAAAGAGCAAAAGAGCCAGCGACTAACTGGCACCAAGCTCTTTCAAGATAGCCGTGCCTCGCTTGATCGCCCGCGCGTCGAACGTAGATTTCGCATCGAACATGCCGCCGGAAAGATTGGCTGAAACAAACGTATTTGAATGAGGCAGCTCGCGCCTCAAACGCCGAGCGAATTTATTCGGTTGAGGCTTATCAGTCGAAACGAAATATGCGTCGCCGATCTGCATCACCTGAATTCCCGCCTCATTATCGGTACGAATCACCACTTCAACATTCCGACGTTGAGTCGTTTCGGCAGCCCCGTTTGCGGCCTGAGTTGCCAATAACAACCCCATCGCATGCACATCTTGCGGCACACGTTCGGCATGTGACGGTTCAACGTTTTCGTCCCACCAGTCGTACGGTCGAATGTCGTGCGAAGGAGCTTGCGAAAACAGAGTTAGACCTCCACCGTTTTGTTCCAACGCCCACGAGGCATATCCTGGATAGTCTGCAGTCCATTGGGTAGAGGAGCCAAGAATCGACGCAGGACACGCGAAGTTCAGAACTCGAGCGATTCCGGTGCCGTCTGCCCTGTCGATGGCCATGACAAACAATGCGGCGTTACCGGGGCGACCAGGTCCTTCAGTGAAAGTCGATACGTCTGGAAGCAGCGTGCCTGTCGATCCCATCGAAGCGGGCTCCAGAGAACCAATCGCTGCCAGAACAGCGCCGCTCACCTGATCTGGCAGATAGGCAGCATATGCAGCGTATTGCGGATCATCTCGCCATAACGGTGGGCTTGTGGCGTTCCCTGTAGCTGTGAGCCATACAGATGTGGCCTCTACATCCGCAGCTTTTCCAGCCGCATTTTTGATAGCAATACCGAGTTCAGATGACAGTCCCCAAATATCGAGACTTACAAGCACAACTCTCGTGCCCTTTGATTCGAGGACGACTACTCGAGCGAGCAGATCGTCAAGAATTCCTGTTGAAATTCGTGAGCCGTGCTCAGGACCTTCGATAACAAATCCAACTGGCGGAGTTACAACAGCTCTACCCACACCGGCCCGAAACAAACCGGGATCAGTTTTGCCAGCCATTTCCAGAACCATTCAAATCCCCGTCTCTTACCATCAATACGTACCGACCCAAAGGTCGACCAGAGTTATCAGACATTGATATTAGCGGTTAGATGACGAAATATGAGTGTCAATCACGGTGTCCGATGGTACGCTCCACAGCATTCGTGGCAGTTCAACCCAAGATGAATCCCTCCGGAGATATAAAAATGGCGAGTGGTCAGTTCGAAGTCTTCACTGATAAATTTCAATCTATTCTTGGACCGAATCCAACTCTGACGCAGCGCGCCGATGGCTTGGCGTTTGCCGAGGGCGTGTGTTGGGTACCACGGCTCAATAAAGCGATCGTCAGCGACATTCCAAACAATCGAATCGTAAGTTGGAGCGAGTCAGAGGGAACTGGAATTTATCGAGAGCCGTCCGATTGTTCGAATGGCAACACTGTCGACCGTGAAGGTCGGATAATCTCGTGCCTCACACGTGGTAGAGCGGTTGTACGAGAAGAACTCGACGGAACTGTGACCACGATTGCTGACTCATTCGATGGCAGCAA
>Ga0302134_10000957_pt1 | contig 13218 bp, 10 predicted proteins | sample CB9_SCM_MG_FD_203123 | JGI IMG/M metagenome (GOLD analysis project Ga0302134, IMG submission 203123) | Marine microbial communities from Western Arctic Ocean, Canada - CB9_SCM | ecosystem: Environmental > Aquatic > Marine > Oceanic | place: Canada: Western Arctic Ocean | collected 2017-09-19
AGGCGCCGTAAACTTGTGCTGTCGGGCAGCCATACGTACCGGTTTGCGTTTCTTTGGTCGTGCTCCTACCTGGAGTCCTAGCGTTGAAGAATCATCTTTGACAGCTACAACATCATCAACAACAACATCAACGTCGACTAGGATTTCTTCAACTTCGTGCTCCAAGAGTTCCTCTACACGTCGTTTACGGTCGCCTTGTTTAGACTTTTTCTGTCGGACATCACCGTCATCCAGATCATGTCGGTCGCGCTTGTCCTTACGAGCGCTAACTTTACTCTCTTCGATCTCTGCTGCGGTCTGTGCCGGTTTGCTATCCGCAGGTTTCGCGGATTCTTTCTTTTGTGCTTCTTCATTTGCTTTCTTCTCGGCGAGCTCCGCTGCCTTGAGAGCTACTTCCTCACGTCGTTTTTCTGCCTGTGCTTCGGACTCTTCGTGAGCGGCTCTTCGACGGGCCTCGTCTTCTGAAATGCTACCTATGTCGGATTCTTCCGCCTCAACGATAAGTGACGCATCATCTTCCGATTCTGCGTCGCCACGGCGAACATAGGTACGCTTTTTACGTACTTCAACCGATACCGAGCGACCCCTGCCACTACCCCCGCCTTTTAGTGTCAGGTTCGTTCGACGCTTTAGGGTGATCTTCTTAGGTTCAGATTCAGACTCACCATGGCTACGTTTCAGGAACACCAAAAGTTCCTGTTGATGTTCCTCAGTAACCTGGTCATCGGATTTTTTTTGGGGTAGACCAGCTTCCTGCATCTGCTCTAACAAACGCTCCACAGTCACGCTGAGTGTTTCTGAAAGCTGTTCTACCGATTTATCTGCCATTTAAATGTTCCTGGTAGCAGTTATGCCACCTTTGTCTTTAACGCTACGTTAGGTCTCTTCTTCTTCAAACCAAGGCGCCCGCGCAGTCATGATGAGTTCGCCGGCTCTCTCCTCGGTCATATCTTCTACATCCATAATTTCATCAATCGCCTGCTCAGCAAGGTCTTCCATGGTGATAATGCCCATCCGCGCCAATTGAAACGCAAGACGCTTATCCATGCCATCCATATTCAGAAGGTCATCTGCGGGCTGCTGATTACCAATTTCCTCTTCACTCGCGAGCTCAATGGTCGTTAGCGCATTCTTTGCTCTGTTGCGCAATTCTTCTACGATATCCTCGTCAAATCCTTCGATAGCCATCATCTCTTCAATGGGGACGTATGCGATTTCTTCGAGTGTAGTGAAGTTCTCTTCCACCAAAACAACCGCAACCTCCTCGGAAACATCCAGCTGCTCTATGAAGCGCTCAATCATATTGCCTGCTTCCTGCTGATTTTTTTCGTCCGCTTGTTCTTCGGTCATGATGTTGAGTTCCCAACCGGTCAACTCACTCGCTAGCTTCACATTCTGTCCGCCCTTGCCAATCGCCTGGGCAAGGTTTTCTTCGCCGACGGCGATGTCCATGCTTCGCGTCTCTTCATCAACAACAATTTTTACAACTTCAGCAGGTGACATCGCGTTGATGGCCAACTGAGCAATATTGTCATCCCAGAGGACCACATCAATCCGTTCACCCGCTAGTTCGCTCGAGACTGCCTGTACCCGGGAACCTCGCATACCGACACAGGATCCAACAGGGTCGATCCTGCCATCATTTGTTTTCACAGCAATCTTGGCCCGCGATCCTGGGTCACGGGCGGATGCCAGTATTTCAATCACGCCATCAGAAATCTCAGGCACCTCAATCGTAAACAACTTCACTAACATCTCTGGTGACGTGCGGGTCAAAGCAAGCTGCGGTCCTCTTGCATCCGGTCTAATTTCTTTTAGTAGAGCACGCAAACGGTCCCCTACTCGGAACATTTCCCGTGGAATCCACTCTTCGCGAGGCAACACGGCCTCCGCGTTATTACCCAGATCAACAATAACGGCCTCCCGGGTAACTCTCTTAACCTGGCCACTCACCAGTTCACCCACTTTAGATCGATAGGCATCAACAACCTGAGCTCTCTCAGCTTCACGAATCTTCTGAACAATCACCTGTTTGGAGGTCTGTGCACCAATTCGACCATAGTCGACCGATTCCACAGGAATCTCGTAGAACGATTCGATTTCCAATGAAGGATCTTTCTCTTTCGCCTCTGCCAGAACCATTTGCGCAGCAGGGAACTCCAGCTCTTCGTCATCGGGCATAATTTCCCAACGACGAAAGGTTTCGTACTCACCGGTCTCTCTATCCATCGAGACCCTGAGTTCAACCTCATCTTCGTAACGCCTCTTAGTGGCAGTTGCTAATGCAAGTTCCAGCGCCTCGAAAATGATCTCTTCCGGCACACCTTTCTCATTGGAAACTGCTTCAACTACCAGCAGTATTTCTTTGCTCATGTCATTGCCTCAATACTTGCGACGAAGCAGGTTGCTTATGCAACATGCCGTATTGTTATACCTCAGGAATAACGTTTGCCCTTTCGACCTGCTCAAGGGGAAACAAAAACTCCTCTTCTTCATCTGTTCGTAAGATCACATCATCACCATCTAACCCTGCCAACAAACCCTTGTATCTCTTTCTTCCTTCATAGGCGTGCCGCAAACTAATGCGAACGAGCACTCCAGCAAACTCCTCGAACTGCGCCTTCGTGAATAGCCGTCTATCCATTCCTGGTGAAGAAACCTCCAGGATATATTCACCCGGTATCGGATCTTCTACATCCAGCAAACTACTGATCTGCCGACTAACCCTTGCGCAATCCTCTACACTTATGCCTGCTTCTGCATCAATGTAGACTTTGAGTGCTGTCTGCTTGCCTCTCGACAACCGCTCAATTCCCCAAAGCTTGCAACCCAAGCCCTCGACAACCGGCTCAATCAAACCTTTCAGCAACTCATCCAACGTTTTCTCTCCCGCCCCACCCATAAAGCAAAAATGGGCACAAAGCCCATTCCAAACGCTTGACGATGGGTCAACCCTCGTCGCTCTAATCTTCGATAACCAAAATCGATGACCGAAGTTAATAAAAAGCCCCTAAAGAGGGGCTAACACTTAATGTGGTAGCGGGGGCAGGATTTGAACCTACGACCTACGGGTTATGAGCCCGTCGAGCTACCAGACTGCTCCACCCCGCAACAACAAGGGGCGGAATTATAGGTTCGTATAGAAGTAGGGTCAACCGAATAAACAGCTTGTAATTAGCCATAAACGCGGGTTTAAGAGGTTTAGGGTTAAAAAAAGGGTAAATACAGGTGTGAACTGCATCAATTGGTGCCGAAGAGAGGACTTGAACCTCCACGGGGTTTCCCCCACTACCCCCTCAAGGTAGCGTGTCTACCAATTTCACCACTTCGGCATGCCGTTAAAGATCTGGTAACTCCGATTCGGATGCTTCAGGAACTTCCGGGACGGATACGCTAACCTTGGGTATCCCAAGGTCCAGCACCTGTTCTGACCTTTGTTTTGCAAAATAGGCGAGCGCAAAACTCGTCACAAAAAACGCGATCGCTATCATGGTTGTAGCCTTGGTCAGAAAATTTCCTGCGCCACCGCTACCAAATACAGTAGAAGACGCGCCAGCGCCAAACCCTGCACCCATGTCCGCACCTTTACCGTGCTGAACTAATATAAGCCCGATAATCGCTAGCGCCGCAAGAACATGCGCCACCAATACCAGTGTTTCTACTATATTCATGTCCATCAATTCGTCCCTGTCGCCCTACAAATAGCAACAAACTCTTCACCAATAAGCGATGCACCTCCGACCAGCGCACCATCAATGTCTGCCTCAGCAAACAAACCCGCTGCGCTAGACGCATTCACGCTACCGCCGTACAAAATACGCATCTCGTCACCCATTGCAGAATCCCTATCCTGCAGGAGACTGCGAATTACCCCGTGTACCTCGGCGGCCAGTGCCGGTGTTGCTGTTTCACCAGAACCAATTGCCCAAACAGGTTCATAGGCAACAACACCCTGACCAAATTCGGCAACCGATAACGCCTGCATCACCGTCTTTAATTGCGTGCTGACGACTTCTTCGGTATATCCACTCTCGCGTTGCTCAAGCGTCTCACCCAAACACAATACCGGGGTCATGCCGACAGCAACTGCCGCCTTGAACTTTTTGGCGACGTCAACATCCGTTTCATAAAACAACGTGCGGCGTTCGGAGTGGCCTACTAGAGCATACCCACACCCACTTTGCTTAACCATTGCCGCCGATACTTCGCCGGTATACGCACCGCTTTCACGCCAATCAATATTTTGTGCACCCATTTCGACAGGGCTATCTGCAATCAGCGATCCAACCAGGTCAAAAAATACCGATGGTGGACAAACAAACACATCACAGGGCAGGCTCCCGACACCAATAATCTCTGAAACGAGTTCGCTGACTCCCCCCCTAGACCCGTTCATCTTCCAGTTACCAGCGACAATCGGTTTTCTCATAAATTATCGCCTGGATGCAGCCAAAAAGGCGGCAAATAGTAACGACTTTATTTTGAAACTGCAAACCATGAGGTTCCTGCTATCCCACTGATTCTGCTACAACTTCTGCCAACTCACCGGCGAGTTTCTCAACCTGGTTTAAATTCTCACCCTCAACCATGACTCTAACCACCGGTTCTGTGCCTGAGGCGCGGAGTAATACTCGACCTTTTCCGTTAAGTTTTCCTTCAGCAGATTGAATCGCTTTACCTATTCCTGGGATTGTTTCCACCTCTACTCGATCTCTACAGCGCACGTTGATCATATGTTGCGGATATTTCACCATCCTATGTTTGAGCTCACCAAGGCTCTTGCCAGACTGAATCATCGCACCAACAACCTGCAGCGCAGAAATAATGCCATCGCCGGTTGAGGTCAAATCAAGACATATAATGTGTCCTGAGGACTCTCCGCCAAGTTGCCACTGCCGCTGCGCTAGTTCTGATAGCACGTAACGGTCACCGACAGCCGTTCTTACAAATGGGATTGACTCATGCTCAAGAGCCTCCTCTAGTCCAAAATTACTCATCACGGTGCCTACGACACCACCCCTAAGCTTGTTACGTGCTTTTCTATCTAACGCAATCAGCAACAGTAACTCGTCACCATCGACTACCTCACCTTCCCCGTCGATCATGATGAGCCTATCGCCATCACCATCTAGCGCTATACCGCAGTCCGCGCCGTACTCTATCACTGTTGCAATAATACTGGCGGGAGACGTGGATCCGATATTGTCATTGATATTAAATCCATCGGGTGCTGTCCCTATTTCGATAACTTCTGCCCCAAGTTCACGAAAGACGTTCGGGGCAATGTGATAGGTTGCACCATGTGCACAATCAACAACGATCTTTATACCAGCGAGACTAACTGCGTTGGATAAACAGCTTTTACAAAACTCGATGTATCGACCAGCAGCATCCGAAATCCGTGATACTTTGCCGATCTGATCGGACTCTACCATCGTCATCGGGGCTCCCAGTTGGTCTTCTATCGCGAGCTCAACGCTATCATCAAGCTTCTGACCGCTGGCCGAAAAGAACTTAATCCCATTGTCAAAATAAGGATTGTGCGACGCACTGATGACAATACCCGCCTGCGCACTAAACGTTCGTGTCAAATAGGCGATGGCAGGGGTCGGCATCGGTCCAAGCAGGCAAACATCAACACCCGCAGCCGCTAACCCGGCTTCCAACGCAGATTCGAACATATAGCCGGATACTCGGGTGTCTTTGCCAATCAAAATTCGTCCGCGCCCTGACTCGGAAAAAACTTTTCCGGCTGCCCAACCCAGTTTCAGCATGAACTCGGGTGTAATAGGCGGATCACCAACACGGCCACGGATCCCATCGGTACCAAAGTAGCGTTTTTCTTCATTCATAGTAACTGCTCTCTTTTTGTTGCAAACGCTATTTTTAACGCAGCAACTGTCTCCGCCACATCATGAACACGGACAATGGACGCCCCGTTATTTATGGCGAGTGCGGCACCAACCACACTGCCGATGGTCAATGCGGTCCCCCGTCCAACAATCTTACTGATCGTACTCTTTCGGGAAAGACCTACCAAAATGGGTAGCTCTAAACATAAAAAGTCCGCAAGGCGATTCAGCAGAACCAAATTATCGCTCGACGTTTTTCCGAACCCAAATCCAGGGTCGATTAGCAGCCGCTGACGATCGATATTCGCGGCATCACAGATGGCAATACGGCTGTTAAAAAAATCAATAATGTCATCAATCAAATGATTGTAGGCCGGATCATCCTGCATTGTTTTCGGCTCACCTTGCATATGCATGAGACAGATCGGCAACCCGCTGTCAGCGGCCGCAGCGAGAGCGCCGGGTCTGCCCAGGGCACGCACATCGTTAATTAAGTCGCAGACCGGTGAGACTTCCCGCATGACGGCTGCCGTACTGGTGTCTACGGATACTAACGTATCGGTCTCAGACCTAAGCAGCTGAACCACAGGTACAACACGGTCGAGTTCAATTTGCTCCGTAACGGGCTCTGCCCCGGGGCGCGTCGACTCGCCACCAATGTCTATAATGTCCGCGCCTTCTGCCAACATCTTTCGTGCATGTCGCAGCGCGGCTTCGGGTTTTAGATATGAACCGCCATCTGAAAAAGAATCAGGCGTTACATTGAGGATCCCCATCACCAACGGACGGTTTGAAGCGAGCAATGACGCTAATCTCGAGGCCACCTCGCTGGCTAAATCTAATGGTCCACTGCTGGGTCACCAACAGGTCCCGCAGGACGTGGGGCAAGTTCATCGGGATTGGGGTCCGGCGTACCATCGTCATCCCAGTCTTTCGGAGGACGCGGTGTTCTACCGCTCATAATGTCATCAATCTGGTCGCGATCGATAGTTTCATACTCCAGTAGCGTTTCCGCCATGGCATCCAGCTTGTCGCGATTTTCTTCTAGCAATTTTTGCGCAGTTGCATAGCAGTTATCGATGATTGACCGAACTTCAGTATCGATTTTTCTGGCCGTATCAGCCGAGACGGTGGATCTTACGGACCCTGTCGTTTTACCAAGAAAAACTTCTTCGTCATCCTCATCATACATCAGGGGCCCAAGCTCTTTGGACAGCCCCCACTTTGTTACCATCGCACGCGCCATCTTGGTAGCTCTTTCGATATCATTAGATGCACCCGTCGTAATGCCATCGGGCCCAAGTGTTAGTTCTTCTGCGACCCTTCCGCCAAACAAAGAACATATCTGACTGTTGATTGATCTCTTGCTCAGAGAATACCGATCTTCCTCCGGCAAAAACATAGTTACACCCAGAGCCCTTCCCCTCGGTATGATCGTTACCTTATAACTAGGATCATGCTCTGGAACCAAATAAGCAACGATGCAATGTCCCGCCTCATGAAAAGCAGTGTTTCGCTTCTCCTTTTCTGACATCACCATACTCTTACGCTCGGTGCCCATCATGATTTTGTCTTTCGCCTGTTCGAATTCTCCCATGCTGACTGTTCGTCTGTCTTTCCTCGCTGCAAACAGCGCGGCTTCGTTAACGACGTTCGCGAGATCCGCACCTGAGAAACCAGGAGTGCCACGGGCTATGATTTCTGGTTCGACATCGGCAGCTAGCGGGACTTTTCGCATATGAACTTTGAGAATTTGCTCTCGACCCCGAATATCAGGTAACGACACCGTTACCTGCCGGTCAAATCGACCTGGCCTCAGTAATGCCGGGTCTAATACATCAGGTCTGTTGGTCGACGCGATAACAATGATGCCTTCGTTGCCATCAAAACCATCCATCTCGACCAACAATTGGTTTAATGTCTGCTCTCGTTCATCATGTCCACCACCTAAACCAGCGCCGCGATGCCTACCGACCGCATCTATTTCGTCAATAAAGATAATGCATGGGGTCTGCTTTTTGGCCTGATCAAACATGTCTCGAACACGGGAGGCGCCAACACCTACAAACATCTCGACGAAATCTGAACCCGATATGGAGAAGAAAGGTACCTTTGCCTCTCCTGCTATGGCCCTTGCCAGCAACGTCTTACCCGTTCCAGGCTGACCAACCATCAGGATTCCTCTTGGAATTCTACCGCCCAGTTTTTGGAATCTTCCGGGGTCCTGCAAAAACTCCACGAGTTCATGGACGTCCTCTTTAGCCTCGTCAACACCAGCGACATCAGCAAAAGTGGTTTTGATTTGATCGTCACCTAGAAGCTTTGCCTTACTTTTACCGAAGGTCAGCGGTCCTCCTCGACCACCTGAACCACCCTGCATTTGTCGCATGAAAAACATGAAGACAGCGATGATGACCAGAATGGGAAAGCTCGCTACCAGCAACTGTGTCCAGATACTCTGTTGTTCGGGTCTATTACCTTTGAAATTTACGTTATGCTCGAGCAGGTCATCGATTAACGCATTGTCTATAATTTGCGGTTGCACGGTTTCAAAATGTTGCCCACTGGATCGCAGACCACTAATCGTTTGACCTTCGACTTCGACCTGGCGTACCTGGTCACTATTCACCAGCTCCAGAAATGTCGAGTAATCAATTTCCTCAGGACCAGTCTTAACCTGAAAATTCTGGAAAACCGTTAACAACACGGCCGCTATAATCAACCAAAGCAGCAGATTTTTACCCATATCGTTCAAAACAAGTTCCTCGTGCCAACCCGGCCATTGTTGACAGGGAAAACAACATTATTACACATTCATGAAAACACGTTCTTTGTGCCACCAATCATTCTAATCTATTGCATCATAGTTTGAGTTTTCGGCCCAACAAATAGATCTCTTTAGATCTATTCCGTGATGCAGCCGGCTTAATGTTATTAACCTGTTGAAAATGCTCTCGAAATTCACCTCTAAGTGCATCCATACCAGAACCCTCGAAACATTTCGTCAGTAACGAACCACCGGGCTTTAGCACTCTTTTCGCAAGGTCCAATGCCAGTTCGACTAGGTAAACAACCCTCGGCTGATCGATGTCCTTCATACCACTTAGATTGGGGGCCATATCTGAAATTACAAGGTCTACGCGCTTGTCGCCTATAGTTTCCTCAAGCTCAGCCAATACGGAATCTTCGGTGAAATCGCCCCATAAAATCCGCACCCCGGGGATGGGGTCCATTTTAAGAATATCGACCGCGATCACCTGCCCTTTGGACGATACGATATCTGCCGCTACCTGGGACCAGCCTCCTGGGGCAGCGCCAAGGTCGATGACCACCTGTCCCGCCGAGAGTAAAGGGTACTTTTCCTGGATCTGAAGCAATTTATAGCTCGCCCTGGACCGTAAACCTGCTTTTTTCGCTAAAAGCACATATTCATCCTGGGCGTGCTCTGCAAGCCAGCGTCTACTGGAACCGGATTTTTTAGCCATAACTGCTACTCTACTGCTTGCTCTTTGGTAAACCCACGTTAGAATCGTCGCTCTTTAAAATCGGACCCCAAATGTTAACGCCAAAACAGAAAAAACGCTTTCGCGCTATCGGGCACACACTGCGGCCAGTGGTGACAATCGCTGAAAAGGGCTTAACTGCCAGCGTAAATGAAGAAATTAATCGTGCGTTGAATGATCATGAGTTGATCAAGCTCAAGATTGTTGCTGACGACCGGCATGAGCGCGGCGACATCATTTCATTAATTGAGGCAACTCACGACCTGCAGGTTATACAAAAAATCGGTGGTATTGCCCTGGTCTATCGCGCCGCCAAGAAACCCAACCCTGCCCTCTCCAATATCCTGCGTAGCAATATTTTTTAGCACCAATGCCACGGCTGCGGGCAGCTATCCACAACGGCTAAATATACTCGATCGCGGAAATCTCAAGCTCTATAGTTCCGTTGGGTGTTTGGACGCTGATAACGTCGCCGATTTCCTTACCAACCAATGCCCGAGCGATAGGTGAATATACCGATATCTTATTCACCTTTAGATCGGCCTCGTCATCCCCCACGATCTGATAGGTTGACTCGGACTCATCCTCGATATTCACGACGGTAACCGTGGTCCCAAATATTACGCGACCACTGGGTGCAATCTTATGGATATCAATGATCTGCACGGCAGAGAGCTTACCTTCGATCTCGAGGATACGACCCTCAATAAAGCCCTGTTCCTCTTTGGCATATTGAAATTCAGCATTTTCTCGCAGGTCGCCCTGTGCTCTTGCTTCGGCAATGGCCTGAATAATTCGCGGCCGTTCCACCGACTTAAGATGATCGAATTCCTTGCGCAGCGCGGCAGCGCCGTTGGCTGTCATTGGGATCTTATCCATTTTTTTCTCTTTCAGGGTGAAACAAGTAAATATAGTGTCGAAGGGAATTGCTAATTTGTCCAGCAAACCGTTTCTAAGTCAGATCCTGTAGTCGATGAACTGAGATATCAGGACCGTGTCTAACTGCCGCAACACTTGCTCTGCCGCCCGCCATCGTGGTGGTATAGCATACCTTCTGTTGTAGCGCTGTGCGACGGATCGTAAAAGAATCAGCGATCGCCAGCTTGCCTTCCGTGGTGTTAACAATAAAGTCGATACCACCATTCTTGAGCATGTCGACAACGTGCGGACTCCCTTCCATGACCTTATTGACGACCTCTACCGGCATACCTGCATCCTGAATAATACTAGCACTACCACGCGTCGCCACGATCGAGAACCCTAGATCTAGTAGATCTTTTGCAAGTTCTGGCAACTGCGGTTTATCCGCGTCGCGAACACTCAGAAAAACAGTGCCATGATCAGGAATACCGCCACCTGCACCCGTTTGCGCCTTCGCATAAGCCTCACCGAAGGTATGACCGACACCCATTACCTCACCCGTAGACTTCATCTCTGGTCCAAGTATAGGATCAACACCGGGGAAGCGGTCAAACGGAAATACAGCCTCTTTCACGCTAAAGTGCTCGGGTACTATCTCACTCGTAAAACCCTGTTCCGCAAGACTAGTCCCAGCCATACAACGTGCTGCAATTTTAGCCAGCGAAACGCCAATGCACTTAGATACAAAAGGCACAGTTCGCGACGCTCGGGGGTTCACTTCCAATACAAAGATCTCGCCGTTTTGCACTGCCAACTGAACGTTCATTAGGCCGACGACACCCAGTTCCAACGCCATGGCCTTGACTTGTACCCGCATTTCATCGAGCAGCTCTGGCGACAAACTATAGGGAGGTAACGAGCATGCCGAATCGCCGGAATGAACACCCGCCTGTTCAATATGTTCCAAAATGGATCCGATCACTACCTGCTGACCGTCGCAAACCGCGTCAATATCGACTTCGATTGCCTGATCCAAAAACCTATCAAGTAAAATAGGCGAATCATCAGAGACCTGAACCGCTTCACGCATATAGGTACGAAGCTCTGCATCGTCGTATACAATTTCCATTGCCCGTCCACCCAGAACGTAAGAGGGCCTAACTACTAACGGATAACCAATGTCGCTCGCCGCGGTAATACCATCATCGATATTCCTAACTATTTTGTTTGGCGGCTGGCGCAGTTGCAATCGGTCGATCATCATTTGAAACCGCTCTCTGTCTTCTGCTCGATCAATGGCATCGGGCGTGGTGCCGATAATCGGAACACCAACGGCTGCAAGGGCTCTTGCTAATTTCAACGGCGTCTGACCACCAAATTGTACGATAACGCCCTTGGGTTTCTCCAAGTCGACTATGGCGAACACATCCTCAAAAGTTAACGGCTCAAAATATAACCGGTCGGAGGTGTCATAATCAGTAGAGACGGTTTCTGGATTACAGTTAATCATGATGGTCTCATATCCATCCTCTCGCATAGCGAGGGCCGCGTGAACGCAACAATAATCAAACTCTATACCCTGTCCAATCCTGTTTGGACCCCCGCCGAGGACGATGATCTTCTCGCGATCACTGGGTCTGGCCTCGCACTCGTCTTCATAGGTTGAGTACATATAGGCCGTCGTAGACTCAAACTCCGCCGCACAGGTATCTACGCGTCGAAACACTGGCCTTACGTCCATCGAAAGGCGCCGCTCCCGGATGTTTGTTTCGGGAACGTTGAGCAAATCAGCGAGCCTTGAATCAGAAAACCCATGTTGCTTATAGCGAAACATTTCAGTTCTCGAAATGCTTTCAAGTGCAACGTCACTGATTTCCCTTTCCACATGAATAAGGCTCTCAATCTGCACGAGAAACCAGGGATCAATCCCGGTTAACTCGCAGACGCTCTCTACACTCATATCATCGCGGAACGCATCAGCTACATATCTGATCCGATCGGAGCTGGGCATTCTGAGCTGTTTATGCAATATATTGAGCCACTCCTTCTCTGTCCCTTCTGTCCCATCACGAATAGGGGTTAATCCGTTTATACCCGTTTCCAGACCGCGAAGCGCTTTTTGTAAAGACTCCTGAAAGGTCCTGCCAATGGCCATGACTTCGCCAACTGACTTCATCTGAGTGGTCAGAAAATTTTCCGCCTGAGGAAATTTTTCAAAGGTAAAACGTGGAATTTTTGTCACGATATAATCAATGGATGGTTCAAAGGATGCTGGTGTTACGCCACCCGTAATATCATTGGACAGCTCATCTAGTGTATATCCGATGGCCAGTTTTGCTGCGACCTTTGCGATTGGAAAACCAGTGGCCTTTGAAGCCAGCGCAGAGGACCTGGAAACCCTCGGATTCATTTCAATAATGACCAGCCGACCGGTATTTGGCTCCACGCCAAACTGCACGTTTGAGCCGCCGGTTTCGACACCAATCGCTCGCAACACTTCAATAGAAGCATTGCGCATGATCTGATATTCCTTATCAGTCAGCGTCTGCGCCGGTGCAACCGTAATGGAATCACCAGTATGCACGCCCATGGCATCGAAATTTTCGATCGAACAAACAATAATGCAGTTGTCGTTCTTATCGCGGACAACTTCCATCTCATACTCTTTCCAGCCAATCAGGGACTCATCAATCAAGAGCTCCGAGGTTGGCGACAAATCCAGGCCCCGGGTACAAATATCGATGAATTCTTCATGGTTGTAGGCAATACCCCCACCGGTTCCACCCATCGTAAAGGAAGGTCGAATGACACAGGGAAAACCCAGTTTTTCCTGTGCCTGCCGTGCGTCCTCCAGCGAATGTGCAATCGAACTGCGCGGGGTTTCAAGGCCAATGGACTTCATAGTCTCGTCAAATAGCTGGCGATCTTCAGCCTTGTCTATCGCTTCCTTGGTGGCGCCCACAAGCTCGACATTAAAACGTTCAAGCACACCTTCCCGGGCC
>Ga0302134_10000960_pt1 | contig 13204 bp, 15 predicted proteins | sample CB9_SCM_MG_FD_203123 | JGI IMG/M metagenome (GOLD analysis project Ga0302134, IMG submission 203123) | Marine microbial communities from Western Arctic Ocean, Canada - CB9_SCM | ecosystem: Environmental > Aquatic > Marine > Oceanic | place: Canada: Western Arctic Ocean | collected 2017-09-19
CCTGCGGCCCCTCGAGGTCGAGGACTTCGCCGACTGGCAGGTCGTGCGGCGCCGCAACGCCGACTGGCTGACGGTCTGGGAGCCGCGTCGAGGGTTCGGCCAGCCGGACCCCACGGAGGACCGCCAGACCTTCAACATGCGCTGCGCCGCGCGCAGGAGGGAACGCCAGCTGGGCACAGGTTGGGGCTTCGGCGTGTTCGTGGGAGAAGGCGGCAGTGACCGGTTCGCTGGCGAGCTGAACCTGTCCAACGTCGTGCGGGGGGCGTTTTGCAGCGCCCACGTCGGCTACTGGATGGACGAGGACATGGCCGGCAACGGCTACATACCGGAGGCCCTCGTGGTGGCCTGCAGGTTCGCCTTCGAGGAGGTCGAACTGCACCGCCTCCAGGTCTCGATCGTGCCCCGCAACACCCGTTCGCGACGGGTGGTCGAGAAGTTGGATTTCCGGTGCGAAGGCCTTGCGGAGCGCTATCTGGAGATCGCCGGAGTCTGGGAGGACCATCTCCGGTTCGCCATCACCGCAGAGGAATGGTGTCTCCGGCGGGCGGCCCTGGCCACCACCTGGCTCGGCCCTACCGTGGACTGACGGCCGGGATCAGGGTCCGTGCCGCTCAGTCCCTGGCGGCTATCCGGGTCTTCAGCCGGTTGACCATCTCCACGAACGCCGGCTGCTCCATGGACCAGGACTGGGGCGGAATTTCCAACTGAACCGACTGGACCGACTCGGTCACGCCGGCCGTGTCGTGCAGCGTCTGCTTCGTGACGGCAACCAGCTCCACCGGATGGCCGGCGGCCTTTGCCGCATAATCCACAGCGGTATCGACCAGGTCTTCGTCGTCCACGCAGTCCCACGCCAGGCCGTGTCGCACGGCCTGTTCGCCGTCCAGGATCTGCTCGAAGAGCACCATGGCCTTGGCCGTCTGCAGGTTCGTGATGTTGCGGAGGCGCCAGGTGTGGCCCCCACCGGGGTGGATCCCGATTGTCAGGAACCGGCTGTCGAATCGGGCCGAACGGCCTGCGACCACCAGGTCGCAGGCCAGCACCATGTTCATGCCGGCACCGACCGCTGCGCCGTTCACGGCCGCCACGGTGGGCAGGGTGGTGTGGGCGACCCGCAGGAAGCCCCGGTAGATGTCGGGCAGCGAACCCTCGGAGTCTCCTTCGCCGGCCTCCAGCAGGTCATCCAGGACGGCTCCGGCGCAGAAGGCCCTTCCGGCACCGGTCAGCACCACGGCTCCGATGCCGTCGTCGGACTCCAGGTCGTCGAAGGCGGCCAGGAGCTCCTCGTTCATCTCATCGGAGACCACATTGCGGCGGTCCGGGTCGTCAAAGGTGAGGATTGCGACTCGGTCACGTCGTTCTATACGCAGCACGCTCATGGGGTGAGTCTCCCATGTGGTGGCCCGGGTTGCCGGACCGGAGCAGGCCATGGAGTGCGGCGTCCAGCCGCTGTGAGGCCGCTGGCGGGCCGGGGTTAGGGTCGCTGGATGGCATCAGGGGAACCGGTCGAACCGGTCGAATCGGCCGCTCCGAGGCTGGTGCCACGGGATCGCCGGCGCTTTCCGGCCATGGGCTTCCCGAACTACCGCCGCTTCTGGATAGGTGGTGTGCTGACCAACAACGGGCGTTGGGTGCAGTACGTCACCACCTACTTCATCGTGTACCGGATCACCGGTTCGGCTGCGTGGGTGGGCATGGCGGGGTTCTCCACGTTCATCCCCGTGCTGCTGATGAACCCCCTTGCCGGCTACGTGTCGGACCACTTCGACCGACGCAGGGTGCTGTTGGCTACCAACAGCCTCTGCAGCCTGCTGGCAGCAGCGATGGCCCTGACCTGGGCGGCCGGGGGCCGCAACGTGGGTATCTGGATGCTGCTCCTGCTTGTCGGCGGGTTCGTCTACGGCGTCCAACTGCCCACGTGGCAGTCCTTCGTGGCCGAGTGCGTTCCGAGGGAGCACCTCCGCAACGCCATCACGATGAACTCCACCCAGTTCAACGCCGCCCGTACGTTCGGCCCGGCCCTGGGCGGCCTGCTGATCGGCACGCTGGGTCCCGGTTGGGCCCTCACGCTCACGGCCGTGCTCTACGGCCCGGTCCTCGTCGCCCTCCTGCGGATCGATCCGGCGACCCTGTATCGACCCCAACGGTCTGCTGGAGCCGATGGACATGGAAGGTCGTCGGTGGTCTCGGACTACCGGGAATCGATCCGGTACGTGATGAACGAACCGGGGATCAGGGCGGCGATCATCACCGTCGCGCTCATCTCGACGGCAGGCCAGCCCATCGTGCAGCAGATCGTCGTGTTCGCCGAGGAGGTCTTCGAGGTTTCGCCGTTCTGGTTCGGGATCCTCGGCTCTGCACAGGGGATGGGTGCCCTGGTGGTGGCCCCGCTGGTGGCTGGGGAGTTGAGCCAACTCAGGCGTTCGAGGGTCCAACTCGTGGCGACGTCCGGCTACGGGTTGGCCATCGTGATGTTCGCCCTTGCGCCGTCCTTCTGGGTGGGCTTCGGCGCCCTGGCCCTGATCGGTGCGATGCACCTCGCCTCGGCCACGAACCTCAACTCCACCGTGCAGTTGCAGGTGGCCGACGAACTGCGCGGTCGGGTGATGGCCATCTACCTGATGGGTGTCCTGGGGCTGGCGCCGTTCGCCAACCTGCTCATGGGTTGGCTGATATCGATCCTGGGGCCCCGACCGGTGGTTGCAGGCACTGGTCTGATCGTCGTCGCCGGTGGGCTGGCACTCCAGTTGACCGGGCAGTACGCCCGGCTGGACCGGGATTGACCAGCCCTGACCGGGCTCAGGCCGGGTCGTCGAACGCAGACCGGTGGGCCTGCCCCTCCTCACAGGTGTCGTACACAGGGCACCAGCGACACGGAGGGCCCGGAATCCGGGTCGGGGTGCGGCCACCATGGAGCAGCTCGACGAGTCGGCCCACGCCGTCGGATAGGCGGGCCACGCTGGCCATGAGGGTGTCTTCCGTGACCTCTTCGGGCACGAAGCTGGCGGTGTCCAGGTAGTAGGAGGCCAGGAGCCGGGGTGGGACGCCGATGCGGAGCGTCTCGATCAGGGCGTAGAAGCGGAGGTCCTCGCGGTGCACCGGTAGCGAGTTTCCCGTCTTGAGGTCGACGATCACCTTGCCGGCCCGCTGGCCAATGGCCCGCCCCAGGGTCAGGTCCACCTTGCCCGCCAGGATCAGGCGGCCGCCGCACAACTCGGCACGGAGCCGGCTCTCGGTCACCGGGCGCCATGCCGGCTTGAGTGGTGGCCAGCACTCCATGTACTTGGTGAACGCGTCCAGCGACTCGGACCGGAGTTCGGCGCGTTCCACCTCACTGCAGCCCCGCAGCCAGTGTCCGAGGCCGCCCTGGTCGGACTCGTAGCGGGCGAGTGCCTCGTCAACCAGGACCGGCGGTTCGACCTCGAGCCGCCAGTTGATGGCCAGCTCGACGGCCTTGTGGACGATTGAGCCCCGGGCGGTCGGAACCCGCCACTCGAACTCCTCGACCTCGTCGGCCATGAACTTGGCCTCGCAGCCGTGGACCTGGGCGAGGCGGTGCTTGTGGACGAATAGGTCCTCACCGGCCGGGAGGCCATCGAGGTGGGGTTCGACGGCCGTCTCGAGGGCGGAGCGGAGGTGGTGTCGGAGGTCCTCGGCGAACTCGGGTCGTTCGTCGGCTGTTGCCCCGAGCTGGTCCAGCACGGCCTTCTGGGCTGGGTTCAGCTCTGCTGGTTTCATCGTGCCGTCGATCGGGTCCACGTCGGGAGTATGGCCCAGCCTCCACCGGGGACTCCGTGATCGTGGCTGTCACACCCTCCGTTGATACTGGAACCCATGGAGAGCAGATCCCCCGAGACATTCGCCGCCCGCTTCGGCGAGACCGCCCGTTCGCTGGGTCGGGCCGCCCGCCTCCGGGGTCTGGACGTTCCCACCTTCCGTTACCCGCCGGGCCTCGATGGCGTACAGCGTTCGATCCGGCGCCGCAGCGGTTCGGCCACGATTGCCGTGGTTGTGCGGGGGCGGCCGTGGGGAGCGGTGGTTGCCGACATGGTCGAGGGAATCGTCGTCGCCAACGACCTTGATCCCGCCAGGGCGGACACCGTGAGGGCCGCGCTCTGGCTGGCCCTAGAGGAACCGGCCCTGGCTGCCTGATCGCCTGCCCACTTCCGGTCCTCGAGGCTTGATGGCGGCCCGTTTCCGGCTCCGCGTCGCCTCTCGTCCCGGCTCGGCTTCCTTGGTTGAAGGCTGGCTAGCGTGGTGTGACGCCCGGGTGGCGGAACTGGTAGACGCAGCGGGCTTAAACCCCGCGGCCCCCCAGGGGGCGTACAGGTTCAAATCCTGTCCCGGGCACCGGAGGTGGATTGGATGCCACCCGTACGGCGAGGATGGATGAATGGTCGATTCGGAGCACTCCTACGAGCATCCATACCCGGCGCCTGATCTGGCTGCCCGACATCCGTTCGTACCCCTCGAGACCCGTCGCCTACCCGACGACGAGATGCTGGAGCGTGCCCGTGCCTTCCACGAGGCGATGGGTTCCAGACGCAGCGTCCGGATGTTCAGCTCCAGGCCAGTGCCTGGCGAGCTCATAGAGCGGGCGGTGCTGGCAGCATCGACCGCCCCGTCTGGAGCCCACAAGCAGCCGTGGACCTTCGTTGCGGTCCGCGACCAGGACCTGAAGTCGCGCATTCGACGGGAGGCCGAAGCCGAGGAGAGATCCAACTACCTCGAGAACCGGATGAACGAGGAGTGGATCGAGGCACTCGCTCCGCTGGGCACAGACCACCACAAGGAGTTCCTCGAGGTCGCGCCATGGATCGTGGTGCTGTTCGAGCAGCGCTACGAGCTGCGCTCCGATGGGTCCAGGCGGAAGAACTACTACGTGAAGGAGAGCGTCGGCATCGCCGCCGGCCTGTTCATCGCAGCGATCCACGACATGGGTCTGGCCACCCTCACCCACACCCCCTCGCCAATGGCGTTCCTGCGACGTCTCCTGGGTCGTCCGGAGAACGAGAGGCCCTTCGTGATGTTCCCGATCGGCCACCCGCTTCCCGGCCTGCAGGTGCCGGACCTGAAGCGCAAGTCGCTGTCGGAGGTGTACGTCGAGGTCGATGGCGGGGGCGACGCGGGCACCGTCAGATGAGGAGGGCGGTTCCGAGCACGGTGAGCAGGGCGCCCAGCCATGCGCCCGGTGCCGGGGCCTGGCGGATCCTGATCCAGAGCAGGGGCAGCATGATCACCGGTGTGGTGGCTGACAGGATCGTCGCCACACCCGTGTCGCCGTGGCCGATCGCCCAGAGCAGCAGCGTCATCCCGAGCACCATGGCCGCCAGGGCACTTGCGGCCAGACGGACGTGGTCGCTGGGACGTATCTCCCCACGCTGACGCGGCCTGGCCAACAGGTCGGTGGGTCGGGCCACCAGCCACATGGCGGCCGTGGCGATCACGGCGCGTGTCGCTGCCACCGCCAGGGTGTCGGCGCCGCCGTCCAGTACCGGTTTGACGGTCAGTGCTCCGACAGCCTGGCCGAGGGCGCCGAGTACCCCCCAGGAAGCTCCGGCCCGGAGCGAGCCCTCGATCCGCTCGAACACATGGGCGTGTGCTCCGCCGCTGGAGCCGAAGTTGACCGCCATGGCGATGCCCACGACCGTCAGAGCGGCGCCGCCGAGTGCTGTGAGGCTGAAGGACTCGTCGTACAGCAGGACCCCGCCCACAGCCGCCAGCGGAGCGTTGGAGGTGAACACCACGGCGGTCCGACGGGGTCCGATCCTGGCCATGGCGGTGAAGAGGGCTACGTCGCCCAGCAGGATGCCGATGAGCCCCGAGACCGCCAGCAGCCCCAGGTCGTCCCGGCTGAGCGACGACCAGCCCCCGGTCACGGTGGCCAGGACCAACAGCATTCCGCTGGCATAGAGCATCCGGATACGACAGAAGCGGGGTCCTCCGAGGCGCCGGACGGGTTCAGCGGCGATGAGGCTGCTGGTGGCCCACGAGGCGGCGGCGAGAAGAGCGGCGAGCTGGTACGACAAGCTGATAGTCCACCACCGGGTGCGAGCCCATGCATGGTCGGGTGGGCCCCTTCGAGCAGATCACTGGGCGCCGGCACTGTGCGAAGATGCACCGGTGGCTGACGACGGTTCCAAGGCAGAGGTGCGGGCAACCGGCGGATGCCAGTGCGGCGGCGTTCGTTACCGGGTGGAGGGGCCCCTGCGGGACGTCGTCAACTGCCACTGCGAGCCTTGCCGCCGTATCACCGGCCACCACATGGCGGCCACCGCTGCCAGCGTCGACGACGTCCATTTCGAGAGCGACGCCACCCTGGGCTGGTACCAGCGGACGGCCGGTACCCGCTACGGGTTCTGCACGACGTGTGGTTCCACGCTCTTCTGGTCGGCGGCCGACAAGGCCGACATGCTTTCCATCGCCGCAGGGAGCATCGACCAGCCTTCCGGACTGGTCACCGTCGTGGCCATGTACGCCGATGAGGCACCCGACTTCCACCGTCTGGACACGACCATCCCGACGTTCGGCCGGGATCGGCCAGTCGACGATCCGTCATGGCCCGTTCTGGGCGATGAGGTCTGACGGGGCCAGCGGCCCGGCGGCGATGGAGGTCGATCAGGGGTACCCGGCCAGCCGCATGGACGCACCTATAGTCCGACCATGCGCCTGCTCCTCCTTCCGTCGCTGGTCCTGGCCGTTGTGGCGACTGCATGTGGGGGCTCCGACGACGGGCCGATAGTCGTGCAGACGACCACCACCGGAATGTTCGTCACGACCACGGCCGCCCCGTCGGACTACTCGCCTGCGACCACAACCACGCCGAGCGTCGCCACGACGGTGGTAGCAACGGCCACTACGACTGCTCCTCCGGCGACCACCACCGCGGCCGTGATGGACGTTCCGGAATCTGTGACCGTCGAGAAGGGCGATTCGCTCTCCAAGATCGCGAAGCGGTACGGCACGACCGTCGATGCCCTGGTCAGGATCAACGGGCTCTGTGACGCCAACCAGATATTTGTGGGCCAGGTGGTCCTGCTGGAGGATCCGGAGGCCGAAGCCGAAGCCGGGGCTGCAGAGGACCAGGGCGAGACTGCCATCGTGACGGTCCAGCCGGGCGATTCGCTCTCCAAGATCGCCAAGCGCAACGACACGACCGTCGAGGAGCTGATGGCCCTCAACAGCATCGACGATCCCAACCTCCTCTTCGTGGGCCAGGAACTCCTCGTGGATGCGGCCGCCTCGGCCGACGAGGAGCCCGAGGAGAACCCGAACTGCTGACGGCCGGTACGTCCGCAGGCAGTTCACCCACCTGACCGTCCTGTGTCCCGCCGGGTCTACGATCCGCAACATGGCACCCAGACTCGAGGCACGCGACGAGGCCCGGCTGGCGGGAGCTGAGGGCCCGGCGCAGCAGATGGCGACCCGGGTGGTCACCCGACTGGCCGCCGCCATGGGTGCCGAAGAGCTCATCGACATCACCGGGGCCCACATCGACTCCTGCCTCTACCACGGTCAGGCCGTCCTCGACTTCGCCGACCGCCTGGCTGACGACGGAGCGCGGGTCGTGGTGCCCACCACGCTGAACGTCTCGTCCCTGGACCTGCTTCACCCGGAGCACGCCCGGGGTGACCCCGAGGAGGCCCGTGCGTCACGAAGGCTCATGGAGCGCTTCGAGGAGATGGGCTGTCGGCCGACCTGGACCTGTGCCCCGTACCAGTTGGAGGTCCGGCCGCAGTTCGGTGAGCAGATCGCCTGGGCGGAATCCAACGCCATCGTGTTCGCCAACTCGGTGCTGGGTGCACGGACGAATCGCTACGGCGACTTCGCTGACATCTGCTGCGCCGTCACCGGGCGGGCACCTGCCGCCGGGCTGCACCTGGACGAGCACCGCAGGGCCACCGTCGTCATCAGGCTCGACGGTGTCTCCGCCGGACTGATGGAGCGTGACGTCTTCTATCCGGTGCTCGGAGGCCTCCTTGGTGGGCTGGTAGGCAAAGCCGTGCCGGTCATCAGCGGTCTGGCGCCCGGTGTGTCAGAGGATCGCCTCAAGGCGCTGGGGGCGGCGTCGGCATCAACCGGCTCTGTCGGCATGTTCCACATGGTCGGGAGCACGCCCGAGGCCCCGACCCTGGAAGCAGCGCTGGCCGGCCATCGGCCCGTCGAGGAGGTCACTGTCACGGCAGCGGACCTACGTGGCGCACGGGATCGGCTCTCCACGACTACCAGTGACGACCTCCGGACCGTGAGCCTCGGTACACCGCACTACTCGGTTTCCGAGATCGGACGGCTCGTCGAGCTGCTTGGTGGTCGGCGGGTCGGCGACGGCGTTGCGTTCTTCGTATCCACGGGACGTGACGTACTCCACGAGGTGGAGTTGAGGGGCTGGGCGGGCCGACTTGCCGATGCCGGGGTGACGATGGTGACCGACACCTGCACCTACTTCACCCCGATAATCCAGGACCGCACCGGCACCTCGATGACCGATTCGGCCAAGTGGGCCTACTACGCCCCCGGGAACCTCGGCCTCGAGGTCGTCTTCGGGAGCACCGAGGACTGCGTGGAATCGGCGATCCTCGGCCGGGTGGTTCGTGACGAGGGGATCTGGGCCGATGCCTGAGGCGGGCCCGACGCCGTTGGTCCTGGTGGCTGGCACCGCCAGCGGGAAGGTCCTTCGCCTCGATGAGCCCCTCAGCTTCTGGGGAGGTGTGGAGACGCTGCAGGGCCGGATCATCGACCAGCGCCACCCCCAGGTCGGCGAGATCGTTGCGGGTCGCATCCTGGTCATGCCGTTCGGTCGGGGGTCCAGCTCCGGCAGCAGCGTCATCTGCGAGGCGGTCCGGGCGGGGACCGCTCCAGCTGCCATCCTGATGGCCGAACGCGACGACATCATCGCCCTCGGGGCCATTGCCGCCGACGAGATCTACGGGCTGGTCATGCCGGTCGTGGTGCTCGCCCCCGACGACCACGATGCCCTCCTGGATGGTGCGGCGGTGACCATCGGGATCGACGGCACGGTGAGCGTGCCAGACAGCGACACCGGCATCGTCTGACTGATCAATCCTCCGGGATCCACTCCTCGAGGGTGATGCCCAGGCCGTCGGCTATCCGGTTGGCGTAGGCGTAGTAGGCGGTCACCTCGGTGATGTCCAGCACGTCGCGGTCGCTGAAGCCGGCGACGCGCAGGGCCTCCACGTCGGCCTGTTCCATTTCGCCGGGGCTGCGGGTCAACTTCACCGCGTAGGCGATCATCGCCCGACGCTGTGGGGTCAGGGGAGCGCTCGTCCAGTCGGCCTCGATGGCGGCCAGCAGGTCGTCGTCCTTCAGGAGCTGGCGCAGACCGCGCCGGTGGTGGGTGATTCAGTAGTGGCAGTGGTTCTCGAGGCTGACCACGAGTGCCACCAGTTCCCGCTCGACCTTGCGCAGGGTGCCGGTTCCTGACATTGCCGAGCGGTACAGCCCCTCGTGGGCGGCCAACCCGGCGGGGTTCAGCGAATGGACGGCCATGATCCGGTCAACCCGCCCGAAGGAGGCGTCCACCACCCGGCCGTAGAGGTCGCCGAGACCGTCGTCTCCAGCCCAGTCGTCGTCGGGAACGGTACGGATCCATGCCATACCGGCGAGTCTGGCATGGGCCGGGTGGCTGTCGGGGCTCCGGTCGGCTTCAGGCGTCGAGGGTGAACTCGCTGAGGCGGTCGTACAGCGGCCTCGCCTCGGCGACCACTGAAGCCAGGTGCGCCGGTGCGGGTTCGGTGCTGGGCCGGCTGGCAGCGAAGCCTGTCGAGCGATGCGTGCTGGAGTACCAGTGTTCGGCCCAGACGCCGTCCTCGGGCTTGGGTCCGTCGGGCCACGAAAGCATCCCGGTGTCGAACTCGAGGTCCAGACGGCCGCACAGAGTTCGCAGGGTGGCCTCGGGGGCGGCCAGCAGCGCGGCGGAGTCGATCACGATGGGATCACCGCCGCCGGCCAGAATCGACTCCAGGAGCTCCACCTGTATCGGCAGGCCGGTGTCGGCAACCTTCACGTCCGGCACGTTCTTGGCGAACGACGTGATGACCCTCTCTGGGTCCCGGATCAGGAGCAGGTTCCGGCATTGTCCGAGGAAGGAGCGGTCCAGCTGCACGAAGTGCTGGGCCATCTGCTTGAAGAACACGACCGGTGTGGGGTGTTCGCCGAGGATCAGGTCACGGACGACCGCCTCGCCGTCCGGGTCCTGGCTGGCCAGCACCTCGTCACGGCCGGGGTGCTCGCGTCCGGTGACCCGCAGGTAGTGCGCGTAGATCGGCTCGTCGAAGACCGTGGTGTCGCTCCGCTGCCGGAAGGCGTACATGAACGACGTGGAGATGTTCCGGGGGCCGGACCAGCAGTTGATGCGCAGTGTCATGTCTCCGGCGCTCAGTCGCCGGAGACGTCGGCCTCGACGGCCGCCCGGTAGAGCTCCTGGAGCCTTGCGGTCATCGGGCCCGGTCGGCCGTCGCCGATGGTGCGACCGTCGATCTCGACGACCGGGGTGAGGCCACCGAAGGTGCCGGTCACGAACGCCTCCTCGGCCGAGTAGACGTCGGTCAGGGAGAAGGGCTTCTGGTGGGCGGTGAGGCCGGCGAGCGGCGCCACCTCCAGCACCAACTGGCGTGTGATGCCGTTCAGGTTGTACTGACCGGTCGAGGTCCACACCCCGCCCTCACGAACCACGAAGAAGTTCGTGGCGTTGCAGGTGGCGACCGCACCGGTGGGATCGAGCATGAGCGCCTCGTCGGCCCCGGCCTTCACGGCCTGTATGAGGGCGATGACCTCGTGCAGTTTGGAGTGGCAGTTGAGGCGCTGGTCCAGCGTGTCGGGCGGCGGTCGGCGCACCGTCGTCGTGAACAGGGTTATGCCGGCTGCAGCCACGGCCGGGTCGGCGGCCTTGTGCTCGGCGATGATCACCATGTTGGGGCCGCCCACGACGTTGGATGGATGCTGCGAGGGGGTCTTCTTGTCTCCCCGGGTGATCATGAGCCGGGCATGCACGTCGTCGTGCATGTCGTTGTGGCGGACGGTGGCGTACAGCGCCCCGGCCACCTCGTCGCGGGTCATGCCGATGTCCAGGTCAATGGCCGCTGCACCGGCGAACAGGCGGTCCAGGTGCCTGTCCAGGAAGGCGAAGCGTCCATGGTGCAGGCGCAGCCCCTCCCATATTCCGTCGCCCACCAGGAAGCCACTGTCAAATACCGAGATCCGGGCCTCGTGGCGTGGGAAGAACTCGTCGTTGATGAAGATCTCGACCGACTCGTTGCGTTCGTCGGCGAGGGCCTGATGGGTGCTGTGTGGCATGACGGCGAGCGTACCGACGGGGACGGGGCCTGTTGGCGCCTCCGGGAGCGCGGGGGAGAACAGGGCGGTATTGGTGACGTAGGTCACGCATGTGCGGCGGGGGACGGATACCCTCTCGTCTGCCCACTGCCGATGACTCCAACGGAGCGCATGTGACAACCCACGCAGTCTCGACGAAGTCCGCGAAGCGCGTAGTGGCCGTCGACCGCTTCCTGACCTTCATCCGGATCTTCCTGGTCACGATGATCGTGATCGGGCTACTGGCCTTCATCTGGCAGCAGATCGATGCCGACAACGTGTTCGCCCGGTGGCGCAACCCGGGCGCCCGGGGCCTCACCGGCGACCAGTTCAAGGGCCTGCTCATCTCGGGCCTCTCGCAGGGGTCCATGTACGGCCTCATCGCCCTTGGTTACTCAATGGTCTACGGCGTGCTGGGGTTCATCAACTTCGCCCACGGCGAGGTGTTCATGGTCGGTGCCATGACGGGGTTCATCGCCTCGGACAAGTTCGCTGCGAACGGGCTGTGGGAGTCCAACTTCCTTCTCTGCCTGGCACTGATCATGCTCATGGCGATCTTCTTCTCGACCTTCACGGCGATCCTCATGGAACGGGTGGCCTATCGGGCGCTGCGGAATTCGCCGCGGCTCATCCCGTTGATCACCTCGATCGGCGTGTCGTTCTTCATCCAGAACCTTGTGCTGGGCCTGTTCGGGCCGGCCACCAAGAGCTACCCCCGCCTCCCCGAGTGGCTGGCCGACCAGCGGTCCATCCTGACCTTCGAGATCGCCGGCACCCGGATCCTCGTGCTGGTGGTGGCTGCCGTGTCGATGGCGGGGCTCTGGTACATCGTTGAGCGCACCAAGACAGGCAAGGCAATGCGAGCCGTGGCCGAGGACAAGGAGATCGCCTCGCTCATGGGGATCGACGTGAACCGGACCATCGTCACCACGTTCGCTGTCGGTGGGGCCATGGCTGGCGTGGGCGGGATCCTCTGGGGCCTCATGTTCCGGTCGGTCACCCACATGACGGGCTTCCTGCCCGGCGTGAAGGCGTTCACCGCCGCGGTGGTCGGTGGCATTGGCAACCTCGGCGGTGCCATGGCCGGCGGCATCTCGCTGGGTTCCGCTGAATCGCTCGCCCCGCTGCTCATCCTCGAACCCCTCGGGGTGCCGGGCGTGTCGCAGCTCAAGGACGCCGTGGCGTTCACGGTCCTCGTCCTCGTGCTCCTGTTCAAGCCGACCGGGCTCTTCGGAGAGCGGCTCTCATCGGAGGATCGGGCATGAGCACAATGACCGCAACCATGCCGTCGTCGGCCCTCGACCAGGACTGGCGCAGGGTGCTGCGCTGGGGCCTCATCTGCGGCGGTGTCCTGATCGCCCTCTGCCTGGTCGGCATGCCAGTCGAACTGGACAGACGGGAGCTAATTGAGCGTTACCTCAGCCTCGGTTATGTCTCGATTCTGATGATTCCGATCCTGATCGGCCGGATCGCCGCCACCCAGGTTGTCCTGGAGGGCGTCGAGTCCCGGAAGCAGGGTCTGTACGACCTGGTCACCGGCCTGGCGGTCGGCATCCTCGGTGGTGTCAGCCTGTCGTTGCTGATCGTGGCGCTGGACTCCTGGAACCTGCGGGACCCGCTGGTCAACTGGAGCCCGAAGCTGTTCCGCTTCCTCACCTACGAGAACGGCATTGGTTTCGGTCTCATGGCCTGGATCGTGACCTGCGGGCTGCTGGGCATGATGGGAGCGGCGTCGCACGTCGTGCCGGCAATGGTGCGACGGGTGTCGGGAATCGTGGTGCTCAGCCTGCTGGGCGTCTCGGTGCTGGAGGGAGCCATAGAGGACCTCTCGGAGGGCTTCCGTCTCGAGTGGTTGACGGACCTTCTCTACGCC
>Ga0302134_10000968_pt1 | contig 13161 bp, 10 predicted proteins | sample CB9_SCM_MG_FD_203123 | JGI IMG/M metagenome (GOLD analysis project Ga0302134, IMG submission 203123) | Marine microbial communities from Western Arctic Ocean, Canada - CB9_SCM | ecosystem: Environmental > Aquatic > Marine > Oceanic | place: Canada: Western Arctic Ocean | collected 2017-09-19
AGGTGACGGTGGCGGTAGTGTAGGGGCCGGAGATGGTGTTAGGTAAGGTGCATTTCACCCAGTAGCGATCGTAGGTGTCGGTTTGATCGAAGCGATCGACATAGGTGGAGGCGACACCATCGACGGTGATTGTGACTGGGTCAACATTGGCATTCTGGGGGACTCCGGCTGCTCCGGTGACCGTTGGTAGCTGCAGATAGAGGGTATCTCCTTCGATGACTGGGACGAGGGATTGATCCTTGGCGACAAGTGCGTTGTAGGCGGCTTCGTGAGGATCACCGGAATTGGGAGGGGTGGTGAGAGTGTTGGATTCGACGCCGTTGCTTCCCAATTCATACATTTGGTAGGACGGGATGTCGGTGGGATCGGTGACGTCTTGGATGGAGATGAGTTTATACTGAGGCCAGTCGTCCATGATGAGGGCGCGGCCGTCGGTGGCGGTGTTGAGGCCAAACTTTTCTGCGATGATACAGCGATCTGCCATATCGTTGCCACGGAAGATGGGGACAATGGATTGAGATTGGATTTCAATACCTTGAGTGGCGTTGGGGACATTGACGTTGGAGAGTTCGAGGATGGTGGCGAAGAGATCGACGACGTGGACTAGCCTATCGGTGGTTCCGGTGACGGTGACATCGGGGCCCGTGGCAAAGAATGGGACGTGGATTCCTCCTTCGTTGAGAGATCCTTTGGCGTTGGCAATTCCAGTCGCAGGAAGTTGAGCGACCTGACTGGGGGTACCGTTGTCGCCGACGACGATGATGTTGGTTTTGCTGAGATCGACTGAAGTTAGGAGACGTCCGATTTCGTGGTCGAGAGCCTCAAGCATTTTGACGTAGTAGTCTTTGTTGGCTGTGCCGGAGGTCGAGTATCCGTTGGTGGGGGTGACGTAGGGCGCGGGATCGTGGAAGGGGTCGTGAGGGGTATTGAGACCCATCCAGACGACCCAAGGATTAGTGCCTTGGGCGGTGATGAAGGAGACTGCTTCATCGACTTGGACGGAAGTTGCGTAGGGGCTGCTGTAGGTGCCCGGGACGAGGGTGGTGATGTCGGTGCCGGTGTCAGTGGTGACGCCGTTCTCGATTTTGATGCGTGTCCATGCGGCGTAGTCGGGGACACCTCCACCTTGAGTGCCTGAGAAATTAGGCCAACCGCCGGTGTCGAAGGGGCCGGAGGCCCCGGAGCCGAGGTGCCATTTACCGAAGGAAGCTAGACCATAGTCGGGAGCTTCAGTGGCCATGATTTCGGGGAAGGTGAGTTCGGAGGCAGGCAGAGTGGCGTTGCCCTGGGGATTGCCAACGGTGTGCTGGTAGGGTTGGCGACCAGTGAGGGTTGTGGCGCGAGTGGGAGAGCAGATGGGTTGGGCATAGCCACGGGTGAAGAGCAGACCGGCGTCGGCGAGGGTTTCCAGGTTGGGCATCTTGGCGAGCTGGATGCCCGCGCCGGGGGTGTTGTAGAGCTCGGAGGCATCGATGCCCCAGTCATCAAGGATGATGAGTAGAACATTGTTTTGGGGCCCCTCGCTAACGATGGAGTTGTCGTAGGCGAAGCCGGTGTCGTCGAAGGGTGTGAGGTAGTCGATGTTAGCGCGATAGAAGTAGGCCGAGTCTGTGTTGGCGCGGGTAGCATCTGTGATGGTGGTGGTTGAGCCATCGGCGAGTGGGGCTGCGACGGGAACCCACGGTGCAACGAGATCTGAGGATTCGATGGTGTATTGACCGCCTTCGACCGTAGACCAGGTGAGGGTGACATCACCTGAGCCCTGATCGACATCAATTGTTTTGACCTCTAACGTAGCTTCCGGTCCGCCCTCGAAGATTATGTCGCGGTTGGCCGGGAGGGTGGCATTGTTAGCTCCCTGGACGGTGCCGAAGTAGTAGCGGCTAATGTTGTAGGGAAAAACGGGGGTGCCATCTGTGGCGATGCAGGAAAAGTAGGCCCAGGTGCCGCTAGGGAATTCAGGGGTGACACACCAACGGACGTTGTATTCGTTGAGGTCGAAGTCAGTGCCAAGGGGTAAACTGAGGTCGCCTTTATAGGCGTAGTCCTCGAGGTAGTGGCCCAGAGTGTAGGCGGCGCTGACATTTGGTCCGTATTGATCGGTCGCAAGCGGATTGGTGCGGGTTACTTCATTGCGGGTGATCCAATCGGGGAGGGTGGTCCGGCCAATGGTGCCTAAGTTGGTCGAGCCATTGCTTCCATCACGGGTTTGGTAACCCGAGATCATCCTGCGGACGCCACTGGAGGGATTGAGTGGGTCATCGTAGCCGTAGGGACCGTAGATGGGGAATCCGTCGAAGGTCCAGGCAAGGATGGGAGAGTGATTGCCGTTTGCTGATTCGCTGTAGCTGTTTGAGACTGGATCGTAACTGACTGAATCGCCAAGTAGGTGGCGAAGTCCAGTGGGGTTAGCGTGGTAGTGGTGGGTTCCACCAGCTTGGTGGGCGTTGGCGGGATCGAAGGTGTTGGATTCGTTGACGTAGGCATCGCGATTCCAGATACCGTCGCCGCGGTTGGGGGCGGTGGGTGGCCCGGCGTCGGATTGCGTAGCGTCGATGAAAGAGAATGCATCTCGGGAGTCGAACATAGCAACGCCATCCACGAAGTAGCCGATGGCGCCGCCTCCGGTGAGAGTTTTGGGAAGCGTGGCGACGACCGGGCTGCGGGGGAAGCGGGCCGCTTGAGCGATGTTGGCGGGGTAGTTGCCAAAGATGTTACCATTATTGTACCATGGACCCATGATGTGGAAGGCGAGGCCTGAGGTGCGAATGTAGAGGTCAGTGGTAGTGGTGGAAATTTCGCTGACTCCTGCGTAGGTCGGCGTCAGTTGGCTGCTTCCGCCGTTGGGATGATTCCAGCTGGTGACTGGGGTGACGGAGGTTTCCTCGGTTGTACTTGGATAGATCTGGGCATACTGGCCGGAGAGGTCAGTGAACCAGGAGGAGGCGAGGGGCTCAGCGTAAACTGGACAAACAAGAAGGAATATAAGAAGTAAACGAATCATGGTATAGTGGCTTTTGATATAGAACTACTAATTTACGGAGTCGTTGCGGTTCTGATTGTTAAGATTTGGTTAAATCGAATGTAGATGTTCTGGTAAAAAAACCCTGTTCCGAATGGCAATGATTTAAGAGCCATCATCGTCTTCCTTAAATAATCAGGTAGGATCCATGAAGTCGACCGTTCCGGGCCCCGCTGTAAAGGGGCTATTCCTGTCTAACCGATTTAAATTTGTTTCTTCCCCACCCATTTCACCGCGTTGATAATGAGCGTCTTGAATGAGGGGCTGGTATGCGCCTTATCGTCGTGGCCGAGTGTGATGCAGATGATACGAGTCTTGGGGTCTTTCACCACCCAGACACTGGGGTGGGGTTCTCCGTTTTGTCCGGGGCGTTATGGCAGCAGACGTGTACGTGCTCGGAGGACTTCAGCTTAAAGCGGTAGTTCTCGTCGGAGATCTTGAATGTTTTTGGAATCTCCTCGGTGACGGCATGGCCGGTGTCACTCACGGTCACCTTGAACTCGCCACGTCCGTGGCTGGTAGTGCCGCCTCCCGCGAAGCGGTCATTGTAACCCTTCCATGGATGCTTCCACGTCGCCGCGTGCAGCAAGACCATGCCCTTGCCGGCGTCTGCGTGGGCGTGGGCGTGGGCGTGAAGGGCCTTTTGCCATCCCTCCGTTCCTCACTGATTGTGATTGCCGCTAAAGACGAGAACATCCGCCTCCTTGATGAGCTTGAGCGCCTCAGCCAGATTGGGAGTCGCCGCGACATCGATTCCGCCAGCAGCCTTGAGGGTCTGCGCATCGGTGCCCAGAAAATCGCGTGGGAAGTGGTGTGAACTGCCTGCACCTAGGAGCAGTAACCTCAGCATCCCCTCCTTAGGGGGCTGGGGAGACTTGGAGAATGATTGCCCCATCGGCTGGATACTGGTGGGTGCGAGTTCGCCCTGCACCAGGCTGACTGGGAAGAGAATGGCGAGGATAACAAAGAGTGCAGTGGGGAATCTCATGGAGCTGCCAAATGTAATATCCCTTGTCTATCGTGCCAAGCGGATTCTGCGCAGCCTGAACTCTTAAGCTGCTTAGATGTATGATGGGCTACTTCCCTTTGCTGATGAGATTGGCAAGTTGACTAGCTTTGTCCAAAATAGTGGCCGTGTCACATCCGTGAGAGTAATAATTCTTCATAAGCATAGCGATCATGTTTGGAGCCAACATATAAGGTCGAGTTGAGAGCGCGTCACGGAGGCCTTGTTTTTCATTGTCACGTAAGATCACAATGGCTTGCTCGTGAAATTCTTTAGGGATCAATTTTTCGATCTCTTCTTGAAGTCTTTTTGGAGTTGATTTTGGAAATCCGAAAGATGAAGTAGGAGTGTTTTGTTGTTCTTCTGACATAATGGTTTGATGGAGTGAGTGTTGTTGTCGATGAGATATTAGATCCCAAGCCTTGAGGGGGCAATAGCTCTATTGCCAGATATGTCAATCATTCGAAGAGTCAATAAAAACAAAAACTACCGACCCATGAACAATAATTACACAGGTGATACCATTGTAATCTGAATTTAGAGAGGGGCTCGGTGATATGCCAGGTTGCCTAGAGATCCTGTTCGATGAAGTCAATACGACATCGGGGGGGATAAAACATCTAAGAGCCAACAAGGAATTTCCAGCCGGAGAAGTAGCATGCGAATCAGCCTGGGGCCGCCGATTTGCCACCCTCGCTGAGTGGATTAAAAATGGCCAAGGAATTTGATAACAAGGCTGGGCGCAAAGTGCTGCGCTATGAGCATGGAACGAACAACTACTTCTATGTATTGCCATGCAAGCGCATTAAAAACCCGCCGCCGACGATTAACACCTCATCGCAGACCGATGGGTGGTCAAAAAAGCAGGAGGATCTACTCGTCTTCTGTCAGCAGAATAAGCTGCCGATGATATTTGCGTGGGGGCCGTTCGGTCATGCTTCACGGCCCAATATGGCGAACAGTGCCGTCTATGATTTTCCGTGGCTCGATATCGTAAAAAATGCGGCTTATCCAGTGTTTACTAACACCGATACAGACAATGTCTACCCTGGGCATCAGAACACAACAGGTAAGGATCAGAAGGGGCTATTGACGATTCCTAAATTGAAGGTTGAAGTCGCTCCTGTAGTGTTGGTGTTAGAATAGAAATTATCAGTGACTTGCTCGATGGCGCGGTATCGCGTTTAGGGGTGAGATGGGCCACGTTGGAGCGTGAATCGTATTTGAGTATTCGATAGGCTGAAAGGTAAGGAGTAACTCTGTGGTATAGGAGGGAGAGGCATCGTTAGCTTCACATTATTTTTCTCCATGATGAGTTTCATTCAAACTACTTGCGCCGGGGTATTCTCCGCTTTGCTACTTCTCAGTCCGTGTGCGTCCTTTGGTCAGTCGACAAATATCCCGACCAAGCTTCTGAAGGAACAAGGCAAAGATGCCACAGTGGTCCGCTATAGCGATTTCGGTGCAAAGGGGGATGGGGCGGTAGACGACTTTGCGGCCTTGGCGAAGGCGCATGCTTACGCTAACCAGAACGGGCTCCCTGTCAAAGCTGACGATGGAGCGACTTATTTCATCGGCGGAGCCAATCGAACCATCATCATCCAGACCAATACGGATTTTGGCACAGCCAAGTTCATTGTCGACGACACAAAGCTCGAGAACGTGAGGGCTAACGTTTTTGATGTGCGCTCCGTTCTTAAGCCCATCAAGCTGAATGGAATCAAGTCGCTGAAGCAGGGGCAGCAAAAGATTGACGCGGAACTCCCGGGTGCTTGTGTCATCACGGTAACCAATTCCAAGGTCAAACGCTACATCAGGCGCGGTAATAACCAGAACAAAGGATCGTCGCAGACGGATTCATTTCTAGTAGACAAAGATGGCAATGTTGATCCTAAGACTCCGATTATCTGGGGTTTTAATCAACTTACTAGAATTACGGTGCAGCCGGTGGACCAGAAGTTGTTAACTATCACAGGAGGTAAATTCACCACGATTGCCAATGTTTTGGATAGCTCGACTTATCATGCCAGAGGAATCCTGATTCAACGTTCCAACGTGGTCGTCGATGGTGTTGAGCATTACATCCGTGGCGAAGGTAAGCAGGGTGCGCCGTATTCGGGTTTCATCAATATCTCGAGATGCGCCAATGTGATTGTGAAAAACACGGTGCTGACCGGGCACAAGACCTATAGAAAAATCGGCTCGGATGGAAAGTCGGTGTCGATGGGTACGTATGATATCTCGCTTGGTTCCGCGCTGAATGTCTCTTTCGTGAATTGTAGTCAAACCAATGACATCATGGATTCCAAATATTGGGGGATCATGGGCTCGAACTTCTGTAAAAATCTTACTTTCGATGGCTGCAAATTATCCCGCTTCGATGCCCATCAGGGAGTCACGAACGCGATTATTCGCAACTCAACCATAGGATACATGGGGGTCCGGTTGACTGGGACTGGCACATTTCTCATGGAAAACACTACGGTGCAAGGACGGCACCTCATCCACTTGCGTGAGGATTATGGCAGCACTTGGCGTGGCGATATTGTCATCCGTAACTGCCGCTTTTCCCCGCGTGGAGGAGGATCTAATCCCAGTATTTTAGGTGGGTCGAATGATGGGCAACACGATTTTGGTTACACCTGCTTCATGCCCGCCAGCATCTCGATCGACAAACTTCACATTGTCGATTCCAAGAAAACGAAAGGTAGTAAGGGACCGGCCTTGTTCGCGAACTTCAACCCGAAACTGACTAGCGTCTCTTACAAGCAGAAGCACCCGTATGTGGTCACCCGCGAGGTGAAGCTCAAGAACGTGACCACCGCCAGCGGCAAGCCGGTTAGAATCAGCGATAACCTCTATATGTTCAGGGTTGTTCGGGTCGAAGGGTTGGGAGAATAAAATAGGCCTAACCAAGTGCCATTCATGCCGCCCTCTTTACTTCTTCGGCCAGGGCCTCAGACCAAGGAGAATCTCCGCTTTCTCAGTTAGCGGCTTGTCCGAAAATTTACTTTTGGTGTGCTCCGCAAGATGCCTTCGGACCAAGTTATAGACGTCCTGGCGGTCCTGGCTGGTGTCGACCTCTATGCAGTTGTTGTTAGTTTTGAAGCGTTCAACGATGGGTAGAGTCTTCGCCTTAAAGGTATCGAATCGTAGCTTAATACTTTCGACGTTGTCGTCACTTCGTCTGGTAAACTTTGCGCGACCGAGGATACGCTTTTCGAGAATTGGGTAAGGGCACTCGAAGTATAACATCTTCGGTAGCTCGACATCGAGGCCGAAGATCTCGCTCCACGCTTCCAGATTGTCCAGTGAGCGCGGGAAGCCATCGAGAAGAAAGTTGTTTTTTCCCGTTGTTCTGGTGATTGTTTCCATTGCTGACTTAAGTAAAGTCACGGTGATTTCGTTGGGTGCCAGCTTTCCCGCGGTCATGAACTCTTCGATGGTGGCAGCAGACGTCCCGCCAGCCTCGCGCTCGGCACGGAGGAGATCACCGGTGGATAAATGGGTCCAGCCCAGTTGCGACTCGGCGAGTTCGCACATGGTTCCCTTTCCGGCTCCGGGACCTCCGAGCACAAAGACGACATTGGGCTTCGGGCAAGGCTGCCTTGGGTCGCAGTGGTGGAGCGTCACCTTCGGTGCTGGGGCGACGCCCTTTTTGTAGACGTGCCATTCTTTATCCGTCGGTGGCATTTCATCTTCGCATGTCATGTCGTAGGCGAGATGACCATCGAGGCGGCAGATCCGCCACGATTGGTAGCTGTTCGAGTAAGAGAGCGAAGGGCTTCTTTCCGATTTTCCATCGGCACGGTCCCATGCCATCCGGCCATTCCAGTAACCGGGACTGGATACGGTTCCGGATTCGGATTCCGCGGGCGGTGCGGTGGAGGGAATAAAGAGCCCATCCACTTCGGGAATACCAGCTCTGGATACTTCGATGAAGAAAGTGTTGGGCTTTAGTGTGTTCGTTTCGGGCATGATGTTTTGTGGAATGACTAAGTGATCGGGATCTTTGCTGATTTCGATCACTTGACGGCGATCTTGAATCACCCAGCGTGGATCATGGTTTGGAGGAACAGGGCAGATCCGAATGAGTAGCATAAGGCAGTGGCAGAAAACAGCAATAACCTCTGATCGCCCTAGATCACCACGTATTGTTACGCTTTACATTCTAAACCGAAGGGTCAACGGTTTTATTTTAATCGAACCCAATAGTTACTCATCGATGTTAAAAAATATATTTCTCACACTACTCGTAATTGGAGCCAGCTTTACCTCTCTCTTCGCAGACAAGGGTAAGGTTCTCATTACGGGAGCAAATCGCGGCCTTGGTCTTGAATTAAGCCGTCACTTTATAGCCGACGGATATTCAGTAATAGGAACTGCACGTAAACCAGATGCTGCGGCCGATCTTAAAAAGGCGGGTGCTCGTGTTATTCGGCTCGATGTTACGAGTGATAAATCTATTGCTGCCATGGCAAAAGAACTTGAAGGTGTTTCCATTGATATTCTCATTAATAATGCCGCCTACTTTGGGTCACGTATTCAGGGACTAGAGGCACTCAATAAAACAACACGGGAAGACTTTCTGCGTGTGCATAATATCAATGTTCTCGGGCCGTTTTTTGTAACTCGAGCTCTATTGCCCAACATCAAGTTATCAAAAACCCCCGTTCGTAAAATCATCCATGTTTCATCACACTCTGGTGCAATGTTCATCGAGAGGAAGCACGGGGGTGCCTATGCTTACGGCAGCAGTAAAGCGGCCCTCAATAGAATAACTCGCAGTATGTGTGCGGATTTAAAAAGTGATAACATTGCCGTCGTATCACTCGACCCTGGGCATAACAGAACGGACATGGGAGGTGAAAAGGCACCTCTCGACCCTAAAGTTTCTATGAAAATAGCCCAGCAAACGATCATTAAGCTAACCATGGAAGACACTGGTAAGTTCGTCTATTTCACAGGGAAGTCAGTGAAGTGGTGATGGTCATCCTTTCATGGAGATGAGCGAGGTCGGCACTAGTATACACAAGTAGCGCACCGAGGACGGTGTTAGAGGCCGCGCATGACGGCGATGAGTGTCGGCGGCGACAGTTTTTTTACTTCGGTATCGATGACATACACCGTGCCAGTGACCACTGGGCAGTAGAGATAGCGGCCGATTCGTGACGGGCTGGCAGCGGAAATGTGGCCCCAGCCGATACCGGTATTGCCTTTGTCGCCGACCGCGAAGCCATTTGCATTGAGCGGGCGATTGTTACGATGACCCTTGATCGTAATGTGAGTGAAAAGGCTGCCTGTGGAGTTGGAGGCGTTGGCGCTACTCAATTCGGAGAAGCTATACTCAGTGACCTCTTTGACGTCGTTTGGTTTCATCCCCTTCACCTGCAGCACGATGAGTCGGCCATCCGTCAGGCCGATGAAATAGTTTTTAGTAAGAAGGAAGATGACGATGATTCCCGGTAGAACACAGAGAGCGATCAGAACGATGATGAGAAGCATGTTAGGCTGCTTCACACCATAGGCCCAATGTTTGATAGTTTCGCCTTCGTGAAGGTGCGGTGCGAAGGCTTCTTGTATTTGTTCGTCAGTAATTTTGGCATGGTTCTAGTGATAGTGGTGGTTATTTTTAATTAGAAGTGTAGATCATGAACTTTATGTGCTCTCAAGTCGATCATTTCTGATCTGATCTGATCTGATCTGATCTGATCTGATCTGATCCGATTGCGATTGCGATTGCGATTGCGATTGCGATTGCGATTGCGATTGCGATTCAATTCCGAAGATGTGATCGTTTTTCCGAGGCACATGATCCAGCCCCACCTAACCATTCTCAACGATTGAAAATTTGGTTTGATGCGGCTCCCTCCAACACCGGCTGTTCCTTCATCAAGCAGTAATCACTGCTCGTAAAGTCATCTTTTCTACTTGCCTATCTTCGTCAACTTATCGATTTCTTTTTGTGCAAGTTCTAATCCTGAATGGTGGTCGCCATCTACAGTTAGTTGGTCAATTTGAAGCCATTTATTAGGTGTCATATACACCAGATTCCCATTGCATTCATAGGGAGTATTCAACTTGAAATTCCGCGAAGTAGTAGGCTCATCAATCGCTGTGCATTCGTAGACTGGATACTGTGTGCCATTGAGGATAACGTATGACTTATAAGGCTTCACCAAATGCCTGTTTACTAACAGCTGAGCTGGTTGTCTGAAATCGAACTCAAAGTCTTTTTCATGTGGCACATAGTTGTAGGTGTATTCACTCTTGTCCTGAGGTGTTCTAGGCACAGAGTCATTATCAATATCATCAAGCAGTTGCTTTACCATGCCCTCGTCATTCTTCCAAATCCGATCATAAAGCGTGTCTACTGTATCACCATCTTCAAGATCTACATAAGACTTATAAGCAATCTCACCCGTATCTAAACCAGAGTCCATAAAGTGAACCGCCATACCTGATTGCTTATCACCATGCCAGATTGTCCAGAAGCCTGGATGCCTTCCACAATGACGAGGCAGTAGAGATGTGTGGAAGTTTACAACACCCATGGGTGGGATATTGAGAAACTCATCGGGTAAGAAGAACTGATAGCCAATGACAACAATCATATCAGGTGCCCACTCACGCAATTGATCCATGACACCTTCATCTTTAGGTTTACCACAAATGATTGGAATGCTCTGCTCTTCAGCGATAACATGGATTGCCTTGCTTGAGCTGCCTCCAGATGTCGTGGTTGTAATACCTTCTGTAGGTGATTCCAAGATACCTACAATGTTAGCATTATTCTTCACGAAATACTCCATGTGAATGGAGGTGAGCTCCCATGTGCGTGTACCAATAATTACAATTCGTTTTGTTCTCATATACTAAGTGTTAAATTTTTTAATGAAGTGAATGACTGATCAGAATGAATAATGGCGTTGTTGCTCTCTCGATAGTCGATGGGGCAGTAATCGTCTGAAATCAGCTTAGGTATAAACATAGACTTCTAACCCGCCGTGCCAAGGAAATTTTAGAAGCGGGTATTGAACTGTGGAGATCAACGAGATTTATGGGTTATCGCCCCCCCCAGGATACACTTAGGTCATGGTGGCTCCAAACTTTCCTCCTCCCTTTCAGGAGGGCAACGACTTCTAGTATAAACTGGCTTAACTGAGCTGTATTCAGGTTTGTTCACTAATGCAGGAATCAGAAATCTAACACAATATGTCTATACGCAATAAAAAACCCGCCCGGGCGAAGCCGAGCGGGTTGGAGAGATCGTTGAAGGTTGGTAGGAATTAGAATCTGAATCGACCGCCGAGTTCGAAATGTAGGGCGTCGTCGAGTGTTGAGTGCTTACTAAGACTGGAGAAAGAATCCAGATCGGGATCATCCATGTAGATATACCGCATGCCGCCAAACAGTTCAAATGACGAATTTAACTTGAAGATGACGCCAGCGAAGACATGTGCGCAGAAGACCACGTCGTCGGAGGATTCGTGCTCGCCATCGCCCCCGATCTCGTCATCGCCGGGGGCGAGGGCGAGGGCGACGAGAAAAATACCTGGACCGGAACCGGAACCGGGACCGGGATCAGTATCAGCGTTCCCGGTGTTGACGCCATCGACATCGATGAGAGCAATACCTGCACCGGCACCAGCATACCAACTCCATTTGCCGGAGATGGGGGCTTCGAATTTGTAGTTGAGTGTGATCGGGATGATCTCAGTATCCATTCTGAAGTGGAAGGTCCCCTCCGGCTTAGTGATGTCAGCTAAGTTATCTGTCTCGGTGTATCCCACCTCAAGGAAGAAGGCATGGGAGTAATCATTGCATTTTAGCTCAGTGCCGATGTGGGCGGTGTAGATATCCTCATCCCAGTCACCTGAGGCATAACCTGCTGAACCTCCAGCAAACCAAGTCCAGATGCAGGGCGATTCTGCAGGGGTGGCTACAGGTAAGGAGTAAGGACCAGCGAACGTGGTCGCCGTAAGGGCGATGATTGTAACTAAGGGGAAGAGCATCTTTTTCATAACAACTTTCATAATAGAGAAGAAAACCAATAAAGCAATACATATTATCTGTTTTTCTTGATGTTTATAAAGACTTGATTATCCGGAGGCTCTTACATTTGATCTAGGGGTATCTACTTGGACTCACCCTACATGACAAATTTTTTGATTGGCTACAAAAAACACGGGCAATCATTTGCCCAGGATTGATTGAATAACCTGAGTATTATCGTTTTGTGCCTTGAGTGAAATACCGTAAGCCATTGCCAAAGCGGGGATACCTCGCCACCCCCCCCAAGAGAAAACCCACCCCCCGGTGATGGGGAGTGGGGCCAACTTTAATATAAATTAAACGAGGTCGAATTACTTGCGACGACGTAAGATGAGTGCGAGACCACCAAGACCAAGTAGAGGAAGGTTACGGAACAGGGACGGTCAAGACTTCTGACATAGCATAAACTGCTTGCGATGATGCTCCTCCGTTGGGGTTTTCAGTAAAAACTCTCATCCATAGCCCGCCAGTTGATGATAGTGATCCACTACGTACTTGGGTAGGGTTTCCAAAATACTGGGTTTCATCTGACTCGGTTCCGTCGGGAAATGTACCGGTTAGGACACGACCAGAATTACCTGTAGCTGCTGCACCATTTTCATCCAGACCCAGAGCATTATCAAGACTTCCATCCCACAAATCCGCGTTGTTGTCCGCAATTTCCCCGCAAGCCTTTCTCGGTGAACTGGAGGCAGCGGGCATCGCCACCAGCGAATTCAACCTTCCCGACTGGGAGGAGAGTAAGGAGGGCTTCGAGCGCGGCCTCGACTCACTGTTCGGCGGACTCACCCCACCCACCGCCCTAATACTCGACGAACCGTATCTTTATTACGCGGCCTACCACTATCTTGCTGCGCGCGGTCTGCGGGTACCGCAAGACGTTTCGCTGGTCTGCACCGATAGCGATCCAGGCTTCGTCTGGTGTCAGCCCTCAGTCGCCCACATGCGCTGGGATCACCGTCCGGTGGTGCGCCGCATCGTGAGCTGGGCAAACAACGTGGTGCGTGGCAAGGACGACAGCAGACAGAATTTATACAAGGCCGAGTTCATCGAGGGCGGAACGGTTGGGACGGCACCG
>Ga0302134_10000971_pt1 | contig 13150 bp, 14 predicted proteins | sample CB9_SCM_MG_FD_203123 | JGI IMG/M metagenome (GOLD analysis project Ga0302134, IMG submission 203123) | Marine microbial communities from Western Arctic Ocean, Canada - CB9_SCM | ecosystem: Environmental > Aquatic > Marine > Oceanic | place: Canada: Western Arctic Ocean | collected 2017-09-19
AACCAAGCAGCATAAAGATAATGGGAGTTTGTAATACGTAGCTGAAACCTGCGCGCATCTGCTCGAACATGGGTCCTGAAGAAATTTCAGTATCCATGCGGTCGCGTAACTTTACCCTCACGATCGTTGCTGCCGATGCTATATACAGTACCGTCATCATGACGTAGACCCACTTCGCAGGCTCAATATTGCCAGCGCCGCCCCCCAGTGCCGCGACCATCCCTCCGGCCAGGCCCGGCAAGAGGAGTCTGGTACCGTTCATACCGGTGGCTGTCAGTGCGATGGCATTCGTCAACAGGTCCATGCCGACAACGTCCTTGGTTATCGCCTGTCGAGCCGGCATCATTGCGCTCATAATCAAGCCCTGCATGACCGAGGCGACTAACAGATGTTCAAAAGTCAGTTGGCCGCGAGCAATGAAGTATGCCATTGCCAGGGTGACGATCGCGTTGGCGAATCCTGAAAGCTGTAATACGGTTTTTTTTTGCCTGACTCGATCCGCTACTACCCCACCCAGGGGTGCAGCGACTAAACCCACGATGCCGCCGGCAGCAGTCATCCAGCCCAGTTTTTCGTATGATCCTGTGATCTCAAACACCAGCCAACCACGCACGAACATCTGGATGTTCATCGATGCGAAATTGCAAACAAGCGCGCTAAAGAACCATCGGAAGTTGACGATTCTGAATGCTTCAAAAGTGCCTAGTCGGTTTTTGGGCCGAAGCGTTTTTGACTCAAGACGAAGTTTATCGTCACTCATCCCGCCAATATAGCAAAGGGCTAATACTTATTCGATTGTCCGCTACAGCCTCGCACTTATTATTGTCAAAGACACATCGTCGAAGCTGTGATTATCTGGAACTTGCCAGCCTGAGTTTGCAGTTGCAGATCGCTGTAGTTGTTTGACCGTAACAGTCCGTGAAATCGATTTTCCGTTCAATATTGTTGCGAATCGAACCTTAACCTCCGCAACGGTAAGGCCAGACTTATTTATAAGATTGACGCCAAGATAGCCATTGGAGATTTTTGCCTGAGCCAGAATATAGGATGATGGATTTTCTGGAAGATCAAGTTTTAGATATTCGAATCTAGCCTCTCTACCCAGGTTGCCACCTGCACTCATTGCGGACTTGAAATATTGTTTAGCAACGCTAGTCTCTCCGTTTGCTAGTGACAGCGTGCCAAGTTCTGACATGGCGACTGCAGTCGGTAGTAGTTCATTGCTTTTCGCCAAATCAGATTTTGCTGCGACAGTATTGCCCAGTTTTGCGTTGCTGAGACCGCGTCCCAAATAGTATTCATAAAAACCCTGGTCTAAGGCTAAAGCGTGATCATAGGCTGTTTTTGCTTTTTTATGCTGCAGTTGCAAGCGATAAACATTACCCATGGTGCCGTAAAAACGCGCTTCTTTCGGTTCTATATCCTGAGCACGCGCGAGCGCCTTTAATGCGGATTCAAATTCCTTCTCTTCGATAAGAAATTGTGCTCGATCATAGGACACATAGGCGCTTTCTACAGATCGAAGATACGCGAGATGTTGCGTATAGCGCTGCTCTCCAGTTTCCAGATCCTGCCTTAAATTAATTGCTGAAACTGACTGTTGATTGGCGTTGACGCGTTCTACTGAGGGTGGATGACTTGAGAAAAGTCCTTCCAGCCATCCGGTTTTTTTGGCTTCAGACATAGCAAAAAAGGTTTTTTGCAGCGTAACAGCTGCGCGAGGGTCGTAGCCTGCACGCAACATATATTCAATACCGTAGGCATCTGATTCCAGTTCCTTATCACGGCCGTAGCGTAAACTCACCAGTTGCGATCCGAGTTCTGCGGCACCAACAATGTAGTTCGAGTATTCCGAGTCTTTTGCAGCGATCGATGTGGCAAGGATTGCACCTTGTAGAAGAGTCCCGCGTTGCATCGCTTGAGCCCCGTGTCGAGCGGCACTGTGTACTATCTCGTGTCCAAGAACAGCGGCCAACTCTGCCTCATTGTTAAGGGCAAGCAGCAAGCCCCTGTTTACCGCGATTTTACCGCCGGGTAGCGCCCAGGCGTTGGGTGTTGATTCGTTTAACACCACAAATTCGTAAGGCAGTGTACGGTCGCTGACCGCTGCCAATCGATTACCTACCTTGCTGACATAGTCGTTGAGGCTCTGGTCAACCAGATATTTTCCTCCTTGGGATTGCTGGGAAGGAAGATATTGCTGTTTGCCGATGCTGATCTCAGCTGATTCACTGATAAATGAGAGTTCATTTCGGCCTGTTACGGGATTGGTCGCGCAGCCCCATAAACCCAATAGGACCCAGGGCAGCACAAGCGGTTTGAGAATGACGGGTGTTGTAACCATAATGCGTGTCCTAATTAGATAGCGATATGGTGTCATGGTTTCCAATAAATTTCATGAACTGAATAATCCTCTTTCCCTGGATAAGATTCGACAGTCTGTTGACAACCATGTTCCCGATCGTCGGACGCCCGGTAAAAACAGCCGTCAGGCGGCAGTGGCAGCCATTCTTAGGCCAACTGGGGACCACATTCAGGCACTTTTCATACTGCGAGCGATCAAGGAGGGCGACCCTTGGTCTGGACATATGGCGTTTCCTGGGGGTCACAAGGATGAAACCGATGAATCTTTGCGGCATACCGCTGAACGCGAAACACTGGAAGAGATTGGTTTGGACCTTGTTCAACATGGGTCGTATCTCGGTGAATTGAATTCGGTTGTAGCCAATCCCAGGGGCCGTGATATGGTCGTTACCCCTTTTCTTTATGAACTTAAGACCAGCGATGCTCGGTTAGCGCCTAATGAAGAGGTTGCGGATGTGTTGTGGGGTTCGCTTAACGAGATGATGAACGGCTCGACGTTTATGACGAAGGAGTTTTCGGTGGTTGGCCGACAACAGGAATTTCCTGGTTTCGGCGTCGAAGGAGAGGTTGTATGGGGCCTTACTTATAGGGTGCTAGAACATTTGTTCACTCTATTGGATCCCGAATGGGCGAATCGCGCATAGTGGGTTCAGTCGCCTGGCTCGATTCAGGTTATTCTGATTGCGCCTACTTAGCTCTGTCGCATGAAGTGCTGCTGTCAGAGAGTTGAAGCTAGTATGCGGAGAAAGGTTTGTGCTTTCAGCCGATAGTTGCTTCCATAACGCTAATTGAACGGCTGCCGAACGACACATACGGAAATCAAGAATCTACCTGTTATTAGCCATAAATACGCTGGTTCTCTATGGCGTCGTTTTATTTTTGTTGCGCGACGGCGATGTACATCAATTGATCATCATTGGTATCACGATGGCATTAGTGATGATCGCACCGAACCTGGTTATCCGCACCGCACTAAATTCGCTAACTCACGAAGCCGGTGAAGCAACGAAGGCACTCGAAGCGACTAGAGAAGAACTGGCGAAAGTTAGGTCAAACTTATCATCAGTTACAACGCTGGATGAACTCACGGGCTGCTACAACGAAGCGCACTTTTTGGAAGTGCTGATGCAGCACAGTGCGATGAGCATACGAGGTACTTACGTTTTCACGATGACGGTACTTCAGGTCGACCAGTTTAGTGAGATTGTAGATAAGCATGGACTTGCCAGTGGCAACGAAGTCCTTCAGCTTTATACCCGAATTGTTAAAGCGGCTTTACGTGAGGTGGACATAACCGCGAGCTTCGGGCCAGACAAATTTGGTTTGATATTGTCTGGCGCATCTGAAGACTATGGGCTCATGGTGATTAATCGAATCAGCCAGTTGATCAGTCAGATTAAGGTCGCTAATGACGAAGAACTTCTGATTACTAATTCTGGGGGTACCAGCTATCATGGCACGGAGATACCTGAGCAGACGGTTGAGCATGCCAATACGGCGTTAGACTTTGCGATTGAACAGGGTAGAGACAGAGTGGCTGGATATAATTACGTGCCACCTGAAGAAGGTCAGGAGCCTGAGTAGGGGCCTGATAATGATCCCGAACCGGACGAAGAAAAAACCTAGCGTCCTTGTTCAGCTGGATACAAATGTGTCATTACTAGATCCTTGATCACATTCACATGTGCTGCAGTTGCATTTAAAGCCTTTACATATTTAAACGCCACACCGCCGGCATCTATGAAAATGTCTCTATTTAGTATTTTTATTTCCTCAAGGGTCTCCAGGCATTCCGTTGCAAAACCAGGGCAAATAACCAGTACACGAGTAATACCTTCTGAAGGCAATCGAGTGAGTGTTTCATCGGTGTAGGGTGTCAACCATTTTGCCGGACCGAATCGAGACTGGAATGACAGGCGCCATTGATGAGGCGCGAGCCCCAGATTGTGAGCTACTAACTCTGCTGTTCTTGCACACTCTTCGGGATAAGGGTCGCCTTTGTTCGCCTGAGCTTGCGGTATACCGTGAAATGAAAACAACAACAGCGTCTGCTCATCCCGGAAAGCTCGGTAGCGTTCTATAGATTTGGCCAGTGCGTGGATGTAACTGTCTTTGTCGTGGTACCCAGAAATAAAACGAGAAGGGGGTACGTTTGTCATGCTCTCTAGCGAACGCGCGACTTTGTCGAAACTCGCCCCGACTGTTGCAGCAGAATATTGCGGAAACAAAGGGATGAATATATACCGATGTACACCGACCTTTTCCATTTCTGATATCACATCAGAAATACTTGGTCTGCCATATGTCATCGCTGCACGCACGACTATTGATCCACTATGCAGGTTGTTAATCACCGTGGCTTCGGTGCGTGAAGCAAGTGCATTCATGATTGCTCTTAGAGGGCTTTCCTTTCGACCCCAGATAAGTAGGTACTTGCTAACTATTTTCTTTGGGCGCACGTTCAAAATGATCAGGTGCAAAATTGGCAGCCAAATGAATCGAGGGAGATCCACCACTCTGGGGTCGGATAAAAACTCTGAAAGATAACGCCTGATAGAGCCGGGGGTCGGTTCGTCGGGCGTGCCCAGATTCAGGAGCACGATACCGAGTGTGGGTTGGTCAGGCACTATTCAGAAGCAATTTTGTTGATGCTGAAGCTATCGCCTGCTTTTGCATTCAACGTTTCCGCGGCGTTAGCCAAGTTTCTTGCAATACGCAGCTTTTTCTCCCAGTTAATAAAGGAAATCCACTCACCGTTTTCAACATCCTCATAGGTTTTTCCGAGGTGAATAGAAACGGATGTTTTTCCAAAGGTCATTGTGAAATTGTCACCAAGAACAAGGGCTAAACTATCCAGATCTGCTTGTGTAATGGATGTTTCCAGATTTCCGTACTCGTCCCCGATAACTTCAATGGTCCCGTTTGTCGATGCCGGAGATTCAGCTAATGAGTAAAGTGGTGTTAGTAGACACAAAAGCGTAATAATTAATTTCATAGGATCCCAGCGAGTTATTTGTGAATGGCGCAAGTTTGCGTCTCATCCGTCCATATGGCAAGTCAGTTACGATTTGTCATAGACACGAACAAAAGCATGATTTAGTTCAAGGTCAACGATGTCTCTGCCGGTTTGGTCGGCTAGGACAAGCTCTTCTAATAGGTTTAAATCTGGGAATTCCTCAGTTTGTTCATCACCTGAATATAGGATAAATACAGTTCCTGGTGGTGAATACTGTGCAATCATCTCGCCGATTTGTTCGTGGTTGTTGGTGTAGTTATAGACAGTGCCGAATTCGCTAAATGGTCTGTCTAATGATTGATAGGTGGCAGCAGCTGCGAAATTTCCTCGATGGATCAGCGCAGGGGTAGAGTTAAGCACTGCCAACTTTCCGAGGTTAATGAGGTTTTGCTTCGAAAGAGCAACAAGCTCTTCGTCTGACTCAATGCCCCAGGCTGGGATCCCGAGGGAAGCAGCGAGCGCGACAATCCTGCCATCACCACAGCCAGCGTCGAGAAAAGGCTGTTTAGGGTCCATGATTTCGCTATTAATCAGGTGGCTGAAAGCCTGTCGTACGATGTCTATGGATGAAGGGATGAAGACGCCAGTGTTGGTTTCTTTGACGTAACCCATTTCGAAGCGATATTTTGGGTCTTTGCTGATGACTTCGTAGTAGGTGTTTAGGTTTGTTTGGGTGTCTTGCAATGTTTTTGGTGCCTAAATTGGATCGCGCTGCGGGTCACCGTGTACGGGTGATGTGTATTGTGACTCTTGGGTGCTATGTTCTTTGATAAGCGTGTTGATTCTAATCTTGAAATTTCTGTCGGGTAACTGTTGGTAGCGCGTGTACAAACGACCGCCATGGAAGGGGGTTTGCTTGTACTTTAGTCTAACTGGACCTTTGCAGGCCCATTGTTGAGCCTGAAGAAACTCGTTAATGCGATTAATGGTAAACGTTTTGACGTTTGATCAGGTAGGTCTGCATGTGTATCACCTCGTGTAGCAAATCGTGTGTTTTGCCAACACAAAATGAAACACTTGCACCACGAGACGCTGCTAATACTCCCTCTCAGCAACTTCTGATGAAATATGGTGGAGGTGGCGGGAGTTGAACCCGCGTCCGTCAGTTCTCTGCCTTTGGCTCTACATGCTTAGTTCGTTTATTGTTTAACCTTTCACTAGCCCAGCGAACAGGGATTAAAAGGCGAGCTTGCTTTATGTTTAACTGCTTTAACCACAAGCGGGGTCTGGCAGCGGTCCCATGAGTCGTGCCCTCGGTTTGAATACATGGGCACATTCGCCTCGAGGTTAACTAACTTAAATGTTCCCTAGGGAACCTCCGGCCGAAGCCGAAGAAATTTAGGCAGCTAGTGCATAGTTTTCGTCATTGGCAACTATAAAAGTTACAGCGATTGTTTTACGAGAGTCACTACCCTCTCGGCATGCACCTCAGGGTTCGTAACCGGCGTCGAAGCCAAGTCACCCCCAGATGTAAATCTATTGTACTCCATTTATATTGGGATTTTCGGCGAAAAATCAACGATTGTGTTCTTTGACCATGCGCTGTTTTTGCACCTGCCACTCCCTGTCCTTGATTGTCGACCGTTTGTCGTGTTCTTTCTTGCCAGTAGCGAGCGCAATCTCGCATTTCACGTGATTACCTTTCCAATACAAGGCAAGCGGTATGCAGGTTTGTCCCTTTTTTTGCGTTGCGCTGATGAGCTTGGCTAGCTCACGCCTGTGTAGTAACAGCTTTCGAGTGCGCTGTGGGTCAGCAAGGACGTGAGACGATGCGGTGCGCAGGGGTGTGATATTGCAGCCGAGCAGAAATGCCTCGCCGTCTTTCAGCAAGATATAGGTATCCGTGAGCTGGGCTTTGCCAGCTCTGAGTGCTTTGACTTCCCACCCTGATAAAGCAACGCCAGCTTCGAATTTCTCGTGTAGAAGATACTCAAAGCGCGCCTTTTTATTCTGGGCGATTGTTCCTGGACCAGCTTTTTTTGCCATTATGATTCCCGTGGGGGCGCCATTATAGGCGGGGTGACAATAAAGTACAGATCAAAAGGTTGAGGCGATTTCAATAATCCATGACAATGGGTGCTAACGCTTGCAGGGAGTATTTTATGGATTCACAGCATGGCATGTGGTCTTCGCGTACGGTTTTTGTGCTCGCCGCGGCTGGTTCGGCGGTCGGACTAGGTAACATCTGGCGGTTTCCCTATGTAGCTGGAGAAAACGGCGGCGGGGCATTCGTGCTGGTTTACCTCGCTTGTATCTTTTTGATCGGTATTCCCATTATGGCATCGGAAATATTGATAGGCAGGGCAGGCAGACAAAGCCCCATCAATACAGTACGGACCATTGCGGCGGGCTCAGGTGCAAATCCTCTCTGGCAAGTGGTCGGGTGGATGGGCGCGCTGGCCGGGTTTATGATTCTATCGTTCTATGCGGTGATAGCGGGCTGGGTGCTGTCTTATGTGCTCCAGCTTGGGGCTGGTACCTACAACGGAGCTGATGCCGAATTTGCCAGCAATGCGTTTTCAGACTTTATCGGCGATGCCTGGTCGGTAGTAGGCTGGTATACAGTCTTTATGGTGTTAACGATATTTATTACTGCGCGTGGCGTTGGCAGGGGCCTTGAAGTGGCGGTGAAGTATTTGATGCCCACGCTTTTTGTATTGCTGATTGTCCTTGTGATTTATGCGGCGGTCACGTCGGGCCATTTTATGGAAGGCGTGGCTTTTATGTTCTCCTTTGATTTTGAAAAACTCACCTGGAATAGCGTGCTAATTGCCATGGGTCAGGCGTTCTTCACGTTGAGTTTAGGCATGGGAGCGATAATGGCCTACGGCGCATATATGCCTAAGGACATTTCCATTGTTGGTACTGCCACCACGGTGGCGCTGATGGATACCGCCGTCGCATTGATGTCTGGGCTCATTATTTTTCCGCTAGTGTTTGCCAATGGTCTGGAAAGTAGCGGCGGGCCCGGTTTGATGTTTATCACCCTGCCACTCGCTTTTGGTCAGATGGTCGGCGGGCAGTTCTTTGGCTGTGTATTTTTTATACTGGTTACCTTTGCAGCTATCACTTCAGCGATTTCACTGGTTGAGCCGGCTGTGGCATGGATTGTTGAACAAATGAAGGTGTCCCGAGTTAGTGCCGCACTTATCGTCGGTGGTTTTGCCTGGATATTGGGTCTGGGGAGTGCTTTTTCGATGAACATCTGGGCAGATGTCTACATTGTTGGCAACATGACCTTCTTTGACACGATGGATTATGTGTCCAACAACATCATTTTGCCCCTGGGTGGCATCCTGATCGCGCTATTCGCAGGATGGGTGGTAGACAAAAAAATATGTGACGAACAGATGGCAGCGGATTTACCTTACTACCCCTTGTGGAGAGTTCTGACGAGGTTCATTGCACCTATGGCGGTCGCTATCGTGTTCCTGATGACTTTTCTAAACGGCTGATGCGGATCGAGCGATCCGCCCTGGTACCCTACAGCGATGAAGTTGTGTTCAGCGTTGTCAATGATGTTGAGTCCTACCCTAAGTTCTTACCCTGGTGCAGCGGCAGTGAGATTATATCCAGGGATCCAACCGAAATAGTTGCGCGTCTGGATCTGTCGAGTGCCGGCGTCAGCCAAAGTATTACGACCAGAAACCTACTGTGTCCCCCGAAATCGATTCATCTATCCCTAGTAGACGGACCGTTTGCGCAATTAGAGGGGAAGTGGCACTTTAAACGTCTTGATGTCGCCTCCTGTAAAATAGAGATGATCCTATCCTTTTCTGTTGATAATTCCGTGTTGAATCTCGCGGTAGGCAAGGTTTTTGAAGCGGCGGCAGACAAAATGGTGGACGCATTTTGCTCAAGGGTGGATGCGCTACATGGTTGACCTCAGTATTGAAGTTATCTGCGTAGCCAAAGGTAGAGAGGTCCATCGGAACATCGAGGTAAGTGACGGTACGACTCTGGGTGAAGCGGTTGACCAGTCCGGCATTATTGAGCAATTTCCTGATTTCGATATTGTGAAAGCCAGGAAGGGAATCTTTGGTACCCTGCGGTCCGAGAGTTGGTTATTAAAGGATCGGGATCGGGTAGAAATATACCAACCGTTGATTTTTGATCCTAGGGAGGCGCGTCGTCGGCGAGCTGCTGCGCAGGGTTAGCCTCTGTTTGGTCCGAGGGTAGATAGTCGCCTTCAAAATAACTCAGGTGATCTTCGCGAAAATGCACGATCAAAATCCTTTGTGAATGTTCCCCGCCGGCAACCTGAATTGTGTAGATGTAATCCCAACGATCCTGATTGAGGCTATCGTCGATTACCGGGTTACCTAGGATGAATCGTACCTGGCTTTTGGTCATGCCGGGCTTTAGCTTGTCGATCATCGCCTGGCTGATGACATTACCCTGTTGCACATTGATTCTGTGTACACCTGGGAAGCGAAAGCTGGAACAGCTGACCAATAGAATTGCTAATAATATGAGTAAATATTTCATAACTGCTGTGGGAGTACCGCGTTTCTCTGTAGAATCAGGATTCTAACTCGACTGACGCAAATCTGCATCCGCCTAATCTGCCTAGAGTAACACTAATGAGCGAAACCAGAGAACTCAAAGATCATGGCCTGAAGGCAACCTTTCCACGCCGCAAGATACTTGAGTTGATGGAGAGTTCTGAGGTTCGCCACTTTAGTGCTGAAGATATTTACAGGATGTTGCTTCGCAATGAGTTTGAGATAGGCCTTGCGACGGTATATCGCGTGCTGACGCAGTTTGAGGCTGCAGGCATGATTGTGAAGCACCATTTTGAGGAAGGTCATTCGGTTTTCGAACTATCATCTGATCTGCATCATGACCACATCGTCTGCGTGCGCTGCGGTAGAGTTGAGGAATTTCACGATGATGAAATCGAATCTCGGCAACGTGACATTGCAGCAGGCCTAGGTTTTGAACTGACAGATCACAATCTCAATATGTATGGCCTATGTCCATCTTGTCAAACTTCAGCTAGCAGCTAGTTTCCATCCAGCAGTAGCTAGTTCGAGGCAAAATGACTCGACATTCCAAAGGCAAAGATACAAAAATAAATTCGTAATCAGGGAACTAGCTGACATCAGCCAGCATCTGTTCAGCATGGGCCAGAGATTGATCCGTTATCTCGATGCCACCCAACATCCTGGCTATTTCCGAGATGCGGACCGTGCCCGTAAGGTCTTCAATGTTAATCATCTGCTCGCGTTCACTGTCCTTAGTAACTTGAAGGTGATGGTGCCCCTGGGCAGCTACCTGTGGTAAATGGGTGACACAGATGATCTGTGCAGATTCACCAAGATGTCGTAGGAGTGAGCCGACAACTTCAGCGATTGCACCCCCTATCCCCACATCCACCTCGTCGAATACCAGGGTTGGAATCCTGGACGTATTAGCGGTAACGACTTGTATTGCCAGACTGATACGCGATAGCTCTCCACCTGAAGCAACTCTGGCCAAAGGTCGTGCCGGTTGCTTTGGATTTGTGCTAACTAAGAACTCAATGTCCTCTAAACCATGCAAGTGCAAGGGTTCTTTTCTTGGCTTTAGCAAAACACTGAATGTCGCGCCGTCCATCCCGAGATCAGCCAGTTTTTCGCATACGGCTTGCTCGAGCACGACAGACGATTTCTGGCGTGCTTTGCTGAGCGACACTGCGGCCTTTTGGTAGTGTGTATCTATCTCAAGGAGTTCGTTCTGCAGTGTCTCAATTTCGACATCAACGTGTTCCAGGTCAGTGATCTCTTTTTGAATTCTTGTCTGTAAGTCAACAAGGTCGGTCGGCGCCACACGATGTTTACGGGCAAGATCGTAAATAAACGACAGTCCATCCTCTACTTCCTTGAGCCTCTGTGGATCTGCTGTGAAATTGGCAGCAATTGATACCAGATCATTGGTGGCTTCTTCAACCTGGATCTGGCTGCTGGTGAGCATCTCTATTACCCCCTGTAACGCGGGGTCATCGATTGCAGCGAGTTGATCAACGGCTCTTGTCAGCATTGCGCTGACGTTGTTAGTGTCATTGTCGCGGCACAGACCAATGGCCTCGTAACAATGACTTAGTATCGACTCAGCATTTGCTAGACGTTTTTGTTCCTGTTCTAAATCGAGAGTCTCGCCCAGGTTGTGACCATTCAGTTCGTCTATCTGATACTGCAGAAGCTGTAATCTAGCGGTGCTGCTGTTGTCCGATCCAGCAAGCGCCTGTAGCCGATTCTGTTTTTGGACATAGTCTCGATAATAGCGTTGAACTTTTGATCGTAGTGCGTTGTGCGCACCAAATTCGTCTAGCAGCCGACGGTGGGTATCGGGCTTTAACAGCGACTGATGCTCATGTTGCGAATGAATGTCGGCGAGCAGGTTGCCCAAATCCTGCATATCAGCCAGTGTACTCGGTACACCATTGATGAAGCCCCTGGAGCGGCCATCTGTTGTGAGAACCCGTCGTAGAATACAGACCTTGTCATCCGACAGTTCTCGTTCTTTCAACCAGCCTTGTGCCTCTTGGTTGGCAGTAACATCAAAAGTTGCATTAATTTCTGCGCGTTTAGTATCGAGGGCAATCATGGCGGTATCTGCTCGGCTTCCGAGTGTGAGAGACAGGGCATCAAGCATGATCGATTTGCCGGCACCGGTCTCGCCGCTGACTACCGACATACCCGGGGAGATCTCGATATCGAGATCTTTTACCAGTGTGAAGTTACTTATAGTTAGATTGCGAAGCATGGTTCCATGTTGGTCTGCTCATTCATAGAGGCCCATTAAACTGAACCCTGTGCACACAGGCAACAATCCCGTGTAAATTTGTTTTGAATAGAATTCAGAATCCGTATATGTTCACCACATGCTCGACCTTGGGGATTAGCAATTGAACACAGCGGTTAGTGAAAAGGCTCAGTACCTATTAAAAACACTAGTTGAACACTACATTGAAGGTGGTCAACCGGTGGGGTCAAAGACGCTCTCAGATCATTCCGAATTACCTGTGAGTCCAGCGACTGTGCGCAATATTATGGCAGACCTGGAGGAACGCGGGTTCGTCATTTCACCCCATACCTCAGCAGGGCGAGTCCCAACGGCAAAAGGGTATCGATTCTTTGTTGATAGCCTGATTACGGTAGCACCGCTTGCTAAGTTTGATTTACAGAACCTGTCGCGGAATCTGGATCCTGACATGTCAGCCCATGAGCTCGTGGAATCGGCCTCTGGGATATTATCCGAGATTACGCACATGGCTGGCCTGGTCACGTTGCCGAAGCGGCAGCAGACACAATTGCGCCATGTAGAGTTTCTGAGCCTAAACGACAATCGCGTACTGGTGATACTCGTTTTGGATGATCATGAGGTACAAAACCGCGTTATCTACACCAAAGAGACCTATACAGATATTCAACTGAAGGAAGCTGCCAACTTCATTAACCGTCACTTTAATGGACAGGCTCTGGGTCGCATTCGTTCACAAATAGTCGCGTCGATGAAGAATGACCAGGAGGATTTAAATTCTCTGATGGTCACCACGTTGGAGGTGGCCGAGAAAGCATTTGTAGACAAGGATGAAGATGAAGCGGATTTTGTGGTTGCTGGCCAGGAGAATCTGATAGGAATGGCGGAAGAGCAGGCACACAATGACATCAGGGATTTATTCAAAGCATTTTCACTGAAGGGTGACATTCTTCATCTCCTGGATCGCTGTTTAGACAGTCAGGGCGTGCAATTGTTTATTGGTAGAGAGTCCGGATATGAATTGCT
>Ga0302134_10000975_pt1 | contig 13132 bp, 11 predicted proteins | sample CB9_SCM_MG_FD_203123 | JGI IMG/M metagenome (GOLD analysis project Ga0302134, IMG submission 203123) | Marine microbial communities from Western Arctic Ocean, Canada - CB9_SCM | ecosystem: Environmental > Aquatic > Marine > Oceanic | place: Canada: Western Arctic Ocean | collected 2017-09-19
GCGCCGGAGCCTAATTCCCTAGACCGGGACTACGAAAAAGATTTATCCAGGGTGTGACCATAGGCCAGACAGAACGTCAACATTTCGCCAAAGAAACGATTGATCTGCGACTTCTCATCTGGTTGGTACATACTGGGGTTAGGCATGGCATAGCGATACTTAAAGTTTCGATGCCGCTCAAAACTAATAACCTCTGCGGTATTAAGGTCGTGATATACCCTGACCTCAAGACTTGGCCATTTGACCCAGGATTTATCAGCCTCGCTATCAACCTGCAAAGACATCATTGTCGTATAAGGACATCGTTCAGTAATCCGCAGGGTCACAATCGCACCGTCCTCGGTGGTGCCTTGAACACCAAACTCGACACGCTCATCCTCATGCATATTTGGGAATAGGCGACTTAGCCGAAAATAATTAGCATCGCACTCCGCCATATCGGAAATAAGATCAGGAACGTACCTGCGTTTTGTCATCGCTTCACTACTTTGTAAAAGTAAATTAACCCAAATCCTCTCGTAATAAGCAACCAATATCGTCTGAAATTAACCGATAGCAACGTGCAATTAGCGTTCCAGTTTTTTGCACCAACCGGTCAATTTAATGCCCGGTCGTTTTGTATTTAATCCAGTTGGGCCAACACCAGATCCATGGTCGATTCAAGTGCACCTGCATTGCGCTTATGAACGTCACTGGCACGCTGAACCATCGCGTCGCGATATTCATCCTTACTTAAGAGCTGGTGCACTGTGTTTGTAAATTGCTCTTTGCTATCGACTACGCACAACGCCTTTTGATCAACAAATTGGGTCACGATATCCTCGATGCTCGAAAGGTGAGGTCCCATCACAACGGGTACCTTCGCAACCACTGCTTCCAGAAAATTGTGCCCACCGATCGCGACAAAACTACCGCCAACGAAAGCAACATCTGATGCTGCATAGAAGTAGCTAAGCTCACCCATGGTATCCAGCAAAAACACGTCGACCCTACCATGGTCATCCGCGCTCCTCAGACAAAAAGAAAGACCCGCACCTGTAATCATCGCGGTAATTTCTGGCGTCCGATGGGTATGCCTTGGTGCGATTATTAGCAATAGGTCGGGGATCTGGCGCCGCAACTCAATAAATACATCCAGTACCAAGGACTCTTCCCCCCTGTGTGTACTCGCAGCAACGAAAGTCGGTCTACTACCGAATTCCGTTCTTAGCCCATCAGCTTTGGACTTAAGATTCTCCGGTGGGCCAGTATCAAATTTAATACTGCCAAAAACGTGTAGTTTTTTCTGATCAAGGCCCAGCTCAATAAATCTGTCCCCCTGCGCCTGCGTCTGGCTCGCGACAAGGTCGATATGCGCCATCATCGGTCCGGCAATACCAGAAATGCTTTGATAACCTCGGAAGGACTTTTCTGATAAGCGAGCATTTACCAGTACTACTTTGACACCTTGTTGATGGCAATAATGAATCATATTTGGCCAGAGCTCGGTATCGATGATCACAAGCACCTTCGGTCGTACCCGATTAATAAAGCGTTGCACTGATCCAGGAACATCGTAAGGGGCATAATAGTTATCAACCCGACCATTCAGTAGCGCGTCTACGCGATCCCTACCGGTAGCGGTCATGTTCGTCATCACGATGGATACTTTATGCGAGAGCAGGCGCTCGACCAGCGGCGCCGACGCGATAGTCTCACCCGCGGAAACAGCGTGGACCCAAACTACCGGTTGAGGACGATTCTTAAGTGGCACGAATCCTAACCGGTGGAAAAAATCCTGCCGGTAAAGGGGTTCCTTTATCGAACGCCATAAAAGCCGCAGCCAAAAACTCGGCAAAAGGCTGTAAAACAACATACTGTACAAAACCCGCAACAAACCATTACCCATTGCTTGTTAGTCAGCCTGATATACTAGCTGTTTTTATACAATTACGTTCAATGATTAAAACTGATATTGCTATTATTGGCGGTGGCATCACCGGTCTTTGGCTTCTTAATCAGCTCCAGGCAGCGGGATATAGCGCTTTATTGTTTGAAAAAACCGGGCTGGGTCAAGGGCAAACCTTATCGTCACAGGGCATGATTCATGGTGGCCTTAAATATAATCTCGCGGGGGTGACGTCCAGCGCATCAGAAACGATTGCTGGCATGCCTGGAATATGGCAACAATGCCTTGCCGGTGATGGACCCGTAGATCTCCATAACGCCAAATGTCTGGCCCGCTCTTATCATCTTTTCTCAGATGCAGCCCTTGGTGGCAAGCTTGCTGCATTTCTGGGTAGTAAGGCTGTCCGTGGAGGAGCGAAAGCACTCAAACATCTTCCTGAGCCGTTTGACCACCCGGAGTTCAAAGGTTCTGTCTACGAAATTCCTGATATGGTTATCGACACAGCTTCTGTCGTAACCGCACTAGCTGAGTCGGCTGGAAGTTCGATCATACAAGCGGCTCCAACGCCGGTAAGCGATAGCGGACCTGGTATTGTCGGCTTAACATTACCCGATGGCAGGACGGTCGAAGCGGAACACTACCTATTCGCGGCGGGTGCCGGCAACGAGGATTTACTAAGGCAATCGGATATCGCAGTTGCCATGCAGCGGCGACCCTTGCATCAGGTTCTGGTGAGAGGACCATTGCCAACACTCTTTGGACACGCTGTATCAATCGGATCCGGTGATAAACCGCGCATGACAATTTCTACCCACAAAACCAAAGACTTACAGCCTGCCTGGTATCTAGGTGGAGGTCTTGCAGAGACCGGTATCCATCGCTCGAATGCCGCGCAAATCGAGTTCTCAAAGAACGAACTGAAACGATTTCTCCCATTTATCGATACTAGTGAATGCGAGTTTAAGAGTTGGCGGGTCGATCGTGCCGAGCCAAAAACATCAGGCACTTTACGGCCGGACCGACCATTCTGCGCAGTTTCCGGCAACGTGCTCGTTTGCTGGCCCATAAAACTGACGCTAGTACCCTTGCTTGCGCAAGAAGTTATGAAACACCTCATTGAACCATCAAAGTGGCCAGCACCATCCACTCAGTACCCAGAGGCCCAAATTGGCGAAGCGCCATGGGAACAAGCATTTTGATCTCATTCGACGAAGTACATTATCGAAACATTGGTGATCTTAGGGTTTCACCAATCAGCTTGGGTTCTGTGAAGTTTGGTCGCAACACCAACGTAAAGTATCCAAAGCCATTTGATCTACCCAGCAAGGAACAGACCGAAAAGCTGGTATCAGTTGCACAAGACCTGGGGATTAATCTCATCGATACCGCCCCTGCATATGGTAGCAGCGAGCTAAGAATTGGCGAACTACTAAAAGGCCGACGACAAAATTGGCTCATCTCTACCAAAGTGGGTGAAATTTATGATGGTGAATCGCATTACGATTTTTCCGCCCCCCACGTTAGAAGGAGCATCTATCACAGCCTCCAACAACTACAGACCGATTACCTGGATATCGCACTGATACATTGCAGCGACGATGACCTAAAGGACCTTAAAACGACTGACGCTATCACTGAAATACTGAAATTGCAGACCGAGGGCTATATCCGAAAAGTCGGCGCATCCACTAAAACCCTAAGCGGCAGCCTGCTCGCCCTAAAGGCGATGGACGTAGTGATGGTCGAGGCTGATGAACTCGGTGAATGGGGAAAGGCAGCCACAACCACCGGGCCCTTGATGATAAAAAAAGCGCTACAAAGTGGCCACAGCAAAAATTTTTTTGAGGGTATCAGGTCCGTCCTATCGTATTCACAGGTTTCGACCGTTGTAGTAGGCACCATCAACGAAAAGCATCTTATAGAAAATGTCGAAAATGCCATCAACGCAGTGTAACTGCGCCTACATATCCCTGATTTTTTGCACGATCGCGCTGGTAGAACAATCCTCGACCAGCGAGAGTACCTTAACACTGCCACCGTAGGCCTTAACAATATTAGCGCCAACAACCTGATCGACGTTTTTGTAATCTCCGCCTTTCACCAGGACATCGGGTTGCAGAGTTGATATCAGATTTTCCGGCGTATCTTCTTCAAAGGCTACTACCCAGTCCACGGCCTTTAAACCAGCAACGATCGCCAGGCGATGATCCAGCGTGGTTACAGGTCGACCAATTCCCTTAAGACGTCGAATGGATTCATCGGAATTTAGCGCAACAATGAGCCGCTCACCTTCGCTCTTCGCTTCCTGAAGATAATCCACATGGCCAGCGTGCAATAAATCAAAGCAACCATTCGTTAGCACAACTTTCTCACCCCGTTTTTTCGCCTCGGAAACAGCATTAAGGAGTTGTTCCTGGGACATGATACCGGTGTCAAAACCTACTTCCCGTACGATTTCGTCTCGCAACTCCGGACCGCTGACGCTGGTGTTGCCGAAGTGACTCACCACTAGCCCAGCGGCAATATTGGCAAGACCAACCGCATCATTGAGCGTCTCACCCGCACCGAGCGCACTACACAAAGTCGCTATGACCGTATCTCCAGCACCAGTTGCATCATATATCTCACGCATACGCGCTGGAAAATGAACACTAGCACCGGAATTTTTGATCAGCGTCATCCCCTCCGCTGATCTGGTTATTAGCAAAGCCTCGATCTCCAAATCGCGCATCAGATGTTGACATCGCTGCAACATATCCGACTCTGAGGTCCATTGCCCAACAGCATGCTGCAGTTCAAGACGATTTGGTTTCAAGATCGTAGCGCCTCTATACAGGGCGAAGTCTTTGAATTTCGGGTCAACCATCACCGGTTTACCAAGCTCACGCGCCTTGCTGATGACCAATTGTGGGTTGTCCAGTACACCTTTGTCATAATCTGAAAAAAGGACGTTGTCAGCATCCGCAAGTGCATTTTCTAAGGACACTGTCATCGATTTATCATCCATGGTTTCATGGGACTCAAAATCAACTCGTAAGAGCTGCTGATTCATGCTGACTATGCGCAACTTGGTCGTGGTCTGGTAATTCGACTTTGTCACAAGCTGACAGTTGATCCCCGCTCCTTCCAATTTGCCAAGCAGCGTTGCGCCCGCTTCATCATCGCCAATCATGCCAATCAGCGAGGCACGCGCACCCAATGACATCACGTTTAAGGCAACATTCGCGGCAGCACCCGGGCGCTCTTCTGTTTCGTCGACATCAACGATCGGTACAGGCGCTTCTGCCGATACGCGCTCGGTTGCGCCATGCCAGTATCTGTCCAGCATCACGTCTCCAATGACTAGAACGCTTGCTTGGTCGAATCGTGGTAACTTCATCGCACTCTACTACTTTCACTTGAAATGATGATCAAGAATAATACCACAGTGACTAAGTTAGCCAGACCACGCTAAGATATAGCCCTTGCACACGCCAACCTTACTGCAGCGAAGCTTTCTCCATCCCAGGTATTGGTTAACCTGGCTTGGCTTATTTCTAGTTTATATTGTCGTACATCTGCCTCACCTTTGGCGCATGCGCTGTGGCGCACTACTCGGCAAACTTGCCTACACAGTCGCCAGATACCGCCGGCACATCATCGACGTGAACCTATCACTATGTTTTCCTCAATTATCTGATGCAGAACGAATCACGCTGACAAAAAACATTTTTCGCTCGAGCGGTATCAGTATTATTGAAACTGCATCCGTCTGGCTTCGAGACGCAGTTGAATTTCGTGACTTGGTACAGATCAACGGCCTTGAGCATTTGAAATCTGCAATCGCCAAGGACAACGGCGTCATCTTACTGGGTATGCATCTGCAGACCCTCGACTTCTGTGGCGCAGTACTCGCAAGTTATGTTGAGTTTGATGTGATGTATCGACGAAACAAAAACCTGCTGCTCGAAACAATTATGACCCGTGGACGGAAGCGAAGTTATCCGCGTGCTATTGAAAGAGACGATATGCGTGGTGTTGTGACCAGTCTCAAAGAAGGCCGCACGATCTGGTACGGTCCGGATCAGGACTATGGGCCAAAACACTCAGTTTTTGTGCCCTTTTTTGGACAACCGACAGCTACCATTACCACCACTTCTCGATTAGCCCAGGTAAACGATTCGCCAGTCATCGTCTTCACTCATTTCAGAACCGATACGGGCTACGAATTATTTTTAAGCGAACCGCTCGAAGATTTTCCAACAGAGGATCACAAAGCAGATGCAGAGCGTATTAATCAGGCTGTAGAGGCGGCAATAAAAAAACACCCCGAGCAATACTGGTGGCTACATCGCAGATTCAAGACAAGACCGGAAGGTCAGAAAAGACCTTACTAATTTCGTCATTAAAGCTATTTCGTCGAGAGACGTCGAGGCCAGAGCCCCTTGACCTAAGTCCGATTTTTACATTACTGATTGATAACTAGTGCGATCTATCGGTTTCGACTAGTAGCGCATGAAACTTTGTAACGAAGTGTTCGAGCGTGAAACTCTCTTCAAAACGGGCTTTAGAGGCTACACCTAAAACCTGCCTTTGATCGTCATTGAGCTGATATACATCACGAAGTTTCTGCACAAAGTCTTTTTGATCCTGGTATCGCAGTCCAATATCTCCCAGTACGTCATCAGGTCCTGGTGCGGAACTGGCAAGGATCGGTAGTCCTGCGAACATTGCCTCCAGCAAAACCACACCAAAAGCCTCTTCGTTACCTGACGGGAACACAAAACAGTCAAAAGCCCGCAAATGCGTTATCGCTTGATCAATCTGTCCGGTAAATATGACTCGGCCAGATAGTCCCAATGTCTCTGCCTGATTATGTAGAGCTTCGGCTTTAGGGCCCGTGCCGACAACGACCAAGAGGCAGTGTTCACCGAGATCCGCTTTAGCAAATGCAGCAAGCAGGCGATCAAATTGTTTTTTCTCAATCAAGCGACCTACCGTACCAAAAACGAAACGATCACCAACAACGTCCAATTGTTGCCGCGCGAGCTCTTGCGTTAAGAGTTCACTATCGGAGCTGATCGCATGACCTAAAACATGAACTCTGTTTTGTTCCCCAAGCGCTGGACAACTCGCCACGATATCCTTGGCAACCGACGCCGACACAGCAATAATTTCAATATTCCTACGCCAAAAAGTCACGAATAGTGAGCGGGTTATTCTCTTAAAGACATTATGTTCATGGGCAACACCAAATATCTGCACGTGGGCAAAGAAGTAACTCATAATGCCAGCGAGATAGATCGCTTTATAACGATGCGCGATAACAAGGTTGAATCTGTACGCTCGGAATATTTTTGCCAGCTGGAATATTGAAGAAAACTTTATTCCCCGGAGTGATCCTTCTGGAAGCTCAAGATAGATAACTCGATCCCCCCCAGTGACCCGGGTAACGTTGTCATCAGGCTTTCCCCTTAAGTAAACCGTTGTAACTTCGGCATCTGTCAATGCTTTATTGTATTGATGACATATTTGCCGAAATGGGCCCTCGTAATCATGGCAAAGCTGAAGCACCTTCAGTTGATTAATCTCGCTACAGGCCATCGGGCTTGGTAACCAGGATGTCTTCGAGGATAAGAAACTCTAAATCAGAGCCGAAGAACATATTAAGCGCATCTGTCGGAGAACAAACCATGGGTTCCCCACGGCGATTAAGTGAAGTGTTCAAAACGGCGCCATTACCGGTGAGCACTTCCATCTCTTTAAGTAATGCGTAGTATCTTGGGTTTGTACTTTTCGAAACAACTTGCACTCGTGAGCTTCCGTCCTCGTGTACGACTTCTGGCACTCGCTCTCGCCAAGATTCACTGACTTCAAATGTAATAGTCATAAACGGCGCCGGGTGATCCGTTTGAATCATGTCTGCCGCAACCGTATCCAATATGCTTGGGCAAAATGGTCGCCAGCGTTCCCGGAACTTGATTTGCTCATTGATCTTATTGGCAATGCCTTTGGAGCTCGGACTCCCCAGTATACTTCTGCCTCCGAGTGAGCGAGGCCCAAATTCCATTCTTCCCTGGCACCAGGCTACTGGGTTACCGGCCGCCAACAGCTCTGCTGCTTTTCTGGGTACGTCGCTGATTTTCTCAAATTTGGGATGACCTTCATGCACCTCACATGCCTGCACACACTCCTCGTTTGAGTATGATGGACCAAGATATACATGTTCCATCTTTTGCGGCATAACGCCCCGCTTCCAAGTCGCATAGGATGCTGCACCCACCGCTGTCCCTGCATCGCTAGCCGCTGGTTGCACGAACAGCTCATCCACATAGGGTAACTGCAATATCTTTTGGTTCAGCTTCACATTAAGCGCACCACCACCGGCAAACACTAACTTACCGGTTTCGAGGAGAGTATCCTTAAGGTATCGCTCAATTAGCGCCAGAGAAATGTCTTCATACAACTTTTGTATCGCAGCGGCGTAATGAACGTAAGGGTCATCTGCGACATCGCCTTGCCTTCGCGGCCCCAGCCAGTCAATCAACTTTTGGCTAAAGTAGAATCCTTTGCCATTCTCTCTATAACGCCGTACCCCAACGGTATTGACAAGCTCGGTATTAACGGTGATCTCACTGCCATCGAACGATACCAGCGGAGATAAATCAAAACGTGACGCATCGCCGTATGGCGCCATCCCCATCACTTTGTACTCACCGTCCAGCATTTCAAAACCCAGGTACTCAGTGAACGACGCGTAGAGCTGTCCAAGGGAGTCAGGATCGTAGAATTCTTTTATTTTGTGAATCTCACCTTCTTCACCATAGCCAAAAAAAGTTGTCGCGTATTCACCCTTACCGTCAATTCCAAGGATCGCTGTTTTTTCTTTGAATCCACTCAGATGATAGGCGCTACTGGCATGGGCAAGATGGTGTGCTACCGGGTCAAATTCAATCTTGTCCCAATCGATACCTAGACGGTCAAGCAAAGCCCGCACACGCTTTACATTGCGTCGATAGTGCCGATTGCCATTAAACAGCGCATCGAGTGCTCTATCGGGGGCATACCAATAGCGTTTGGCAAAATGCCATCGGTCTTTCGATGCCAGGCCCACTTTGGCAAATGGAAACGCAACCACATCAATGTCATCCGGCGAGATACCTGCAAAATTCATACAGAATGTTGCGGCATGGTAAGGCATGTGATTTTTTGCATGTTTATCGCGAATGAAACGCTCTTCTTCCGCGGCTGCTACCAACTCACCATCGATATAGAGCGCTGCAGAAGGATCGTGAGATAGGGCACCGGATAACCCCAGGACAGTTAACGACAAGGCTGGACTCTCAGAAAACGACGAGCACTTATTCTACCTTGTTTATACCTACTATTTGACTAGCTAGTTTCTGTTCAGCAATTCGAGGCAAAACCGGCACGACAATAAGCTCAAATGCTTTTGTAGGAACTAGCGAAGCGGAATTCAACGATGACGTTGAATATTGGCGCCATATTGATCATTCAGGTCAGATAACAGACCCTGAAAGCGGCTAGAGAGGGTCGGGCTATCCTGCCAATTTTCCATAAAGCGCTCTAGATCATCTTTGAAGGCTTTAGCAAACGTTACATGACTTTTATGCTCGCGCATGGCATCGAGATCAATGACTATCGGTCCATCAGCTGACATCACGAAGTTAGTCGCTTTCAGATCTCCATGAGAAATTTGAGACTCTGAGAGTTTAGTTAGAATATTGGCAAGCGCCTCTAGCTCTCCGTTCGGCTTCTCCATTTCTCTGAGACACTGTAGCGCATCCGGACCTTCAATATACTCGGTAATCAAATAGGCTTTGGATCGCAACGGTCCAATGCGATTTTCGAGGAGGGCGATGGGTTTTAGCGCTGGTATATCTAAAAATTCCATACGAAATGCATTGCTCCATGAGACCCATGCACGACTCTTCCTGAAAGCACGTTGTAACCCATGCACCACACCTTTGATATTGTAGCGTTTGATAACCAGAGACCTGTCCTGCAAATGTACCAGCGCCACCGTTGATGTAAGGCCTTGCTTTATCGAGTGACCATCAGCAATGAACTTATCTGGGTTCTCAAGTACAGCCCGCATCTCATCCGAATACTCATCCCGTTCACAGACCATATAGCGCCGAAACGATGAACGACAGGCAAATCGTGTGCAGTCTCTAAACGCTTTGTCGATATAGGCTTGTTTTCGTAGTTCTCGATGCCTTGCGATCTCCTTGTGCAATCTCTCAAGACGACCCTCATCCTGGTCCCATCCGCGGGCCTCTTCATAATCTGAGAAAACATCTGATACCAGCACATCGTAACGCGCCAGAAACTGTGCAAAGAACAGGGCAAGGTTATCGATGCTTGGTCGTTCCGACAGCGGTTGAGTAGTCCTACTGTGAATACCACCACCATCAATGGTGTGAATTTCGCCTAAGGACAAAAGAAAATTTGCTAGATGAATATCTTTTTGAATCACGCCATGGCTATGTAACCGTGACATGACCTGCATCACGCTGGATAGGATATCCGTTCTTTGCTCTCCACACTTCTTGAGTTGTTCAGACAAACCAATCGCATTCGGCAAAAACTCAAAAGCCAGCAACTGTCCGTCGCCCGGCAACGAGGCATCCCAGAGAAGCCCAGCGGTAAGAACTCCAGCCTGCTCGATCAGTTTTATACCAGACTTCTCCCGTAAGGCATTCCTCGCCGCGTTCCTCCCGAGGTAAGTCTTGACCAAAATCGACCTTCCCTGATCCTTAGCCAGAGCAACAATCCGCTTCCCCGGTAGCAAACGCAGGATACGAATAAATTCAATATCTGATGCCCTACAACCGGGCTGGGAAACTCGTAACCGGAAAGGCGTCTCTATATTTCTACCCGCGTTTACCAGGCAATTTACATCCAATAACTCCAAGCTCAACTACTCCCTGTCCTTGAAAAACTGCTGGATCCTTGTTATCTCTTTCTTGTCCTCTGATCGAAGCCGATCCATATCTTTGTACCTCAGATAGAACCTCAACCGCTGTGTTCTGGTAAGCCTATACTTAGCAACTTTATCCAGGCATGCAAGGTCTTTCACAATGCGCCTGGCTATAAATAGTCGTGGTACATGCCGTCCCAGAGGGCTATCTATAATATAGACCTGTTCGCCATCCGGTTTCGCCAGAATATTACGCCACTTTAGATCGTTATGGACGAAACCGTCGCGATGTAGTGTACGAACGTACCGGGAAAGGCGATCAATGACCGATTCAACGAATTGACTACTCAGCACATGCTGTGCATAGGTTTGAAGATCGTGGACGTCCGGTAGCGCAGCGGTCACAACCACGCCGTTCTGTCCTGTTTCCCCATAGGCAACCAGCCTTGGTGTTGGTATCCCAAGACATTGAAATAAAAGAATATTTTCCCACTCTGCTCGCGCCCTACTACGGCCCATGAAGCGTCTTAATCCACGGCCACGACGATGATATTTTTTGATGAAATAGCACTGTCTAAGGACTTCAACCTTGCGCAGCTCATTTAGCCCGTAATCACTAACCATAATGCCCTCAAGCTGGTGGCAGGCCTGGGCGGAAGCAAAGGTCTTTGATTCTAGAGGCGACTCACCGTGAACAAACCAGCTCAAGGTTTCGTCCGCATGTGTGCCACCCATCTGGGCAATTCGCGATTGTCTTGGAAATATAACTTTTGGGCTCGCTCAAAAACCTGATGCCAAAACGACGCGTCATCCCGCAACGTCTCTCTGAGTGACTTGCCGGAATAACCAACCATAAAACGATACACGTCTCGACTCGTGACGTTGTTATAGTCGAAACTAGAGAAAAAAAGCCCACCGATATCTTTCACTCGCCAGCGCCTGGGTGTTCGATTACGAATCTGCGCTCTATGTAGGTCAATAAGAAATGGTCTGGGATCTGACTTAGTCATATCCAACAAAAAATGGCAGACATAAAAATCACGATGGTTGATTCCATTGCTGTGTAATACTCGACCGATCTCGGCAAGTCGAGGAATCAGCTTACGTTTCATTGCAACCGAAACTCCATCTTCGATTAATAACTCTTCAAGGCTCTTGGTATTTTCAAGCGCCTTGGTGACGATACAGGACTTCCTGCGTGCTGGATTAATACCTTCGCTGTGGTAAAAGACCGGCGTTAGAGAATCGATGCCTAAACGACGAAGCTCGTTAAGTGCTTTGAACTCGTTTTCCGCACCCAATACAGGCAGCCGCAGCTGACACAGATTTTTGGCAATTTCTCTCCAGCCAACACCAAAGTGGGTTTTCGCGAAAAATCGTTCACCATTTTTCTCAACACGTACCGTCCTGCGGTTCTCCAGCTCTCGGAATATCTTCCCTTCGAATTCTGAAACCTGTTTAAAGTCGCCGTCAAATAGATGGTGAAACTGTTGATCAACGAACTGCTTAATCATCAGTTGTCGATTACCTGGAGCTTGCTACCTGCAGACTCTGGATGCTTTTGCTGCGCATATTGGCAAATGAAGTCCGCTGCTCTTTGCGGCATACTGTAAATGTCAGCGTGTCCAGCAAAAGCAAGGCCCTTTTGCTGGAGCAGTTTGAGGTCGGATTCAGTTATTAATCCTAGGAGCTGCTGATTAAATATTTTTTGCTCGTAGGGTGATGGTACCAACCTCCCTGCACCCGCTTCTTTAATGTAATGCGCGTAGCCACAAACGTCAGTCGCCAGGACCGGCAAACCAGCAACGATAGCCTCCAGCAACACAGTGCCCGTATTCTCCAGATAGGCAGGATGAACAAGCAAATCAGCACCCAAAAGAAATCGTGTGATGTCGTCTCGGCCTTTTAGGATTTGAATCCTGTTTGAAATGCCCAATCGATGGGCCATGCGTTCAAAATTCTTAGGAGAATCCTGACCAATCGCGACAAGGCTGGTTCTGTTGCGGACTTCTTCAGGCAACGAGGCTATGCCCAGCAAAATACGGTCAAGACCTTTAGTAATAAACCCAGAGCCTACCATCAGTAGCAAAAAGTCGTCGGCTGCGATGGAAAATTCCTGCCGAAGCTCTTTGCGAATATCGGCCGCATTTGTTGGTGCACGCCTGTCCCTTAGAATGCCAGGCGGTAATAGGTGAAAGCGCTCTTCTTTTGTCCCGTAATACTTTAGAAACAGAGGCTTTTGAACCTCGGAGATCATCAGAATTTCTGTCTCTGCTGATCGGTCAAATACCGCCTGCTCGTATTTCGCAAAATGGTGGTGT
>Ga0302134_10000979_pt1 | contig 13111 bp, 5 predicted proteins | sample CB9_SCM_MG_FD_203123 | JGI IMG/M metagenome (GOLD analysis project Ga0302134, IMG submission 203123) | Marine microbial communities from Western Arctic Ocean, Canada - CB9_SCM | ecosystem: Environmental > Aquatic > Marine > Oceanic | place: Canada: Western Arctic Ocean | collected 2017-09-19
TAGAAGGATTAGGGGAATTACTCCATGAGGGTTGGCTGTTGAAAAAGCAGTTATCAAGTTCTGTTAGTATTCCAGAAATTGATTCTTTGTATCAAACAATTCTCGATTGTGGAGCTACAGGTGGGAAATTACTCGGAGCAGGAGGTGGAGGATTCATTCTATTCCATGGCTCATTGGACGTTAGGCAAAGAATAGCCCAAGAATTACCAAATAATCAGATCCTTCCACTTAAATTAGAAAGAAATGCAACAAGAATCATTTTCGATTCAAGCAACCTGGAGTGATTTGATGCGCAATGCCATCATAATCATACTCACTTTGCTGTTTTCAACAGTCATCGCTCCACAGATAGTTCTTGCACCAAGCAAGGCAATTGCAGATTCTGAATTTTCAATTGGAACATGGGAGTTATCAATTAGCCCTACACTGGGCCAATGTACGGCAAAAATATCATCGGCATGGAGCCCTATATCAAACTGGATTGTGGCTGAAGAAAATCAATTCACGGACATTGACACTGGAACAGTTCGTCTGGAAGTAGATTGTGAGGATGGAAGTTTCAACCATACATCAGCAATCCAGCCAGACATCGCCAATTCCACCGAGGTTCTTTTGGAACATTCATGGAATGGAACATTAGTCAACATTAGTGGTGCTAATTCTTTGTCTTGGTGGAATCAAAATGGTTCTATCGATTCAGATACTGATTCTATAATGACCCTACTCAATGAATCAGGTTGGCTCCTCATTGCCAATGATTCTGGTCAACTCTTGACTTCAGAGATGAACTCATCAGTTGCTGATGTTGGTTTCAACAACATTTCATTCGAAACTTCCACAACTGACTTAGTTCGAATCATACATAAAAACAGCGGATATCTCATCTATGCACAAGCAAATGAAGGTTGGCTAAATTCATCTTTACCTTTGCTTGATGCGGGAGAAGAATGGTCTGTAACTCTCAATAATCAACAAAGCATCATTGCTGGAAATACCGGAGATTGGCTCAATAATACCACCTCATCAGAAAACAAAGGCCAAGCGATATTGGAGTTTAGGGAAGCGCCACTGCCAGGTTCTGATTTTGAAATAAACTGGAGTGCTCAACACTTGTTTGGTACAGGCATGGGTTCGACTTTGCTGCCAAGTTGGGGTTTGCCACTTGAAACACAAATCGATCTTTATTTGCAAGGTGACGAATCTGCATTCACTGATTTACTCAACAGTAGTTCTTGGTTCGAAAGCCTCGACGGCCTTTGCTGTTCACTGGATGGAGTTGACCTTAACTCACCTCAAGGGATCAGTGTTGAAGGATTTATCGAAAATAATGGTAGTTGGGGTTGGAATGAGAATGGAATCCTTGCCGGCCAAAGAAATCACGTTCCACATGCCTTGTTGACTTTGATTCTCAATGGTGATGCACGACAATCAACGCCAATCCAAGTTCGGTTGCCTTCCACTTGGGAATATCGCTCATCTTCAGATGAATCATGGATTTCTGGAACTCCGAATAATTTCACAATTAGCAGAGATTTAAGCGGGTTATCTGGAGGATTCATCATTAGCATTGGTGAGAACACAGCCCCGCAAGTCAGTACTCAATTGGCTGGTTACCAAGTATGGGACCTACCGATTAATGTCACTTCGAGTTCAAGTGATCATGGCTTAGGTAGCCTTGATTGTAGTTGGGAGTTCATTGCAGAAGACAATATTTCTCATCAATTTAGTCAGGCCAATTTCATTCTAAATGCCTCAGAAATTAGTGGTTGGCAATCTGGGCAACAGGTTAATTTCAGCCATACTTGTAGTGATTTCTACGAAATTCAAGCAAGTGCAGAAGGATATATCATCCTTGACGGAGACCTACCATGGATTAAGAATTCAACATCTAATGTCAGTTGCGATGGGGCCAGCATTGCAATTGTTGATATCATGCAGTGTGATGAAATAGCAGTTGTTGCAGGAGAACGAATCTACCTTCAAACTGCAGCAATTGATAACACCAGTTCAACTTCTGTACATTGGTTCAGCAATAAGAGTGAAGGTTGGAATGAAGCAGGTTCTTTGGCTAGCATAGTATTTCATCAAGGTACTGAAGTTAACCAAGTAGGAATGTCGGTTGAAGAAAGACAAGGTCAAAGGAATACTTCTCATCATTCACTAACTATTGAAGTCAAGGATGGAGTGGGGAACCTCGTCAAAAAAACATGGAATGTAGAGGTCCTAGATGGCTCAGGACCCATTATAAAACCTAAATTATGGATAGAAAATATTGGCTTGGTGACACCATCTAATCAACCTAGAACAGGGGAGAGCCTCTGGCTGAATATTTCAGAATCTTTCGATGATATCTCTTCTGCTGCAAATGTAATTTATACTATTTCATTGGATGATGAAGTCATATCAGGAAGGAGTGCAGTTAGTTTTGCTAGTGCCATCAACACCAGTTTACCAGAAATGTCTGTTGGGAATCACCGAGTCCTCATTGAGGCAACAGATAAAGCAGGAAATATTGCAAAATACAATTTGGATGTTCAGATTCACCCCCTAGATATCGTTGACCTGAAAGTGTTGGATGTTCAACACCCAGGTGATGGAGTCCGCCCAGGTGCTCATGAGATAGTCATCAAAGTAGTTAATGAAGGCTCAAGAGGTGGATGGATGAGAGTATGCATTGGCTCAGATTGTGTGGAGAGGATGATGCCAACTGCTACACCATATGGTCCGGGAGAGGATGAGATAACTCTGATTTGGAATGCTGTTGATGATGAGGTTTTGAAATTAACAGTAGAGTGGGAAAATACCGCAGGGGAATGGGAATCATACGCCATAATAACTGGAGTGTCTGCAGATGAGCCGTGGACCACTATCGAGACATTTGCTTTCTTGGTATTTGCAATTGTTTTGGGTGGAATAATAATAATCATGATGCGTAAGGCTGATACCTGATTTTTAAACACGCCTTCGTAAGCGCTCCATCAAATCATCAGCCTTCCCTAATGCTTCCAAACAACCTTGCCAATCACTCAAGCCATGTGCGGATTCAGCATCTCCGACACTTGCCTCACAGTCTCGACGTTGTTCATCACCGACCTTGACTCCTGATGCTTCTAATTGATTGCGCAAGATTCGCCATTCATCCTTTACGAACTGAAGCAATTCCTCAGCCTCTTCACCAGATTCAGTTTCACTATCGAGGTCATCAACCAATCTCTTCAGTAATGCTGCAGCATGACTCCATTCCTTTTCATCGGCTGCTGAACTTAGTTCATCCCAACGTGCTTGCCATTCTTCAACATCAGGCCGGTTTGCCCATTTTGCGCTCAACTTTTTCTTTTGGCGACGAGCCCTTCGGACATCCTCCATGGCTTCTCTTTCGCTGCTTATTTCTCTAACAACACTATCAGATAAGCCCCGCGCAAGGGTGTGGTTCCCTTTTGCCAAGGCTGTAGTTGCTGCACTCATTCGCTCATCCCATAGACTGGTGTCAAGGCCATCAACTCCCTTCAGGATTCGCTCTGCTTCTTCGACTGCTTCCTCTGCATTTCCCACTGCTTCTCCAATGGCCTCAACCTGTTCAGGGATTGTTATTGCAAATTCATAGGCCAACTCTGGCTTCTCGGCATCCAATTTCTCTTGTGATTCCTTGAGAATGGCCTTGAGGTGGAGTGATTGTTCCCCATCCAGCCCTGAAATTAGGTTTCTTGCCTTGATTATTGCCTTCTCGGCTTTGGCCCACCATTCGATAACTTCCCCCGCCCTTATCTTGGCTTGACGATAGAGCATTTCACCATCTCGTAGGCTGCCAAGTTCTACTTCGCGATCGCCTTGTACTAAAGCTGAACGTGGCCTTGCAGCAGTAGGTGCAATATTTTCCGCTTCCTCAACCGCCGCATAGGCATCATCTTTGATGGCTTCAACATCTTCTGACATTGCTAAGGTACGTTCGATATCATCCAATGCTTCGTAGATTAGTTTCATGCCCAGGGTGGGGTCGATATGCCCTTCCTCTCCAGCGGTTGTGATTAGAGATGATGCCTGATCTACTACGATACCCTCTGATTTTAATTGCAATAAGCGAGTTTGGGCTTTGTCCAAACTTTTCTTGAACTCTTTGCGCAACTCTCGTTTATCATCGCCACCGACGCTATCTGATACTACCAAATAGAGCCCGAGGCCGACTAAGCCGAGATTAATCCAGAGGATAGATCCTACAGGAGGCTCAACAATGAATAATGATAGAGACATTACTAAGCCAAGCCCACCCATTACGGCTCGATAGCGAATAGTTTCCCAACCTGCTTTTAGACGTTGACGGGATTCACGATACAGTAAGTAGGCAATACCCATACAACCAATTCCTCCAATCATGGGGCCAAGTGAATCATTGATGGTCCATGTCCCGATAACCATCAACGGCAGCCAAAGGACTGCAGTCGCACCTCCAACCCTTGAGTTTGTTAAGGCTCCATTATCCATCAAGTCCTGAATGAAAAAGGCCCAAGTTAACATCAAGAGGGCAGGGCCAAGTTCTGGCAAGAGAGAGCTTGTCCCTGCCATCGAGGCCATTAGTTTTGGAATCATCATCCACAAAGTCGCCAGAAGAATCATTATGACGCCAATATTGTTGAGTTTATCTAAGCGAGCAAATTGCTCGGCTTTACGAGCCTCCATTCGCTCCTCAAATGAGATCTCTGAGGTCATCATATCAACCTCCATTCTCTTGATAGGGATGATGCTTACTATGGCTTGAGTTTGAAATCAATCTAATCCCAAGACCAATTTTACTCGCGGGTCTTCAAGATTTATCGATGCAGGTAAGCCCATGTCAATTGGCATCCCATCGACATTTGCAATGAGGCCCGATGATATCAAGAAATTTCCAACCGGTTGTTCATGTGCTCTTGGCCAACCCGCAGCCTTACCCCATACCTTGGCCTTCACAGCACTAGGATGAATCCCCACTTTTTTAGAAGAATTATGCATCAACCAGCAATTTGCAGCCATCATATGTTTGCCTGATTTATCGTCATATTCACCTTCAAATGGAATGACATTGTAGAGTGATAACCAATCATTTCGCCTCTCCTCAGGCGTGGTGGAACTGCCATCCATTAGCCAATCAAATTCTGAACTATCAGCGGCATCCATCGGTTGGTTTTCTAACCCCAATCGCAACATCAAATTTTGAAGAGCCCTCACTGCAGGATGTCTTGGATTCTTTTCAGCTAAACTTCGGCGGATTTGTCGGGCACTCAAAGCCATATCATTATCGATCATCAATAACGCTCTTGCTATATCCCCCATCAGCCATTTTTGCACATTATTTCCATGAATCCAATATTCAAGCCTATCTAGGGCCTCTTTTGATTGACCACAAATCCGCATTCTGGCTACATCTCCGAGCAGGAACTTTCGCCCAACAGCATCATTACGGTGTTTGATATTTGACCAAGGTAGCCATTCTAACCAGCGTTGCAGTAAATCTTTGTTTAACTTAGCAAGTGGGTCAACAGAGCACATTGGGATCATTGATTCCGGGAATTCGATAATCTCAGGGTCGATAATTTCGCCAATCCATTCGAGATGCATTGCTTGTTGCGACTCCCCTCGCATTCTTGTTAGTCGAGGTCTTGCCTCGTAGAAATCTCTCTGAATGATAGAGGCAGCGGCAAGAATCAACCTTGCTTCCTTCGACTCCCCACCCTTCAGTGCTAGCAGTGAAAGAGCCAACTGCTCAGCCTTATCCCAATTGCCAATTGTTGCCATAAGTAGCATTTCATCCTTTGCTTTGCGTACCAAAGCCAAGCCACCAGGGCCTTGGTCTTGACTTTCCCATCGAGTGATTATTGTTTGCCAATCTCCTTCAGCAACCAATTTGTTCAATGGTGTCTGCTGCAGGAAAATGACATCTTCCCAAGCAGCCATCTCTCTTCTTTCACTACCGGCTGAGGCATCGAAATAGGTTTTGTCGAGAGTTTCTTTCATATCTCTGCTCATCAACCAAACACCCAGGAAAGCCAGTTGTCCACCTGCTGCCATCATCCAAGTCAACTTCTCCATGGCATCTTTTTCAAAGATTAGACAAACGGAATTTTCCCAAGGCCCACAAGCCGCACCTTGCGGTAAGAAGGTAGAATCCCAGAAGGTGATTAGAGCAAGGAATAACAAGAAGATAGATTGGCCGGCAAAGGCAGAGAAACAGAAGTTTAGAACTTTAGCTTGCTGCCGCTTTTCAGCCCGCAGCATACGACTTTCAGCCACTTTAATTCCGCCCCTTCCACCGATGTCAGAAATACCCAAGAATAAAATCTTGGCAACATCGAAAACAAAGGCAATTCCGATGATTGCTACATTTAACAATAAGAACAGAAGGACAGCAGAAACCATTGGCATCCTGATTTCCTCTACTGAAATGTAGGAAAACAACTCAATTGCGATGAAACCGATCAGCCCACCTTCCTCCATAACAACTGCTTGCTTGGTATATTCAGGAAGGTCGAGTACTTGTTGAGAGTGGGTTAAGAATCCAGGGCGGAAAGTCATGATGCCTAAGGTAATCAATGTGTTAATTGCAGTTATTGGCATTGAAAACGCAGCAATTGCCACCAAAAAGGCAACGGCTTGCTTACTTGGAGAAGGCGTTGAAGGGTGCAATTGACTTGGTTTACCTTTAGACATCTTCCAACTTGAACGCAACAAAGGCATCCAACTTGAGCCAAGCACTCGGCCATAAGCAATAATTGCTGGCAACATAGTAACGAAAAGAATTGTCGAAGTCAAATTAGTACTAGACATTCCAACCATTTTGTCAAGTACTAAATGAAGTAGGGCAATCATTAGAATCCACAGAATTCCAATGATAACAATCATACCCTTTCGCATGACTCCTTCTTCTTGCATTGTTGCCTTTTGAGATGACTTTGAGGGTGAGATTTGAGCAAATAATGCAAAGGCCGTGGATGCGAATGCAGGTACCAGAATTAACACCAATGCAAGACCGAGGTTGTAGGAGTAAAAGCCATCATACAAGCCCAACCAAGCAAATAATAACTCTAGAACAATGATGCAAATACCGACAAGAGATAGAACATACATTCGAACCCCGATACGGGAACGAGGGTGAGATAAAAGTTCAGCAGCATCTTTTCGAGTACGAGTTACAGTATGAACTTCATATTCAAAATCACCCACTTTAAACGCTACTTGTAAGTCTACAAGTGATTTTGTAACCCAGTATCTCATCAATAACCATGAAATAACTGAGGCCAAAATCGGCGATAATAATGCAACAGCCGGGTAGTCCCCGATGATGCTCATACCCACCATGAAGGGGCTTAGCCCCTTTGGGGTTCATCTCCTTTTCGTGAAGAACTACCTTCGAACCGATGTTGTTTTCCTTAAGTTCATTCATCTTTAAGGATAAACGAAGTTGTTGTTTTAGATGCGATTTCTCCACTAATATCAGCGATGAATTGACTTAATTGCACATCTTTTACTTGTGCACCATCACGCGCTCTTATCGAAACACAATCAGACTCAGCCTCTTCTTCACCAAGAATTAGCATGTAGGCCGGCTGCATCTTGCGGTGGGTGCGGATTTTCTTTCCAATGGTATTGTCAGAGGTATCACTCTCAACGCGAATACCTGCATCTTTCAAAGCAGCATGAACTTTAGCAGCATATTCTTTTTGCCGCTCTGAAATAGTAATGATGTGTACCTGAGTTGGCGATAACCAAGTGGGGAACTTCCCAGCAAAGTGCTCAATCAAAACCCCAACGAAACGCTCCATTGAGCCAAAAGGAGCACGATGAATCATCACTGGACGGTGGCTTTCCCCATCAGCACCCTGATATGTCAGGTCAAAACGCTCCGGCAAATTATAGTCAACCTGCACGGTGCCCAACTGCCATTCACGACCAATGACATCCTTTACCACGAAGTCAACCTTTGGACCATAAAATGCGGCTTCTCCTTCTTCTTCAGTGAATGGAACTCCTAAGGATGATGCTGCGGCAATACAGGCTGCTTCTGCTTTGTCCCATCCTTCTGAGGTTCCAACGTACTTGTCAGAAGTAGGATCACGCAAACCAACGCGAACTCGATAATCATTCATTCCAAGAACACCAAATATAATCTGAACTAATTCGATACAGCCCAATACTTCCTCAGCAATTTGCTCTTCAGTCACGAATAAGTGAGCATCATCCTGAGTAAAGCCGCGTACCCTTGTCATACCGGATATCTCACCTGATTGCTCCCAGCGATATACGGTGCCAAACTCAGCCAAGCGTAGCGGCAAATCACGATAAGAGCGTAATTGTGAAGCATAAATTTGGGTATGGTGTGGACAATTCATCGGCTTCAATAAATAACCATCAATATCACCGTTATTCATCATATTAGACAAATCAGAACATGAACAACCATCTTCAGAGAGTTTCTTCAACAAATCTCTTTCAATAATAGGAGGATACTGTGATTCCTGATAATATGGAAAATGTCCTGATGTTCTATACAAGTCAAGTTTACCGATATGCGGAGTAAATACCTGGTGATATCCCTGTCTTTTGAGTTCCTTGGCGATAAAATCCTGCAACTCTTGACGTATGACAGCACCACGTGGAGTCCACAGAATCAGGCCTTGACCTACTTTTTCTGAGATGTGGAATAACTGCAAATCCTTACCCAACTTCCGGTGGTCTCTCTTCTTTGCTTCTTCCAAATTCCCAAGGTGTTCCTTCAATTGATGCTTATCTGGGAACACTGTGCCATATATTCGGATTAAAGAAGCATTGTTTTGGTCACCACGCCAATATGCATTACTGATACTAAGCAATTTAACGTTCATCAACTTCGCAGTTGATGGAACGTGGGGACCTAAGCATAAATCATAGAAATCACCTTGGCGGTAAATGGTAGAACCAGCGCCATCTTCGAGTTTATCATTGATAATTTCCAATTTGTATGGGTTCGCTTGGAATAAAGTTTGCAACTCTGTACTCTCTTCTCTTTCTATTGTTAGGTTTCCTCTAGCAAGTGATTGCATTTTCTTTTCAATGGCTTTTAGATCACTGTCATCAATTGGTTCCATGGCAAAATCATAGTAAAAGCCAGAGTCGATTGCAGGGCCGATAGTAGGTAGGGCACCAGGGTATAATTCAGTAACAGCCTGAGCCAATAGATGGGCAGCAGAATGGCGGAGAATATGCATGCCTGCATCAGAATCTGCAAGAATTCCTCCTACATTACAATCTTCATGCAATTCAGTAGAGAAATCTAATTCAACATCGTTGATGGTGGCACCAACACAACCGTGCTTTTTGCCTAATATATCGAAAACAACTTCACCGGCGGTGATGCCTTTGGCATATTCGTTGATGGCTCCGTCTGGGAGTGTAACTGCAATCATTCCCATGTTATTCAAGGTGGGGGAGGTGGGTGGGGGTCATGACTTTGATGGGGTGGCAAATACATCACTTTTTCAAATTCGTTTTATATTATAATAAGTAATTTCGATTCATTACCATATCCAAGTATTCCTTTCAATTATTGCCAACGTGACCATTCTTCATGACTGTATTCTCTATACCAATCATAACCACCATGAGCAAGCCATTCATAGCCATCTGTGGCAACGATTCCACTGAGTGATGATTCAGGAGTTGTTGAATCCATCATATCCATCATATCCGTCTGGTCAAGATCTGGAACAATCTTAGGAACTTGTGAGAACTTAACTTCAAGGTTTGACCTGATTCTCTCTAGCCTCAAGGCTTGGTGAGGGCCAATCATTCTCCACATCAGCGACCATTCATATGCCTGAGAAATATCTGCCAATTCCTCTTCAGAACGTGCTGTGAATAAGCGGTCTTCAAACCTTCGAGTTCGCCCATTTCGAGTCACAATTCCAGTGCCAATCCAAAGTGCTAATGGAATACCGCCTAACATTCCCATGATGTCCCAGGCTCCTAATCCAATGCTCGTGCCTGGCACAACAATCTCGAATGAATCAACAGGTTGTTCTTTGGAGGAGAACGGGTCAGTACCCATTCTCAATTCATCGGTATCTGCCCAACCATCGTTATCATCATCAGTATCGGCATTATCACCTTCACCATCGCCATCACTATCCTTGCATTCCTTAGCATCATCATCGAACTCATCTTCTTCGTCCAAACATCCATCATTGTCGAAGTCCCCCGGATTAGCCTTCATTGGCAAAAGATCGATACTGTCGTTGTAGCCATCATTGTCATAATCACTCAGGTATAGGTCAGAATTATCACCAATACCATCTCCATCCTCATCAGCCCACTCGCTACCATTTAAGGGAAATAAGTCAGCCCTACTACCATACAAATTATCACCCCAGCCATCACCATCGGTATCGGTACATTGGGAGAAGTCGCGAGGAAATGCATCTGGGTCAGTGCCGTTTTGATTATCTCCACATCCATCTCCATCTATGTCCATCCATTGGCTAGCATCGCTTGGAAAAGCATCTGCTTGCAATCCTGATGTGTTATCACCCCAGCCATCACCATCACTATCTAGCCATTGAGTTGGGTTGAATACGAATGCGTCGGGATAGTTACCGCCGGGATTGTCGCCCATACCATCATTATCGCTATCGAACCATTGAGTTTGATCTTCAGGGAATTTATCTGGATTATTCCCCCTTTCATTATCGCCGTATCCATCTCCATCTTCATCAGACCATTGACTGTTATCAGTGGGGAACTTATCTGGGTTTTCTCCACTTTGGTCATCGCCATATCCATCCCTGTCTACATCCAAATGTTGAGTGATATCATCGGAAAGGTCATCCCCTGCATCGGACCAACCATCTTCATCAGAATCAGGACAACCAAATCGATCTTCATCACTGCTTCCAAAGTCTTTTGCACAGGCATCAGGTTCCCAACCATTTGGATTATCTCCATAACCATCCCTATCATAGTCTTCCCATTGGCTATCATCATCAGTGAATGCATCCGCACCATCATCGGTAGTCCACTCTTCTTGCGCATCCGACCAGCCATCACCATCGGAATCAAGGCAGCCATGGCGGTCCTCATTGGAGGAGCCGGAATCTTGTATGCAATCATCAACATCATCATCAACGCTACCTTGGTCTGCATAGCCATCTTCGTCAGTATCATTCCATGAAAAGCGGTTATGTGGAAAGGCATCTCCATTATCGGACCAACCATCTTTGTCGAAGTCTTTGCACCCATATTCATTGATATGTGAATTGCCGCGAGTTGTAGGGCAATCATCGGCTTGAATACCAAGGCTATTATCCCCATATCCATCACCATCGATATCTGAATACTGTGTCGGATTATGGGGGAGGTCATCGGTCAGCCAGCCATAACCATCAGCGTCGGAATCACGCGAAAATATCCATAACTCATCTTCAAAACTCATACTTATATTCCCGTCATTATCCCATGCCAGTCGCATGTCTGGTGGTGTTTGACCAACTATTTCAGCTGCCCAAATCCATTCTCTTTGTGGATTAAAACCAGCAATGAATGCTTCATAGTTTGTTGTACCAATCACTGGAGATCCCCCAAATGGATTTACTTTTCCTATTATTCTTCCACCGACAAAAAATGAACCATTCTTACCGGATTCCACTGAAAGGAATTTCGATTGAGTTCCTGCCTCCGATTCACCATGTGCTTCTGCCCAAATATGATCGCCATCTCCGTCAATCTCTAAGATGAACATCCCCATCTCACTATATGTTGTTCCATTAAGTTGTGAACCTGCGGGATATTCTCCTGTTAAGATAAAACTGTTAGTCATTGCCTCAGAATCAGAGATAAGTTCTATGCCATTTGAACCAAATCCCTCTATCCAAGTCCATTCCCCGAACCTATCTATTGCAGCAAAGAATGTTTGTTCCCCATTACTATCCTGATTTGATAATTCATGTTCTCCGAGTTCTAATGTGCATGCCTCATTTGCTCTCGATTCACAAGTTTGACCAGTAACCAAAGTTAATCCATCAGCGTTTGTATCAATATTGTGTATTTCCGTTCCCCATACGCCACCTCCTTCTGTGGATTGTAATACATGACTCCAGCGTGGGTTACCTGTACTATCAAGTGAATAAATAAATCCAGCCTTTCTAGTAGAATGCCCTGAAAAACTAAGATTTGAATAAGAAAAGGAATCAATAAACGTTCCAGCAATATATGCATTACCGTATGAATCTGTCGAGAATCCGGAAGGCGATGAAGAAACTCCAAAGTTTGTAGTTGATGATACCGATTGGATTGCTCCTTGATCATTGAATGAACCTAGAACTAGTGCCGACCCACCAGACTCAATTGTCATATTGTCAATTGTAATGTTAGTCTTTACAGGACACCCACTCAACTGACCTAAGAATGCTACTCGACCAGATGCTGTTAGTTGCAAATATTCGATATCATTATCACATGTAGAAGATAAAACTCGTACCCACTGAAGGCCTGTTGAAAGATTGAACCGACCAATGAAGGAATTCTTTGAACCCCCTCCTGATTCAAGGAACTGCCCACCAATATACGAGTCACCATTCTGAACTCCTACAAATAGTAAATCACCTGATGGCATACTTAATACATCACGAATATCAATATCGCCAACCATCAACTCACTTGAAAGGTCTAGATCTAGGACGTGACCCTGACTAGCACCCCCCCCATTAGGTGGGGTTACTGTTCCACCACCACTGTCAGGTCCAGCCATGGCTAAGGGGAGTGATGCTAGTATCAATGAGGCCAGCAGAACCGCAAACAGTTTCTTCATAGTTATCAGACGGGGATGGAGTCCCCAATATATGACTTCAATCCTCGGTATTAGTAAATATCCATGAGAAAGACCAGATGATTACCTAGAGAACCTTCTCAATAACCAAAAAAATCGTTGCTACTTTGATGTTCAACTGAGGTGCGTACTATTCCTTGAATTAGTATAAATCACAGACGCTGAGATGCCGGTCCTGTTTGCATTTTGAAATCGTTCATACCCATTTCCTGATACAACCCTGGCATCTTTCCAGTAGTGGAGAAGATATACAGTGCCGCAACAGCAACTTGCTCTGCAGCACTC
>Ga0302134_10000983_pt1 | contig 13087 bp, 5 predicted proteins | sample CB9_SCM_MG_FD_203123 | JGI IMG/M metagenome (GOLD analysis project Ga0302134, IMG submission 203123) | Marine microbial communities from Western Arctic Ocean, Canada - CB9_SCM | ecosystem: Environmental > Aquatic > Marine > Oceanic | place: Canada: Western Arctic Ocean | collected 2017-09-19
CGGAGGATTCACCACAGGAAAACCAGCAGACTGGCATCCGGGTTGGTATGTGCTGAAGCAGGTGAAATAAAAGATTTCTGACCGCGAAAGAGGCGAAAGGACGCGAAAGGAAGACTTGGGTTGCGGGCTTGGGTTGCCGAGGGACAGGAGGATGCGTGACGGAGCCTGTCTTGGATTACGGGCATTGGTTGACTCGTCAATTGGCAAACTAGTCAACTAGTCAACTAATGACCAATGACCAATGACCAATGACCAATGACCAGTCAACCAACCCAACCAACGAAAAAACCCCACCCCCCGGTGATGGAGAGAGGGGTTGGGATGATTGTTGGTTTTCCTTTTTCCGGTGCCGGATTACTTGCGGCGACGGAAGATGAGGGCGAGTCCACCGAGGCCGAGTAGGGCGGTGGTGGTGGGTTCAGGGACGACGGTTGCCGTGCCTACCGCATCAAGCTCACGATAAACAGTCCAACCCACGCCGGTAGCTGCGAAGTTGAAACGAATTCCGTCCACACCGGTCCCCAGAAGCGGCGCGCTGTTATCAGAGATAACGATCTGGTTTACATTCCCCCCGGTACCTTGATCTGGAACGGTGAGGAGATCGGAGAAACTCCCGCCCACGGTGCGGAGCTGAACCGTGTAGGCCTGACCTGGCCGGAAGCTGTCGCCCACCTGGATGGTCGTAATACTTGAAATGTCATAGCCAAGCGTATTGGTGGTAATATCCAAATCGATCTCGATGAAATGTCCGGCACCCCAATATCCCCCAGCGTTGGCAGCTGTCTGCGCCCCGTTGGCAATTCCGGTGCTTATACTGCCATCGAAGACAGTCGATGTGTTTTGTCTGATGCCATCACCATTACCACCTTCCGACGCGACTGAGCCTTCCGTCTCAAGCAGATCGCCTGTCGTTGCGAGGATGGAGGGGCCAGTGTGCGGCTCTCCGTTTTTGGCTTCGGTAGTAAGTGTGGCGATGACAGCCGCATTGGCATAAGTCGCCGTGAGGGCGAACGCGGCGAGAGGCAGTATTGTTTTAATTTGTTGATTCATTTTCATCCTATTGTGATTATTTTCACGATCATGCCGATTTCCTTCGATTGAGAAAAAACGAATATTAATCGAAAACTGGCATACATCCTGCCCCCCCCCCTACGGCAGGTGTCAAATTTAAAACTAACTATTCTCAGTGAAAACGACCTTTTTTCAGGAAGTTTTAGGGCATATCTCTTTGTTGAAGCCGCAAAATAAGGGGATTGGGATAAATTTTTAACCGCGAATCTTGCTTGGGTTGATGCTCCATTTTTAACCACGGAAGGGTACGGAATACACGGAAGTCTTTCCAGGCGAAGCCTGTCTTTCTTACTTGGTTTTTGGAGTTTGGTTTTTGAAACTTATCCCCCCTTTGGCGTTTAAAACTTGGAGCCCCCCACCCTTGGCCTTTAGGCCGCGCGACGGTTAGACCCCCCATCACTTCCAGTAACCTTCACCAACCCGTTCCAGCAAGTCCTTCACGGTGGTGGTGGATCCAGTCCAGACTCTTTCGGCAACGATCTGCACACGTGGGGCGGGTCGACCGTATTCTGGAAATCCAGGACCTGCTCCGAAAAGTAGCCCGTCTTCCGCTTTTTCTTCCGTCGCCCATGAGCAAACTTGTCCGCCGAGAACTTTGCCTCGATACTTCTCAGGATCGAATTTTTTCCAGTAAGCAAATGGCTGAGGGCTACGACCCGCACCAAACATATACGGCGACCAGCGTGCGATAATCTCTGGAGTCGTCATGTAAAGTTTGTCCGCCACATACAAGGGGGTCCACGAAGTATTGAGCACCTTGTATCCCGCCTTAAAATAGTCGGCAGGCATTTTACCGCGAAACTTGATATCGAACGGGCAGACGATGATGTCTTTATGAATCGCGGGTTCGAGCGTTGGGGAAAAGCCTTCCCAAACAAGCATCTGGCGATTCTTACTTTTAATAACTCCGTGCATCCGATTGATGAAGTAGTGGAAAAGCTGTGTGCCATTTTCGAGTTTCTCTTTTTTCATCCGCGCCACGCAGTCGGTGCACTTGGTGCCGGAATAATGCACCTCGTCAGCACCTAGGTGCCAGTAGGCGCCGGGCATCATTTCCATCACTTCGGAGTAGAGCTTTTCCAGTGCCTGATAGGTTTCTTCCTTGCCGATGCAGAGCTTACCTCCACCACCGCCACAGCCCAATGAAGGGATGCCTTTGATCAATGCTCGGGCATGTCCAGGCACGTCGATTTCAGGCACGATCATGACGTGATAGCGGCGTGAAACCTCCATGAGTCTCGCTATCTCTTCCGCGGTATGGTGACGGCCTTCGGTGGGCAACCCCGGGAAACTAGCACTCGGTAACGTGTAGCTCTCATGATCGCTGAAGTGGATCTGGTAGCGGTTAAGTTTAAACGAGGCCATCCGTTTAATCGTTTTGATATGAAAATCGATGGTATGAAAGCTTCTCGCATTATCGATCATGAGCCCTCGGTATTCGAACTCCGGTTGGTCAACAATAGAGAGTTGCCGAACGGCCTTTCCCGGGCCGCCATGGAGCAACTGCAGAAGCGTTCGCGTACCCCAGAACAACCCCTCACTGGTCGCAGCCGTAATGGACACGCCGGAGTCGATCTTGAGTCGATACCCTTCTTTCCCCAGTTCTTGATCCTCCTGGAGGCTGAGCTTGATGATACTCGCACCCTTCTTCGGATCTCCCTTGCTGTGGGATGTCGTAAATCCGATCAATGCGAGGTCCCGCCCACAGGTTTCCGCTAGCTCGCTGAGCCCTTTATCATGTGTGAAAACTAACTGCTTCCCGGGCGTAAAGGCGCCCGCCTGAATCTCAAGTTTCTGCGGATAAGGAACCAAGGGCAACCTGAGTTCTTCTGGCTTCGCTAACAGTTGCGAACCATGCAGAGCCATGATGGCAAGAAGGAGACCCCGCACGGACATGAGTGACTTCAAGGTCTTTACCTTCGCGGATCTAATCATCGTTTAGTTTAATACAATTTCTTATTTAACCGTCGCATCGATTTGTTTCAATACCTCAGTCGTGTCTAACCAGTCGTTGAGTTTCACCGCGGTATTTTTACCCTTGATACCTTTCGGCTGCGTGAGCTTGGGTGCCAGCGTCTTGCTTGGAACGGTGTAGAAAAAGGGAACATCCACGTCTTTTTGCCAGAGGCTGAAACGAGTTTTAAAGCTGTTCGCCAGCACGGTCATCTCGGGACCGAAGTTGGTTCCTTGATCGTCTGCTACCATCGACTCGCCGGTGAGAAATACGATCCCGCTGAGTACGGTCGGCGTGAAACAGTGCATGTAGACGTTGTATTCGAAGGTGGCTGTGGAATCACCGATGTTAGGTTTCGGTGAGGGAAGCTGTCCCCACGAACTGCCGTCGGGCACCGCCTTGGTCTTCATCATGGCGGGGATGTTCTCACCCCAGTATTTTTTCCAGTCCGCGATGTAGCGTCGCACGTTGGCGAGGTAGTAGGGATTGTCGAAATACTTGCTGCCGACCGTTTTGTAGTCGGCCATCAGGGTCGGGGTCTCTTTGAGGAAGCTCGCAGCAATCCAGTTTTTAAGTGGAATGTCCTTCTTGGCTTGCAGGAAGATGATACCGATCGGACGGCCTGTTTTGGCAGAAATGCTATTACCAAGTGCGGCAGCGAGTCCTTCAGCATCCTTCCAACGGGCAGCCAGACGGTTCAACGGAGTGCGTGAAGTGCAGATGCTGAAGCGACTGGAATCGGATCGACCATCGCGGTTCGACTGGTTTTCGATCATACGCACGATCTGACCTGACGGCTTGACCTCGGGCAGTATCCACGCGTTTTTCTTACGCGCTTTCTTGCCCACCGCTGGTGCGACGACACACCAGACGTCGCCAAACACGATACCTTTGATAACGCGCTCGTGCACCTTCTCACCGTCGATGGTGAAGTGCACCTTCAGGGTGTGCGGCTTCGGGCCGGCCTTCATTGGTGGCAGGGTGACCTTCCACTCCGCCATCTCAGGCGTCACGGCGATGGTTTTCTTGATGTCACCAAACTCGAAGTGAACCTTGCAGTCTCCTTTATCCGGTGTGCTCTGCCAATCTCCGTGCTGTCGGGTAGCGCCCCAGACGGTGACCGGTTTGTCGGCCTGAAATACCGCATTGTCACGGAACTGGACAGCCAGCAGTGGCATCTTGCGGTACTCGTAAACATTTCCGATGGTGGCAGGATCGATGGTCTCACCGGCGACTTTCAGTTTTTCATCAGGCCAGTCCTTGCTGGTGACCATTTTATTGTCGAAATGGATGAACGGAGTCATCGGCAGCAGCGCCTTGTTGTAGAGGTTAGGTTGGAAACCGACCTCACCAGTGCCGTAGGAAACTCCGAGTGGCTTCTTAACTCCGGACGAGGTGATAATTACCTTATCACCGTCGATCTTCATGCTCGCTGGATGCCAGATGCGGTCCGCACCTGCGAGGAAGAAGAGCTTCACCTGAGCGTCTCCGTTAGGGATGATCTTCGGGTTGGCATATCCGGTTGAATCTTCGTGGCGTCCGACGCCATTGTAAGCGGTTCCAGCAACGACTAGGCCACCGTTCGCGTGGTCAAAGTCAATCACCAGCTTGTCACCTTTGACGGTGTAGGATTTAAACATCGGGCCATCGACGACGAGGTCCTTTTTTCCATACTGATTTTTCAGTGCGTGCAGGGCGAGTCGTTGACCAGGAACTGCTTTGCATTGGTAATGGATAGCACCTGCAATATCGATCTGCGAGGCCATGCCTGTGTGAGGAATGTCGCGAGCCCTCCAGGTGCCGAGCCGCATCTCGGCGGTTCCATCAATGCTAGGTTTGTTAACCTCCTTGCCGACGTGCTTCATTCCGGCGCTATAAAACTGGTGGAAATAGACAGGCAGCTCAGGCTTGTTCCAGACGATCCTCCAGCCGCGTATCAGGCTGTGCAGGTTGTTGTAGTAGGGCAGGCCTTCGCCCATGTTGGCATAGCCTTGGTTCCAGATGGCTCCACGAATGGCGTAGGGAACGACCGGGTGCATACGACCGTTATAGAGCCAGTTAGCATCGCGGTTGCTACTCAGGTTTCCGGGAACCGCTGCGTTGATTTCCTTCGCCGCCTCACCTTTTTTGATTGCGGCTTCGCTAGCGGCAATCTGGTCTTCCAGTGATTTGTAAAACGCGCCCCAGACTTTTTTGTGCTCTGGGGTTGTTGGATCGGTGATCAGGCACTTCTCGTGGATTGCCTTGCTGTAATCATCCTTGGCGGTGGCGTAACCTACACGTGGCACCCAGGCTTGGATCGCGGTTTGGCTGAAGGAGCAGTTGAGAATACCAATCGGCACATTCACCTCCTTGTAAAGTTTGTGGGCAAAGGCAAAAGCAATCGCGCTGTAGTCATTGTAATTGCCATTTTTCCAAGAGCCGGTCGCCTTCGCAATCGGGTGCAACTGGGAGGTCACTGAGGAAACTTGAAATTCACGGATCGGAGCCACCTTGCCCTCGTTTTCCGCAGTGAACTCTTTGGCCAATGCAGCACATTTACTTTTCGCCACCATCCACTGCATGTTAGACTGACCAGAAGCCATCCACACTTCACCAACGAGGATGTCGGTGAGCGTTTCCTTCTTTCCTGACTCCTGCCCCCCGATTCCTGACTCCTGAATCACAAGTTCGGCGGGTTTGAAGCTGGCTTTGAGATCTTTCAACTCAGCCGTCCACTTGCCGTCCTTATCGGCGGTGGCGGTGTTTTTCTGTCCGGAAAACTCGACGGTGACTTTGGTCCCCGGCTTGCTCCACCCCCAGACTGGCACCACCATTCCTCTCTGGAGGATGGCGTGGTCGCGGAAAGGAGAGCCAAGCTGGATCGCAAGTTCGCGTGGTGGTTTGGCTTCGGCAGCCTTCGCGGCATCAGCCGTTAGAGGCAAAAACATCATGGCTGCCGCCGCAGCGACACCGGTAGTGATGCGTGTTATCATGGTTGTTGATTTCATTACGTTAATCGTTTGATGGTTGTTTAAATCCTTACTTTTTCAGTTCAGGTTGTTTGGGTGCCGCAGGTAGGACTGGCAGCTTCATCTGCTCAAACCAAAAGGTCTTGTAGCATTTAATTACACTTGATTTGTGTCCCCAGCGCAGGAAGCCGTTGCAGGCGAGCAGGATGTTGCCGTCCTCGAAGTGCTTGCGGTAGTCATCGGCGATGGTCACTCCCCAAGGTCGGTTAGAGTGACGACCACTGCCGCCGGGAATGGTTGCCTGGCCCTTCCGGCCGTTCCCCATTTTCTCACCATCAATCCAGACGTCGGTGCCGCCACCTGCATTGTAGTGGGAGCGACCGCCAACTAACATCCGGTAGGCGTAGCCGTCCTTGAGCGGTGGCAGCTTAATCTGGGCGCGCGTCAGCAGAACTTCTTTTTCCCAGAGGGTGTTCGCAGGTTCAGCACAACCACAGAAATGGTCTTCCCCCTTACAAAGACCCATGGGGACGCACTTTCCGTCGATGTTTGCAAACGGAGCGTGGCCGGTTTTCCATTCGGGGGATTTGGTTTTGAAATCGAGGGCGAACCAATTTTCCGCACAGCTGGGCAGAGTGACTTCACGGAAGCGGTGATTGCCTTCCCAGAGTTTTTTCTCGGCGGGATCGAAGCTGTGATACTGCCAAGAGATCTTATCGCGGGCCGGGCCGTGGAGGGCCCAGGCGTATTCGTTATTTCCGGATTTTTTGTAGAGATCGACCAGTCCCTCGACGGCTCGCCCAGGTTGGTTAGAAGCAATTTCCCTCTCGAGATGTTTCCGGTTTTTCTCGATATACTCCGGGATAAGTTCGTTTTTAATAAGCGGCACAAAGGCTTTTCTCAGTTCGGGTCCGAATTTCTCGCTATCGGCTTCCAAGAAGATCTTCTGATGGGGCAATACCACCTTGGGGTCACGCTTCTTGGCAAACTTATACACCTCATCGTAGCCACCAGGCACGGTGGCCAGGTCCTTGGCGACGCCATCGAGCAGGAGTGCGATGTTCGGGGTCAGGTTCTGTCCACCGGGTTCGGTGAGCTCCTTGGGGTAAGAGACGTAGGTTTCACCCAGCGTTTTCATCGCAAACGCTTGAATCTCAGGATCAGCGTCCTGTAAACGGCGAACGATACCACTGAGCGGAGAAAAGTCTCCCATGCGTTGACTGGACTTCATCAGCTTTCCTACCTTGGTGAGGAATGGCTTGGCGAATTTTTTATCCGATACCATCGGGGTGAGTGCGAGCATAGCGGCTTGACGCAACCACCAGTCGTCGTGGTCTAACCACGGTGTAATACGATCTACATATGGAGCGATCGTTTCCGCTTGAGCGCGGCCCATGGCTTTCATCGCTCCCATCAGAACCCACCAGGATTCCTCCGGGTTATTGATCATGCCGCCGATCAGCTGGAACATCTCATCGGTGAGTTGATCGTCTGGTAGCGCCTTGCCTTTGCCCATGCCGTTGATGCAGGTGATGCCGGCTAGGCGAGCTCGTGCGTCCTTGGATTTCAGAAGTTGCGTGACCAAGTGGACACGACCATGCTTGTTGATGGAGCGGGCCGAGGCTGTGCGCAGCCCTTGATCGAAATGATAGGCATACATCAGCAGGACTTCATCGGTGACCTTGGGGTCATCGATACGACCAAGGATGGGTTTGGATGCATCCGTCCGCAGTCGTTCCTTGGAAACATCCTGACGTTTGCCGGGGAGATATTCGCCGGGGGTCAAGGTGAGGAAAATCTCATCCGCCTTGTTGCCCCACGGGATATCCGGAATTTCGTAGGTTTTGGAAAACTTCGTTGGAGGTGCTCCATACATGCGTAGTTGCTTGCGTGGCAGGGTGAGGACGAGCGGGATGAAGTTACCCCAGCCGCGACCTTCCAAGCCTGTGTCGGTATAGCTGACATTCCAGTCGCTGACCCAGCCGAAGACACCTTGATGGGTTCGGGCGAGCTCATACATCCAGCGGCGTTCGTTCATAAACGACTGGTATTCGGCGGGACGTTGATCACGCACCAGGCCCATCGCTGGACCGCGCCATAACTCACCGACGCCACCACCGGTGTGTCCGTGGAAAAGCCAGGAGGTGGAGTAGAAGGACTTGGTGCCGCTGATGTCGCGCGCTTTGGCGTAGACGGATTTTTCTCCATCGGGGTGGAGGTTAGCGGCGGCAGCCATGGTGAAGGCCAAGCCTTCGGTTTTGCCATTGCCAGCGAATCCACCTTCCGGCAAGTGATCGCCATAGGCGACGTTGCCGTGACCAGCGAATCGATAAACGTGACGGAGCGCGGTCTGCAGGGTGTGGTCGTCGACATCAACACCGCACTCTTTAGCCATCAGCAGAAAGGTCACCGCGTGCAGGCCAGCAGCATTCAATTGACCGCCACCCATATAACCGTAGTTAGCACCACCACGACCCATCCAGGAGCCGTTGTAAATCGTCCGCTTCAACGAGTCAGCCATGTTCTTAAGAATTGGCAAAATCGATGCATCACCGGTGCGCAGGTAGTATTCGCAGAACCCGGGACCTGAATAACCAGCGAACCAGGGATAGACCTCGCCCTGTTTCTTGCTCTTGTCCCGTTTCGCTTCTCTCTCGTTGTAGTCCGCGACAAATTTTTTCACCCAACGCTTGGCCACCTCAAGATCCTTTTCCTCCCCCGTGGAGAGCATGAACTGAAGTGCACCATTAAGACCGATATCCACCGACTCCTTGTTGGCAGCCAGTGCATCGGCACAGGCGCGGACGAGTTTGTCCGTCTTCTTGCAGTTCAACGGCCAGGTCTTGCTGAAAGCACCGAGAGCTGGGATTTTGACGACCACCTCCTTGGCGGCAGCCTTCTCGTCATCCTTGACCATGAGTTTCATAATACCACCCTTGCCCTCGGCCTCGGTGATCCAGTTACCAAGGAGCACACGGGGATCGATGCCTTTCATCGTATGGCCGTTGACGCTTTCGATGATTTGTCCCTTCTTGAGTTTACCACAGGCCTCAGCAGGTGATCCTTCCTCGACGTTAACGATGTGCATCGTGAAGTTGGGCTTGCGCAGTTCCAGGCCGATGCCCACGGGGCCAAAGCGCTTGATCTTGTAGCGGGCCGCATTTGGATCAGGCCACGTGTGAAACTGCGGGACTTCGGTGTAATAGCCATCCACTGATTTGTAGTCTTCAGCCGCGGTCGCGAGACTGAAAGTTGCGAGCACGGCCGCCGTGGCGACTCCGATAATGATGCGTTTCATGGTTTGTTCTGATTAGGTCGTTTTACCCGTAGGCCGAGATTAGGAGAGTTAAGGATGGGCATCCTGCCGATCACAGGGCAATACATACAGGTAAAACGTGCTGTTTTATCAACAAAATTTCAAAACGACCTGTCCAATATACGGACAAGTTTCGACAATAAAAGCTCTTGCGAGATGGAGGCGGACATGAAACATCCAGCTGCACGATGACCGACTGAACAATGGCGATCTACCGCACATTACATCCCAACTTTTATCCACCTTGACCTTGTTACTTCAAACGACTCTAACTCTATGAAAAATTCCAGATCTAACCATCCACTGGTGGCCGTATCCACACTGCTGCTTCTATCCCTGTTACCCCTTTCTGCAGTCCCCAATGCGACGCCGAAAAAGATCGAGGGAACCGCCAGCGAAGACCCGGTGGAAGTCGTGGCTTCCGACAAAGCAATCCTTGCGACCATCACGCATCCCAAGGACATGGTGGCCGGGATCTTCGCCCGTCAACCGGATGTGTTTAACGCAACCGCGATTTCCATGGACGAGCAGAACCGCTTGTTTGTTGCCGAAACCCACCGCTTCGACCGCGGAATCGAGGACAATCGCCGCAACTGGTACTGGCTACGCGACGAAGTAGCCCTGAAGTCCACCGCCGACCGCCTCGCGCTCTACAAGAAGTATGCCGACAAAAGAAAGACACCTGACTACTTCACCAAGTATGCCGAAAAAATCCGGGTGCTGGAAGACAAGGACGGCGACGGCAAAGCGGAGCGTTCGTGGCTCTATGCCGATGGTTTCAATGCTCCGCTCGATGGCACCGCGGCCGGCATCATGGCGGCCAATGGCAAAGTCTACTTCGCCTGCATTCCCAACGTGTGGATGCTCGAAGACAAAGATGGAGACGGCGTTTCCGACACACGGAAATCGCTGCAGGAAGGCTACGGCATCAGTGTCAGTCTGAGCGGCCACGACCTCAACGGCTTCGCCTTCGGCCCGGATGGCCGCATCTATTTCACCATCGGCGACCGCGGATACGACCTTAAAACAGCCGACGGTCGACACCTCTACGATCAGTATGGTGGTGCCATTTTCCGTATGGAGCCTGACGGCAGCAATCTCGAAGTAGTCCACTACAACCTTCGTAATCCTAAGGAGATCGCATTTGACCAATACGGTGTCGCCTTCTCCGTTGATAACAACGCCGACATGGGCGACAAGGCACGGGTGGTGCACATGGTGGAAGGTGCGATGTCGGGGTGGAACCGTGGCAACCAGAGCTTCCGTAACTGGCCACACGCCATCGATGTTACACGCAGGCACGAGACGCCGTGGATGTCGGAGTCCTGGTGGGACATCAAGGGGAAAAACCGGCCCCGAGCCTTCCTGCCACCGGCGGGACACCTGAGCGTGGGGCCATCGGGACTTGCATACAATCCCGGCACCGGACTGTCCAAGCATTGGGACAACAACTTCTTCGTATGCGATTATCGCGGCGGCGGCAGCGAGATTATTGGATTTGAAATGAGCCCTAAAGGAGCCGGCTTCGAGGTGGGGCGTGATGAGACATTCATTAGCGGTTTCCTCAACACCGACATCGAGTTCGGTTATGATGGTAAGGTCTACGCGAGCGACTTCACCGGTGGCTGGAAAACCTACGAGTTTGGGACGATTTTTGTATTTCACAATCCCGTCGAGACCGCCAAGCCGGTGGTCGCCGAAGTGAAGTCCCTCTTTGCAAAAGGCTTTGACCACCGTTCCCCTGAGGAACTCGCCAAGCTCCTGCATCATCAAGATCTTCGGGTGCGACAACGGGCTCAGTTTGCGCTGGCTGGTTCGGCTAAAAACCGCACACATTTTGTCACAGCGACAGCTGCTAACAACGCCTTGGTCACTCGCCTACACGGCGTCTGGGGTCTCGGCCAGCTAAGCCGCGTGCACAAGGACAAAGCCTCGGCCAAGGAACTTGTAAAACTGACCCGGGACAAACACTGGCGGGTGCGCGGACAGGCATCGCAGGCCCTAGGTGACTCAGTCGCACAAATCGGTCGCGAGGCACTCATCGCGCGACTCAATGACGAGCAGCTGAATAACCGGATGCTGGCAGCCACCGCGCTTGGCAAGCTGGGTCATCGGGAAGACGTGCCCCATCTCATCAAGGTCCTCGAAAAGAACACCGATGGAGATGCCTACCTGCGCCACGGTGCTATTAATGGGCTTCGCCTGATCGCGGAGGCTAACAAAACCGCCGAGGATCTGCTAAAATTTAAAAATCACAAATCGACGGAAGTGCGCCTTGGCCTGATCATCGCCCTGCGGCGTCTCGGCGACCCCGGCATCGCCCACTTCCTCAAGGACGAAGATCCCTCGCTGGTGATCGAAACCGTTCAAGCGATCAACGATGGCTACATCGAAGGCGCCCGTGCTGCACTGGCGGCAGAGACTCAGCTGGTGGGAACCTCGTCGATCCCGATCGATTACCGGATCATCAACTCCATCGTCCGACTAGGCAATCCCAAGGGCATCCTGGATCTCCTTGCCATGGCAGAAAACGCGAAGCTTCCGGACGACAGCCGGATCGAGTGCCTCTTCCAACTCCGCCGTTGGGAGAAACCAGCCGTAGCCGACCCAACCACGGGAAAAGTCCGCCCAATCTCCGGTGACCGCAGTCTTGAAACGGTCCGCTCGCAGATTGTCAAAAGCCTGAAGAGACTGCTTAATCAAGCGAACGGCAAGGTCTTAGCTGAAGTGCTGAAGACCGGAAGCCACTTCGGAGTCTCCCCCACCCCTGAAACCCTGCGAGCCCAGTTGCTCAATGACGACAACCTCAAGGAGGTGCGTCTTGCCGCTCTCAACAACCTGCTTAAAAACAATGGCAAGATGTTGATCCAAACACTCCAGAAAAGCATCCGCGCCAATGAACCCGAAGTGCGCCGGGCAAGCCTTCAAGCCCTCACCAAGTTGTCATCTCAAGTGGCACTGAAAGAGGCGCAAAGGATGCTCGAAAGTAAGTCTCCCTTCGACCGCCAGATAGCGATTCGGGCGCTTGCTTCCATCGAGGACAAAAAAGCCACTGCATCCATCCTCGGCATGCTGAAGACCATCGATAAACAACCGATCGCCGTTCATCTCGACATCCTAGAAGCGGCGAAAGCAGCCGGCGACCCCGACCTAACGAAAGCTCTTGCCGCCTACGAAGCAAAGCTACCCAAGGACGACCCCCTTGCCGCCTTCCAAGTAACGCTGGCTGGTGGAGATAAAAACACAGGGCGGGGCATCCTCTATAACCATGGCGCGGCGCAGTGTATCCGTTGCCACAAAGCGGATCCCAATCGCGGCAAGGGCGGAGTCGCAGGCCCCCATCTCAAGGACGTCGGCAAGAAACACGATGCCGCCTACCTGCTAGAATCATTGATCGTGCCGAATGCGCGCATCGCCTCCGGCTTTGGTTTGGTTTCTCTCACCATGAAAGATGGCAGCCTGATTGCAGGCATGCTTTCCAAGGACACCCCCGAGTCGATCACCATCACCAGTCTCGCCGATGGCAAGGAATCGACACACTCACGCAAAGACATTACGTCGGTGTCGAAGGCGATGTCGACCATGCCACCGATGGGACAGATGCTCACCAAAAAGGAGATCCGCGATCTCATTGCCTACCTGCAATCCTTGAAATTCTAAAATCAAGCTGTCGCACTGGTGGTGCATATGGTCAATCAACACCAAGACCTGCCCGATCAGTGGACAGGCATTCAGAATAAAAGCTCTTGCGAAGTGAGCATGGGTGTGGAAAATCTGGCTGAACTATAGGTCTGC